>Ga0315905_10005560_pt1 | contig 12837 bp, 6 predicted proteins | sample LakEriMetagenome_5_FD_203522 | JGI IMG/M metagenome (GOLD analysis project Ga0315905, IMG submission 203522) | Freshwater fungal communities from buoy surface, Lake Erie, Ohio, United States - Buoy 4 MA121 | ecosystem: Environmental > Aquatic > Freshwater > Lake | place: USA: Lake Erie, Ohio... | reverse complement strand
TCGCGTCCGTTGCGCGTCGCGGATAAAAGAGGGCGCGCGCGCGTGCGATGGAGCGATCCTCTGGATTCGATGTCGGGCAATGGGGGGGATGTTTTACACGCGGCAGGCGCTGAAGCGTGAAGCCTTGGCTTCACGGCCGGCCCCCTGCCGCCGCCTCGCGCGCCTCGAGCCGAGCGAGCACCCGCCCCGCGTAGCGCGCGGCCGCGCCCTCGGGCGGGTGCTGCGGCTCCAGGACGCCCGCCCGCAGCACGTAGCAGAGGACCTCCGGGCCGTCCTCGCCGCCAGCCCCGCCGTCCTCGCCGTCCCCGTCGCTGCCCCCGCCGCCGCCGCCGCCGTCGCCGCCGCCCTGCTGCTGCTGCTGCTGCTGCTGCTGCTGCTGCGCGCCGCGCGCCGCCGCCGCCAGCGGCCCCGTCCCCGGCCGCAGCAGCCGGTCGGCAAAGTCGACGTCGTGCGTGGCCACGACGACCGCCGCGTCGCGCGAGCGCGCGCGCAGGAGGTCGGCCAGCGCCGCGACGGCCTCGAGGGCCAGGAAGTTCGTGGGCTCGTCCAGCAGGAGCACGTGGGGGCGGTGGGCGCAGCAGGTCGCCAGCAGGGCGAGGCGCGCGCGCTGGCCGCCGCTCAGGGCCGCGAGCGGGGCCGCCGCGGCGACCGCGCCCAGGCCCACCCCGCCGCACGCGTCGCGCGCGTCCTGCTCGCGCCCGCCCACGAGATCGGGCGCCACGGACGCGAGGTACTCGGCCGCCGTGCGCGGGGGGCCAGCTGCACCGCCGCCGCCGCCGCCGTCCGAGGAGGCACCGGCGGCAGCCGCGGCGGCCGCGGCGCGCGCGGCGAGGGCGTCAGCCTCGTGCTGCCCGCATTCGGCCACGCGCACGGAAGGGTGCCGCTCGACGCTGCCCGGCGGCAGCGCGAGGCGCCCGCTCAGGAGTCCCAAGAGCGTCGACTTGCCCGAGCCGTTGCGCCCCAGCAGCACGATGCGCGCGCGCGCGGGCACGGCCAGCGTGACGTCCTTGAGGGCGGCGGCGGGGGGGGGCGGGCGGGGGCGCGCGGGGGCGCCGCCGGGGCTCGGGGCCTCCCCCGCCGCCCCGCCGCCGCCGCCGCCGCCGCCGCCGCCGTCAGGGTAGCGGTAGGTTGCCGCCCGCAGCTGCAGCAGGGGCCCGCGGTACCGCAGCGGCTGCGGCAGCGCGCCGCGCGGCAGGCGCATCGACGGCGGCGGCCGCGCCGCCTCCTCGAGCAGGTCGGTGGGCGGCGGCGGGCGGCGCGACAGAAAGTAGCCGCCGTAGTCGCGGTTGACCTTGAACCTGCCGCCGCGCAGCCCGCGCTCGAGGCCGAAGCGCTCGTCCAGCTTCTTCCGGCGCGAGGCGACCATGCCCAGCCTCTTGTCGTCCCCGCCCCTCCGGGCGGCGCGCTCGCCCGCGGCGATGCTCGCCTCGGCGTGCTTTCGCTGCCGCTCGAGCGCGGCGGCCGAGCGCGCGGCGTCGCGCACGGCGTCGGCGCGCGCGGCCACGAAGGCCGCGTAGGTGCCCGGGAAGTAGGTCAGCGCGCGCTTTTGCGGGGAGATGATGATCGTTTCGTCCGTGACGGCGTTGAGAAAGGCCACGTCGTGCGAAATGACGACGACGGTCGGGGGGCGGGCGGCGGAAGCGTCGCCGCCGCCGCCGCCGCCGCCGCCGCCGCTGCCGCCGCTGCCGCCGGGACCGCAACACAGCCAGCGCCGCAGCCACATGATCCCGGGGAGGTCGAGGTGGGTGGTCGGCTCGTCCAGCAGGAGCAGGTCGACCCCGCGGCGGCCGCCGGACGACGCGCCCGCGCCGCTCGCGAACAGCGCGCACGCGAGCCGGACGCGGGCGCGCCACCCGCCGCTCAGCGAGCCGAGCGGCTTGGCCTGCCGCTCGGGGCCGACGCCGAGGCCCGACAGCACCTGGCCCGCGCGGTGGGCCTCGAGCTCCGGCTCGTACTCGGCCTCGCGCTCGTAGAGGGCCGCGAGGAGCTCCGAGGCGCGCTGGCGGGCCGAGGCGAGCGCGGACAGGTCGGGCATCGTCGTCGCTGTGGAGGGGGGGGCGCGCGGGGGCGTCGTCGCGCCTTGCTCCTCGGCGCCGCCGCCGCCGCCGTCGTCGTCGTCGTCGTCGTTGTCGTTCGGAGAGCCCGGCTCGGCAGACGCGGCCGCCGCCACGGCCGCCTCGGCCGCCTCGGCCTCGGCGCGCGACGCCTTGCCGGCCTGCGCCGCGGCCCCCGCGTCCGCCGCGTTGGCCGCGTGGCGCGCCTCGCGCCCGCGCCGCCGGCTGCGCACCTCGGCGACGTCCCGCAGGGCCTTGGCCTCGGCCGCGGCCGCGCGCGCGCCCATGCGCTCGACCAGGCTGACGAGGGCGCGGGCGGCCGCGACGTGCTCGGGGGTCGGTGGTGGTGGAGGCGGTGGTTGGCAGTCTTGGCGGCGGCGGCTGTCGTTGTTGTTGTTGTGGTTGTTGTTGCCGTCGTCGTCGCTGCCGCTTCGCTGCTGCTGCTCGCGGTCGAGCCGGTCGATCGCGGCCTCCAAGGCGGCCGTGTCCGCCGCGGCCTCGGCGCGGTCCGGGTCGCTCTCGAGCACGACGTCCAGGACCGAGCGCGCGTCTGCCCCGGCGGCGTCCTCGGCCGCGGCCGCGGCGGCGAGGGCGCAAGTGTCGGCCGACGCGGCCGCGGCCGAAGCGGCGCCGTCAGCGCCCGATGGCGACACCAACCGCACGCGCGCTCGCGGCGGCAGGCCTTTCAGGGCTCCCGAGGCGATCGCGCGCAGCAGCGCCGACTTTCCCGCGCCGTTGGGCCCCACGAGCCCGTACCGCACGCCGGAGCGGAGGACGAGGCGCGCCGACTCGAGGAGGGAAGTTACGGAAGTCACGGGGCCGCCGCCGCCGCCGCTGCCGCCGCCGCCGCCGCCGCCGCCGCCGCGAGCCTCGCCGTCGCCGCCGCCGCGGGCCACGATGGCCAGCGTGACGTCGTGAATGTCGATGTCGGCGTCCGGCATGCGGTCGAGCGTGTCCAGGTGGAAGCGCGACAGCTGCTGCGTGACCTCGAGCGTCATGGCTTCGCGATTGAAGATGTGTCGGGAAGTCGGGGTCGGGGGGGGGGGCAAAAAAAAGGAGTGAGATGTTGTCGGAGGAGAAGGTTCTGTCGGCGCGCGCGCGCGCTCTCGGATAAAAGTCGAGGCGCTGCTGCGATGAATAGGCTGGTCGCTGACGCGAGTACGCGTCGCTGATTGTGAATTGTGGGGGTTTGACAGCGAGCGTGCGCGCGCGCTGATTCTTGAGCGCGGAGCTGGCGCGCGCGCGTTGTTGCCGGAAGCGCGCGCGCTCGGCGGCGGCGGCGGCGCCTTGATCATCGCAGTACGCGCGGGCACTCCAAACTCCGCCCCCGCATCTCCCGCCCCTCTCACGCCACAGATCACAACCCCACTCCCATCCACCACTCGAGGCATCATCATGGCGACCGACTACGCGGCCGTCGAGGTGAGATCACGACGCCTTGCAGCTGTCGTTGCATTGACGACACCCGCCAACCACCCGCCCGCACGCGCGCGTCCTCCTCATCAACCACACGTCGCACGGCACTGACATGAACAAACAACAGGTCTCGTCCCACAACCTCGCCGACCCGGCCGCCGGCGCGCGGCTCGTGCGCCGGCCGCTCCCCGCCTCGCCGCCCGCCGCCGGCGCCGCTCGCCTTCGCGTCAAGGTGCGCCCCGTGAATCCCAGCGACGTCTTTTCGCTCCAGGGCGTCTACCCGGGCTTCCTGAGCGCGCCGGGCGCCGCCCTGCCCGCCGTCCCCGGCATCGACGGCGTCGCGATCATCGAAGCGCTCGGCGACGGCGCCGCCGCCGCCGACATCTGCGGCGCCCCCCTCGCGGTCGGCGACCGCGTCGTCTCGGCGCGCGGCTTTGACATCGCGCGCGGCCAGGGGTCGTGGCAGGAGGTCGTCGACCTGCCGTGCGCGTCGCTGTCCAAGGTGCCCAGCGACGCGATCTCGGACGCGGCCGCGGCGTCCTTCTTCGTCAACCCCGTGACGGTCGTCGGCCTGCTCGAGAGCGCGGCCGTCCCGGAGGGGTCGTGGCTCGTCGTCACGTCCGCGCTGTCGGCCCTCTCGAAGATGCTCCTCGCCGCCGCCAAGAGCCGCGGCATCAAGACCTTCGGGGTCGTGCGGCGCGAGGACGCCGTGGCCGAGGCCCTGCGGCAGGGGGCCACGGCCGCCGCGCGCTGGAGCGAGGACAAGCCCTGCGACCTGGCGGCCGCTGTGAAAGCGGCCACGGGCGGCGCGCTGGCGCACGCGGCCGTCGACTCGGTCGGCGGGGAGCTCACGCGCCCCGTGACGGACAGCGTGCGCGACGGCGGCAGCGTCTTTGTCTACGGAGCCCAGGGGGGCCTCGCGGCGTCGGCGTCGATCCCGGCCCTGCTGTTCCGCGACGTGCGCCTGCGCGGCTTCTGGCTGAGCCCGTGGCTGGACGCCAAGCCGGCCGAGGACGTGAAGCGAGTGGTGTCCGAAGTGTGGGGAATGTACGGCGCGGGCTTGCTCCGCTCGGCGGACGAGGGCGTCAAGACCTACCCCCTGTCCGAGTTTGCGGCGGCCGTGGCCGAGAGCCAGCGCGCGGCGCGCGGAGGGAAGGTCTATTTGGTGAGCCATGGCGGCGGCGGCGGCGCTTGAGGGCGGAAAAAAAAGGGAGAGAGAGATCGTCGTTGTTGTTTTGTTGTTTTGCCTTTGGCGCGGCCACACACCAGTTGCAAAAAGGTTTCTACTCGTCGTCGTCGTCGCCCTCGTCGTCCTCCGCCTCCTCGTCGTCCTCTTCATCTTCCGGCGCCGAGGAGGCCGGCGGCGGCGCCTGCGGCAGCTTGCGCAGCACGTGCACGGGCCGGTCCGAGAAGCCGCGCCCGCGCAGCGCCGCCGCCGCGACCTCGGCGTCTCCAGCGGGCGCAGCAGCCGCCGTCCCCGCCGCCGCTGCCCCCTCCTCCCCCTCCTCCCGCCCCTCGCCCGCCGCCGCCGCTCCTGCGACGCGCGGCCGCACCGTCGCGACGAGCTCGAACCCAAACCGCTCGCCGCAGAGCAGGTCCACGAACGCCTCGGGCCGCAGCTTGAGCGACGACAGGGCGCCGCCGCCCGCGCCGCTCGAGCCGCCGCCTCCAAACCCGTGCAGCTTGCGCGACGCGCTGCGGTACGAGCGCCACGGCTGCGGCTCGAGCACGAGCAGCCCGCCGTCGCAGAGGGCGCGGCGCGCGCGCGCAAACAGGCGCAGGAGGGCCGCGTCCCCGCCGTTGAGGTGCACCCACTTGGTGACGGAGAGGCACGTGACGGCGTCGTAGCGCCTGGCCTCGGCGCGCGGGCCGTCCGCCGCCGCCGCCGCCGCAGCGGAGGACGGGGAGGCCGCCGCCGCCGCCTCGGCGGAGCAGCGGCCGCCACGGGGCCGGCGGCGGGGCGCCGGGGGGGCCGGGCCCGGCCAGTCGGCGACGGCAAAGCGCACGCGCGAGAGGGCGCGCACGCGGCGGCGGAGGGCGGCCAGGGTGCGCGCGGCCGCGAGGGATGCGGGGATGGGCGCCGCGTCGGCGGCGTCGGCGGCGGAGGAAGGAGGTCGCGCCTGCTCCTCCCCCGCTCGCGCGCCGGCGTCGCCGTCCTCGTCCTCGCCGCTGCCGCTCGTCTCGACCGCCTCGCGATCGTCCTCCCTCTCCTCATCGCCGGGCGCCGCCAGCAACGCAGCAGCGGCGTCCCCGCAACGCCCCACGCGCGCCCGAGCGCAGAGCGCCCCGTACCGCTGCCCCGCGGCGCGCCGCGCGGCCGCCAGGTGTCCCCTCGCCCGCCGCACCAGCCCGGCGTCCAGGTCGACCCCCTTCACGCTGCGCGCGCCGTGCTGCGCCGCGATCGCGAGCGTGACGAGCCCCTCGTTGCACCCAATGTCGAGGACGCGCGCGCCCTTGAGCCACGCGCACGCGCGCGGCGGCGGCGCGTCGGCGCCGCCGCTCCCGCCTTCGGCGGCCGTGGCGGGCGCGGGGCAGGCGAGCGCGAGCGCGGCCAGGCGCGGGTCGTCAAACTCGTCCGGACTGCGGTGGTGCTCGGCGAGCCACCCGCGGCCGAGGCGGTAGCCGTAGTAGAAGGGGTAGTTGCCGTGGCGGTAGGACGGCCGGGGCGGCGCGGCGTTTTGGTGGTTGTTGTTGTTGTGGTTGTCGTTGTTGGCTTTTGTGGCGGGGTGGCCCGTCACAGCGGCGTCGGCGGCAGCATCGGCCTCTCGCCCCGCCCCCGCGCCACCGCCCCCGCTGAGCTCGCAGCTGACCAAGATGACGTCGCCGGAAAGGTTTGTGCGGCACGGCTCGGCGGCGGCGGCCGCGGCGCTGGCCGGATGGCGGGGGGGCGGCCGACGCGCCGCGGCGCCGCCACCACCACCCCCGGGCGGGGACGCCGACGCGGGGTCGAGGCGGGGAGAAGGCCGCGGCTGCGGCGGCTGCGGCGCCGGCGACCCTGCCGCGAGCGGCTCCTCGGCCGCCACCATCGGGAGCTCGAGGGCGACCAAGCGCGCGAGGCCGGACAGGTCGGCCCCCCGCCGCGTGCCGTGGCGCCGGGGCGGCGCCGAGGGCAGCGGCGGCATGGGCGGCAGCGGCCAGGGGAGGGACGACGAGTGCGGCGTGGGGGTCGGCGCAACGGCCGCCAGGGCGCTCGAGGCGCCGTGCTGGTTGTGGTGGCCGCTGTTGGCGCCGCCCATGGCCGCCGAGCCCTGGTCGACGCTGCCGGCGAACGAAGGCACGGGCTGCTGGTGCTGCTGCGGCTGCTGCGGCCGCCGCCGGGGTGGCGGCATCGGCCCACCACCTCCACCACCGCCGCGTCGTCGCTTTCCAAGGGATGGAGCGGACGCGTCGTCGCCCGCGCCGCCCGTGGCCGTGGCGTCGTCCTCGGCGCTGTTCCCGGCCACTGCTGCTGCCGCTGCCGCTGCTGCTGCTGCTGCTGCTGCTGCTGCGGTGCCCGCTGCCACCGCCACCGCCGCCGCCGCCGCCGCCGCCGCCGTCGTCGTGCTGCCGTCGGGCCCCGAGAGCGAGCGCCGCTCGAGCTTGCGCCGCCGCTTCAGGTGCTTCTTCTGGCTGCGCGTCAGGGACTGCTGCTGCTGCTGCTCTGATTGGTGGTGCTCTGACGGCAGGCTGGCGTGCGGCGACAACGACGCTTCCGGCGCGGGGGTCGCCATCAGAGTCGGCGCAAGCAGGCCCTCGTTCCGTCGTTGTCGTGGATCGGCTTCCATCGGTCTCTCGTGCGCGCTCCGTTCTAAAGCTAATGATGGCGTGAAGAGGCTGCTGATGAGTACCGGCCGTCTTGTCCTGGTGGTGACGCGGATTTGGCACGGCGGAGGAGCTCGAAAGCCGGAGCGGCGACGGAGCGGGTGTGTGTGCGCGCGCGCCCATCGCGCCGACGCCGACGCCACAACTAGTGCGCTCCCGTCGCTAGCACGAAGCAGCCGCACCGGCCAGCTTTCTGCCCCGCGAGCACACGACCGCGAGCACACGCACACCGACACACACGCGCCCCTTGCGCCCATACACTCGCACGTGCACGCGCACAGACGCGCACATCACACGCGCACACCTGTCGCCGCGTTCGCTCCTTCCTTGCGCGCGCCCTGCAGCCTTGGCTGCACGCCCGCGCGCGCGCGCGCTTGCAGGAGCTGGGGCAAGGGCGTACTACCGCTAGTTCGTGAGCCCCTGACGCGGCGCGGCATCCCCCAAAGGAAAACGGGGCGGGATGGTGAGGCCTGCTGCCGCTCACGACACACGTCCGCCTGTTCGCTCGCCGATCGCCGCCCCGTTCGGCTGCGTCCAACCCCTCCTCCCGCATCACCATGCTGACGAAGCGCCTCCCCTCCAACACCACAACCACAAACGCACACACAGTCGCCGGACGAGTGGTACAAGTCGGTGCGTGTAACCGACGCCGCCGCTCTCGACGCGGGAGCGCCAAGTGGGCGCGCGCGCGCGCCGCTCGACGACGCGGACGACGCGCCCCTTTGGCTCGCCCCAGACACCCAACAACACGTTCGCTCACATCCCTCTCGCCCCTCCCCCCACGACCCGGCATGCGACCGCCCCACCCGTAACGCCCCCTTCCCCCCCACCAAAAAAAAACAAACGCAAAACGCAAAACGAACACACACACAGCTCCCCGTCGTCACCCGCGCCTATGTCACCCTCGCCGCCCTGACGACGGCGCTGTGCGCGCTCGAGCTCGTGCGCCCCTTCCAGCTCTACTTCGACCCGCGGTACATCCTCGTCGAGGGGCAGCTGTGGCGCCTGGCCACCAACTTTTTCTACTTTGGGAGCCTCGGTGCGTCGGGTAGAGTTCACGAGAGGGCAGCCGGCCGAGCGCCGCAGCAGCCGCCGCCGCGCGCGCGCCGCGGGACCTCGCGCTCACCGGCCCCCCACGCGCCCCCCCCCCGTGCTCGAAAAACACGCAAAACAACAGGCCTCGACTTTGTCTTCCACATGTTCTTCCTCGTCAAGTACTGCAAGTCCCTCGAGGAGGACGCCTTCCGCAACCGCCCCGCCGACTTTCTGTGGATGCTCCTCTTTGGCGCCGCGCTGCTCACGGCGCTCGCCCCGCTGGCCGGCGTCCGCTTCCTCGGCAGCAGCCTCACCTTCATGATGGTCTACCTGTGGGGCCGCCGCCACCCGCACGTCCAGCTCTCCTTCCTGGGCGTCTTCAACTTCACCGCCCCCTACCTCCCCTGGGTGCTCCTCGCGTTCTCCGTGATGCTCGGCTCCTCGCCCGCGGTCGACCTGCTCGGCGTGGCCGCGGGGCACGTCTACTACTTTCTCGAGGACGTCTACCCGCGCATGTCGGGCGGGCGGCGGCCGCTGCGGACGCCCGGGGTGCTGACGGCGCTGTTTCCGGCGGCGGGCGCGGCGCCGCTGGCGGGGGTCGCGGCGGCGGCGGCGCGGGCGGTCGCGGAGGGGGGGCCGGCGGGGGATCGGCGGCGAGCTGCCGAGGAGGAGGAGGAGGAGGGCGGCGGCGGCGGGGCGGCGGCGCGGCGGGCGGCGGCGGCGGCGGCGGCGGCGGCACGAGCGCTCGACGACTGAGGAACGTTGATGTGTTGAGTTGCATGTAATGATTGTCCGATTTCACGAGGCGATCTCTAGTTTTCTTTCGGTTTTGGGGGGAGGGCGGCAAAAGACGGCGCGCAAAAGAGGGCGCGCGGTCGCGGCGGCGGGGGGGGGGGGGCGTTGTGATCAGCGACACCAGAAAAAAAAGGGTCACCACCCCCACGTCGCCTGCGCAAACGCCGCGGGCGACGCCACGCCCGCGGGCGACACGGCCTGCAGCTGGAACGTGTAGGCTGCGCCAGGCGCGAGGATCGACCCGGGCACGACAAAGCTGGCGGCGCCGCCGGGCGCCGTAAAGGTGGACATCGGCGTGGCCGACGCCGTGCCGTCGCCCGCGGGCAGCACGGCGATCGTGTAGCTGCCGGGGAGGCATCCGCTGGACGCGACATAGTCCGGGGGCTGCCACTGCAGCGCGATCCCCTGCGCGGAGGGAGCCGCGGCGACGCCCTGCGGCCGCAGCGGGACGCACGCGGCCGCCGCCGCCGCCGCGGCCGGCGGCATTTGCGCCTGCTGCGCGGCCGCGTAGTAGACCGGCGCCGAGGCGGGCACGCCGTACTGCGCCGAGCCCGTGTAGGCGGGGGCCAGGAAGGGGGCGGACGGGTCGTAGGACGGGTCGTCGGCGGCGGCGTACGCAGACGCGGACGCGGCGGCGTAGGCGGCGGGTGCGGCGGCGGGCGCGGGGACGGGGTACGGGACGGGCGTCGGCACGTAGACCGGCGCCGCCGGCGCCGCGGGAGGCTGATACACGACCACGGAGGGAGGAGGCGCCCCGGCGTCGTACGCCGCGAGCGCCGAGTCGGCCACGGCGCCCGCCGCGTAGCCGCCGTACGCCGCCGGCCAGCCGCCGCCGCCGGCGTAGGGGTGCCAGTAGCCCTCGCCGCCCCACGGGCGCACCGCCCCCGCGTTGGCGGCGACGTTGTTGTTGATGACGTTGTTGTTGTCGATGACGGTGCGGCGCGGGAAGAAGTTGTTGTTGTTGTTGTTGCGGCGGTTGGGGTCGGGTGTGGGGTCGGGCTTGGGGGTGGGGTCGGGGTTGGGCGCGGGTCTCGGGGGGTCGGGGCGGGGGGCGGGCCTCGGGTCGGGGCGCGGGCGGTCGGCCGCGGCTCTGTCGTCGCCGCCGCCGCGGAAGCCCTCGGCCGGGCGGGCAAAGCCCCGAGCGTGGGCCAGCTGCAGCAGGGCCAGGAGGACGAGGAAACGCAGCATCATGGTTGCGAGCGGTCGCGAGGTTTGCGGAAAGCGAATGGCGCGACGGAAAAAGGTCCGGGGGGGAGACGGACGACGCGAGAGAGTGAGAGAGACACTGTCGGGGGGGGGAGGGGGGACTGCCGGAGAAAGCGCGCCCGTCGGAGCAGCGCGCGCGCGCGCGCGGAGCGCTATCCCACCGTCGAGAGAGGGGCGACCACTGGCTTCGCGCGCGGTTGTCGATTCGAGCAATTGAGGGGACGCGAGCGATGCGCAGGACCAAGAGCAGCGGGGGGAGCAGAAAAAGGCGTGGGCGGCGGCGGCGCGCGGTGTGACCCGGGCAAGGCGCCGAGCGACGCGCCGGCCGGCCCCCTCGCGTGCTCCCGAGCCGCGACCCGGGGTTTTTTTTGGTCGTTTCGATAACACACGCGCGGCTTGTGACGACGAGAGATTAAGCGCAAGGAGACGATCTAGTGTCGCATGTGTGGGAAGGAGGAAAAAAAGGAGCGAGGGACGAGGGGAGAAGCGAAAAGGTCATGGTGAGAGGGGAGAGGGCGGGCGGGGGGGCCGTCGTCGGGGGGGGGGGGGGGGCGGGCGCCCCCCCCCGCGGTCGCTCACACGCCCAGCATCTTGCGCCCGGCCGTCGCCGCCGCCGGCGCGTACACCAGCGCCGTCTGCGCCGCCCCGCCCCCGCCGTACGTCGACGACACCGACCGCACCACGAACGCGTACGACCGCCCGGGGGCGAGCGCCGTGCCCGGGACCAGGTATTGGGTCTGCGGCGAGCCGTAGGTCGCGACGGGCTGCTGCACGCCGCCCGTCACGTCCTGCACCGTCACCTCGTAGTACGTGACGCACCCGTTGTTGCTGGGCGGCGCCCACTGCAGGGCCACCCCGCCGCCCTGGGCGACGCCCGCGCTCAGGGACGCGGGGGCGCCGGGGAGGACGCTGGCGCACGCGGCCGACGCGAGCGTGCCCGACGAAGAGGAGGGGGCGGGCGCGTAGGCCGCGGCCGACGCGGCGTCCGGGTAGTACCCCGTGGGGTAGGCGCCGTACGCCGACGACCCGTACGCGCCGTAGGGGTAGGCCGAGGCGGCGCCCGCGCCGTACCCGGCGCCGTAGGCGACCCAGGCGTTGCCGTTCCAGTAGCGCTGCGAGCCGTCGGGGGCGACGAAGACGTTGTTGTTGGTGACGGGGGTCGGGGCGGGGGGCGCGGGCGGCGGCGGGGCCGGGGGCGGGTTGAGGATGGGGCGGTTGTTGCCGTCGGCCGGGGGCTGCTGGCCCGGGAGCGTGGTCGGGCGCTGGAAGGGGAGGTTGTTGGCGGCGCCGGCCTGGCCGCCGGGCGGCGCAAAGGGCAGCTGCGGGAACGCGCCGGCCTGGCCGCCGGTGGTTGTCGCCTGGCCGCCGCCGGGCGGCGTGAACGGCAGCTGCTGCTGCGGCACCTGGCCCGCCGCCGGCAGCTTGGGCGGCATCATCTGGCCGGCGCCCTGGCCACCGAACGGCATCTGCGGCATCTGGCCCGCGGGCATCTGCGGGCGCTGCTGCATCATGGGCGGCTGCTGCATCTGCGCCGGCCGCTGCTGCGCCATCGGCTGCTGCTGCATCGGCGGCCGCTGCTGCATCGCCGGCATCTGCTGCATCGGCGGGCGCTGCTGCATCTGCGGCATCTGCGGGCGCGCGCCGCCACCACCGCGGGGCGGGCCGCCGCCGCCGCCGCCGCCGCGGGGCATGCCGCCACGGGGCTGGGCGAGCGCGGGCGCGGGCAGCGCCGCGGCGGCGAGCGCGAAGGCGGCGAGCGCGGCGGCGGCGGCGACCACGCCGCGCCGGCGGCGGCGGGGGCTCGCGACGACGGGCATCGTCGCGAGTGTCGAGCTTTCTCTTGTTTGGTTGCGGCTCGCCGGGCTGGCCGGAGTACTCGGGAGGGCGCGCACGGGGCAGATGCGTCCACAGGCCCTGAAAGGTCTGGCGCGCGCGGGTGTCGCGGGGGTGCCCGACGACGATGACGCGTGAGGGGGGGGGAGATGGAAAAAAAAAGAGCCAGCAGCAGCTTCCGCCACACACCAGCCAACGAACGTCCGGGAGCTCGAGAGGCGCGCCGTCGGCAAGTGGGGGCCGGTCCGATGCGGTGGTGGTGTGCGTTTGGCAGCGGGTGGAGGATGGTCACGGATTGAGAATGAGGCAATGCGTGAGAGAGAGAGGCGCTTGGGGGCGAGGACTGAAGAGTGAGGCGGTGTCGTCGCGAGAGAGCATCAGGCGGCGGGGGTGCCGGGTTGCGCGCTAGCGGCGCCCCGCCCGCTTCCGCGCTCCACCACTTCCGCAACGGGTGCACTGCCCAGCCCGCCCGCCGAAAACCGATCAAGCGAAACCGACGAGCGCCTCGCGCGCGTCCTTCTTACACAACGACGAGAAGAAAAAAACAAGAGGGGAAGCGGGGGGCGGGCACAACGAGGGCGTGCGCAACCTTCACGCAACCTTCCCGGGGGCGGGGGGGGGGGGGGGGGTTAAAAAAAAGAGCGCCGCGCGGGCAAACACCAGCCCCTGCAACGCCTCCGACCCCAAGCCCCTGAGC
>Ga0315905_10005559_pt1 | contig 12839 bp, 17 predicted proteins | sample LakEriMetagenome_5_FD_203522 | JGI IMG/M metagenome (GOLD analysis project Ga0315905, IMG submission 203522) | Freshwater fungal communities from buoy surface, Lake Erie, Ohio, United States - Buoy 4 MA121 | ecosystem: Environmental > Aquatic > Freshwater > Lake | place: USA: Lake Erie, Ohio... | reverse complement strand
AAGTACTGTCCTATTACGAAAAAGCAAAAGCCGATGGAGCTACCGTTGTCACAGGTGGCGGATCACCAGTGATGGCCGATTCACTCTCAGATGGTCATTGGGTACAACCTACTATCTGGACGGGTCTGCCTGAGAGCTCGGCCATTATTCGCGAAGAGATTTTTGGCCCCTGCTGCCATATTGCTCCATTCGATACAGAAGACGAAGCGATAGCCCTCGCTAACGATACCCCGTATGGTCTGGCTACCTCGATCTGGACGAGCAACATGTCAACTGCAACCCGCATGGCGAATGCAGTTCACGTTGGTCTATGCTGGATCAATAGTTGGTTTTTACGTGATTTGCGTACATCGTTTGGTGGCTCAAAAGCGTCCGGTATTGGTCGCGAAGGCGGCGTACATTCGCTGGAGTTTTACACTGACCTTCGTAATGTCATGATCAAAATATAACCCTACGACTACCGGAGTAAACGCATGGCTATGAATTCACAAACTATTACACGTTACGGTGACGAGTTATATAACTCACTCATTTCGCGTATTCCTGTTGAACCGATTACTAATCGTGAAACCGATTTTTCTATCGATGATGCCTATCAAATACAACTTCGCATGATTCAGCGTCGTCTCGACGCGGGTGAAATTTTAGTAGGAAAAAAAATCGGCGTTACCAGCAAAGTTGTTATGGATATGCTAGGGGTTAACCAGCCTGATTTTGGTCATTTATTATCAGGCATGGTATTCAATGAAGGTGAAGCTGTAGACACCAGCAAAATGATTGCTCCCAAAGCAGAGGCTGAAGTGGCATTCATGCTCTCGCGCGATCTGACTGGCCCAGGCGTTACTGCTGCTGACGTACTTCGTGCGACCGACTGTGTGATGCCCTGCTTTGAAATTGTCGATTCACGAATTAAAGATTGGAAAATCAAGATTCAAGATACGGTGGCTGACAACGCGTCATGCGGAGTTTTTACACTAGGTGGCACACGCAAAAGCCCGCGCGATCTCGATCTCTCGCTCGCTGGCATGGTGCTCGATAAAAATGGTGAAATTATTAGTACTTCTGCGGGCGCCTCTGTCCAGGGCTCGCCTGTCAATGCCGTAGCATGGCTTGCTAACACGCTGGGTCGCTTAGGTATTTCGCTCAAAGCCGGCGATGTCATTCTCTCCGGCTCACAATCGCCTTTAGTACCCGTTAAAGCTGGCGATAGCCTGCATTGTTCTGTAGGTGGATTAGGTAGTACGTCTGTACGTTTTATCTAAGTCCCATACACCACTATTTACATCTCCATGATGACGAGAGAAATTTATGCAACTCGATAAAGCCACCATTGAAAAACTTGCTGCTCACCTTGAATCCGCTGAGCTAGAAGCACGTGACGTACTCAAGATTACCGACGAATACCCCAATATGGACTGGGATGATGCATACACAATCCAAGACACCCTCCGCAAGAGAAAAGAAGCTCGCGGTAACAAAACAGCAGGACTGAAAGCTGGGCTCACTTCATTTGCCAAGATGAAGCAAATGGGTGTTGATGTGCCGGTATTCGGGTTTGTTAGCGACTACATGGCGCGCCCTGATGGTGGTGACATCAAAATGTCTGAACTCATCCATCCTAAAGTGGAAGCCGAAATTTGTGTCGTAACAAAGGCGCCTCTAAAGGGCCCCGGATGTCATGTCGGTACCGTCATGGCTGCGATTGATTTTGTTTTGCCAGCTGTTGAGATTATAGACAGTCGCTACCGCGACTTTAAATTTGATTTGAAGAGCGTTGTTGCTGATAACACGTCAGCATCACGCTTTGTGATTGGTGGTCGCTCACGTAATATTCAAGACGTCGATTTGCGCACGCTGGGCGTCGTGCTTGAAAAGAATGGCCAAGTTATGGCAATGGCTGCAGGCGCTGCTGTACTTGGACATCCAGCAGCTGCCATCGCAATGATGGCAAATCATCTCGGCGCGCGCGGACAAGAAATTCCAGCGGGTACCTTCATCATGACGGGTGGCGTGACTGAAGCCATTCCTGTTCAAGCAGGCGATAGTATTTTGGTTCGTTACCAAGATCTCGGCTCAGTATCGATGCGTTTTGTTGAGTAACTACGTTTTTACTGATGAGTACCACTACAAATAACTCTGCTGTCACCGTACTAGTGACGCGTCGAATCAAACCCTCACATGAAGGTGACTTTGAAAAAGTGATGGGCAACATGATGGCCGCCGCTAAAGAATTTCAAGGCCATCTAGGAAGCCAGTTAATGAAGCCCAGTGAAGAAGAACCCGGGCTTTATCACGTGGTGTTTGCTTTTGATTCGGATGATCATCTACAAAAGTGGCAGGCATCACCCGCGCGTGCCTTAGGGCTCTCTGCGATCGAACCCCTGACTGAAGGGCCAGCACAAATGCGACAAGTCATTGGCATGGCTCATTGGTTCATGACGGCAGGACACTTATCTCCGCCTCCGCGCTGGAAAGTGGCGGCGGTAACTTGGTTAGGCATTTTTCCTACGGTGCTTTTGTTGTTTACCTTGCTTGGTGATTTACTCGCCCCTTGGCCACTAGTGCCACGAGTCATGCTGTTGACCATGCTCGTTGTGTTGATCATGACATGGTTAGTTGCTCCACAACTCACCCGATGGCTAAAGCCTTGGTTGCACAGTGGGCGTGTGCATTGATAAAAGGACAAATATGGATTTGCAATTACGAGGACAAACTGCACTAGTTACCGGATCGACTGCTGGCATTGGTTATGCCATCGCCAAACTTCTCGCACAAGAGGGTGCTGACGTTATTATTAACGGACGCACGCAGTCAGCCGTTGATAACTCTGTAAAAAAACTAAAGGTAGACCATCCCAACGCACGTGTCATGGGGATAGCTGCTGATTTGTCTAAATCAACAGGATGTGAGCAATTGATATCGACGCTTCCTAGCGTTGATATCCTCGTCAATAATTTAGGTATCTTCGATCCCAAGCCGTTTGAAAATATTTCCGATACTGATTGGCAGCGTTTTTTCGAAACCAATGTTATGAGTGGTGTGCGACTATCTCGCGCCTACTTACCTTCCATGAAAAAACGTAATCGTGGCCGCATCGTTTTTATATCTAGTGAATCAGGCATCTGCCCACCAGCAGAAATGGTCCACTATGGAATGACGAAATCAGCACAATTGTCTATCTCCCGAGCGCTGGCCGAAACCTGCGCAGGTACGGCAGTCACTGTAAATAGCGTGTTACCCGGCCCAACACTGACTGAGGGTGCAAAAGATTTTTTCGACAAACTCGCGGCTGAACAAGGAGTGAGCTTTGACGTCGCAGCAGAAAACTTTTTTTCACAGGCTCGACCCACATCACTTTTAAGACGCTTTATTACCCCTGATGAAGTTGCTTCGATGGTGGCGTATGTCTGCAGCCCTAAATCTGCCGCAACCAATGGGGCCGCTCTGCGTGTTGATGGTGGCGTAGTTCGCTCTCTTGTTTAAATTATGTTTTAGATTTTCGATCATTACGGTTCTACTAGGAGTTACACACATGACAAAAAAAATTAAATGCGCATTGATTGGACCAGGCAATATCGGTACAGATTTGCTCGCTAAATTGCAACGCTCGGCTGTATTAGAGCCTGTTTGGATGGTCGGCATCGACCCCGAATCAGATGGATTAAAGCGCGCTCGCGAGATGGGTATTAAAACAACTTCGGACGGCGTTGATGGCTTACTTCCTCATGTCAAAGCTGATGGAGTACAAATCGCTTTTGATGCAACCAGCGCCTACGTGCACGGAGAGAATTCTCGCAAACTGACCGAACTCGGAGTGATGATGATTGATCTCACACCTGCTGCGATTGGTCCCTATTGCGTCCCACCCGTCAACTTAAAAGAGCATGTCGGCAAGGGTGAAGTGAATGTAAACATGGTGACCTGCGGTGGTCAGGCCACCATTCCTATGGTAGCGGCGGTATCACGAGTTCAACCAGTTGCCTACGGTGAGATCGTTGCGACAGTGTCGAGTCGCTCCGTTGGTCCTGGCACGCGAAAAAATATCGATGAATTTACCCGGACAACCGCTGGCGCTGTTGAAAAAGTGGGCGGTGCTAAACAAGGTAAAGCGATCATCATCATTAATCCTGCCGAACCTCCGATGATCATGCGCGATACGATTCACTGCCTAACCGAAGGCGAACCTGATCAAGCCAAGATTACGGCTTCAGTTCTGGAAATGATCAAAGAAGTACAAAAATATGTACCCGGATACAAACTCGTCAACGGCCCTGTATTTGATGGAAAACGTGTTTCGATTTTCCTTGAAGTCGAAGGGCTGGGCGACTACCTACCCAAATACGCCGGCAATCTAGACATCATGACTGCGGCAGCCGCTCGTACTGCTGAGATGTTTGCCGAAGAAATCTTATCCGGAAAACTAACACTTGAACCCGCTCTTGCAGCGTGATGACAAAGGACTCTCTCATGAACATCAAAGGTAAAAAAGTCGCCGTCCATGACATGACGCTACGTGATGGTATGCATCCTAAGCGTCATCAAATGACAATCGAACAAATGACTCAAATCGCTAGTGGCCTTGATCGCGCTGGTGTGCCGTATATCGAAGTCACCCATGGTGATGGCTTAGGTGGCTCATCGGTCAATTATGGATTTCCTGCCCATACGGATGAACAGTACCTTGGCGCAGTCATTCCACTGATGAAGCAAGCCAAAGTATCTGCCTTGCTGATACCTGGCATCGGCACAGTTGACCATCTTATGATGGCCAAAGATCTCGGTGTGCATACTATTCGAGTTGCGACACATTGCACTGAAGCCGATGTCAGCGAACAGCACATCATCAAAGCTCGCTCGCTTGATATGGATACCGTCGGATTTTTAATGATGGCTCACATGAGTGACCCAGAGAGCTTAGTTAAGCAAGCCAAACTAATGGAGAGCTATGGCGCTAACTGTATTTACATTACAGACTCGGCTGGCTACATGCTGCCCGACGATGTCACTGTTCGCATTGATGCAGTACGTCAGGCATTAAACCCAGAAACTGAACTCGGTTTTCATGGACATCATAACCTAGCCATGGGTGTCGCTAACTCACTCGCTGCCGTTGCTGCAGGTGCCAGCAGAATTGATGCTGCTGCTGCAGGTTTGGGCGCCGGTGCCGGTAATACACCGATGGAAGTGTTCATTGCAGTCTGTGCACGGATGGGTGTTGAAACTGGAGTGGATGTCTTCAAAATTCAAGACGTAGCAGAAGATTTAGTCGTACCTATCATGGACCATATTATTCGAATTGACCGCGATTCCCTAACCTTGGGATATGCAGGTGTTTATTCGAGTTTCTTATTATTTGCCAAGCGAGCCGAGGCAAAATATGGCGTACCAGCGCGCGACATTTTAGTTGAGCTAGGACGTCGCGGCATGGTAGGTGGCCAGGAAGACATGATTGAAGATACCGCTATGACGATGGCTCGAGAACGTAAACAGCAGAGTCTGTTAACAGCAGCTTAAAAAAAAACCCAAGGAGATCGTATGCCCTTTGCTCAAATCTACATGCTAGAAGGAAGAACCGAAGAACAGAAGCGTGCTGTGATTGAAAAAGTCACTACCGCATTACACGAAGCGGTTGGCGCACCGAAAGAAACCATTCGTATTCTGATTCAGGATGTACCAAAAACTAACTGGGGAATCGCAGGAACATCGGCCAAGGATCTTGGGCGATAAAATTTTAACTGGGGGTGCCAAACGCTGCACTCCCCTATTCTCTGATAAGCTTCTCAGAGTGTCAGAACGCTGACGACCGCATCATAAGCCCTGTCAATCTGCGGGATTCAGGCTCTTGTAAAAATCGAGGATCTAATAAAAACAAGCACTTAATCTAACTCACAAATTGAGCCTTTTTGTTTGAGCAATAAATAGAAACTCCCTCCTCCCCACATACACTTTCACCAGCGGATACAATTTATCCATGTATCCAAAAAAGCTGGATCGCTATGGAAAAACAGCTTCTAACAAAACTAAAAATTTCCCACTTGAGCGTGGAACTAGAACAATTAACCATAGAGCACGCTGAAGCCTTCTTTGAACAATACCGTGACCCATCTATCGGGAAGCTGACCAACTTACCTGCCCTAACTTCTTTAAACGAAGTGCAGGACTGGATCGCTGAAGAGACGTCCACCGCGAATTCCTACAATTACGCAGTCTTTTTGCCTAAAGAAGGTTTTGTAGGATTTGTAAATCTCACTGTGTCAGAACATGCCGCCTTTTTCGGTATCTGGCTAGGCACTAAATATCAAGGCAAGGGGCTAGGCACTAAAATTGGTCAATTCGTATGCCAGCAGGCACTAGAATTCGGGTTAAGGGCAGTATTGACATCAGCATTTTTAACTAACCCTGTATCAATCAGTATGCTCAGAAAAACTGGCTTTGAGACACTCTCAATTCGAGCTGATGCTCCCCATGATGACCGAGTCTTCTTCATTATGACTAATGACCCGAGTATTCAACAAAATGGCAACTTTGAGCTAATCGACTATTACCGAAGAGAACAGCTACCGTTTACGTTTACTCAGGGTGATGAATAAAAGCTGCAATATGAAGCACCATTTTTAATTTATTCCCGCTTTTAGGGATATAAACCCCGTTTCTGAATTCTTGTACGGTTCAGGGGCATTAAAATTAGTTCACATACAGGCAGCAGAACATGTTTTAAGGATTAGTCATCGCTAGACTATTAAAATTACTATCACAGACGAAATTTTATTCGCGGAAAAAATGATGGATGAAAATGACTATCCAACTTCTGATGAACTACGCCTTCTCACAGGCAGAGGAAGTAGCTTTCTTCAAATTGAAATGTTGAACAAACATAAAATACCGCACTGCCTTGATGAATATGGCACACCTCTTGTTAGATTTAAAGAAGTTCGTGAATTTTCTCAAATCTTCGAATCTGAAAGCATTACAAATAAAATATTGAACCGATTGCGCGGTATATGAAATCAAATTTTGTATTAGACCCGTCCTTACCAAAACACAAAAGCTGATGTGGCAAATATTTTTTGAAATACTGAGCTTGGCCTTTAATTACGAATCCCTTATTAGGTGAGTACTTTGCAGTCCACGTCTTTAAGACCTGCCTAAAAGCGATTCCTGCTCACAGCATGTAAGTTGAAGTACTAGATATTTGCTGAGTGAAATCTTATGAGTCGGCAAATTAAATCTTTGGGTTTTGCCTTGCTAGGATTAACCGCAAAGACTCGCTTACTTTTGGGTAGTGATTTTGGCGCACGCCTGAGGCAAATTTGGTCAAAAAACCGAAAAGTTGCGTTATGCAACTTTTGACTCAATTACACGGTTTATTACACGACTGGTCTTTTTTGCTATAAATCGTTGATTTTATTGGGTTTTTGACGAGCCTGGATTTCTGTTAATCCGCAGGTCCCTGGTTCGAGTCCAGGTCGGGGAGCCAAAATACGAAAGCTCGCAAGCGAAAGTTTGCGGGCTTTTTTGTTTTACTTTTACGATTGAATCGCAAGTTGAGCAATGAAACCTGATCTAGTCTCCCCCTGCGCTTTAGCCTTTGCATCTAACCTAGCCAACACTCTCTTGGGTAACGTGATGTTTACTCGCTCAATCTCATCTGAGAGCAAGGCAGGATCAATTTCTGCTATCGCCCAAACCCAGCCTTTGAACTCACGCTTCTTTTGATATTCAGCCACGCTGCTTGGCTTAGGAACGCTCTGACCAGCATCGAGCGCTGTTTCTATCCATAGCTCGATAGCTTCCTTAGCGTTTTCTATGGCCTCATCAATTCCAGAATCGGCAGCTGAAAAACATCCGGGGAGATCGGGTACGACAACACCCCAAGCTTTTGTGTCATCACCTGGTTCAATTGCAATCGGATATTTCATAATAGTGTGCTCATTTCAACCCAGCCTGCTTTAAGATTTTCTGAACAAGTCCCGTGCCTAGGTCTTTTTTGGGATGCGTTGGTTTGCGATTCGGATCACGTAGTGTATTCATCAGTGATAATCCTCTAAATTAACTTTCACAGCATCTTGGCCGTCGAACTCAAAAGTAATACGCCAATTACCAGTTCATGACTTCTAGCATTTGAGCGCTGCTCATCGCTAGCACCAGCCCCTATGCAAGTATTCAGCACATTTTTGCCTTGAACTATATATGGACCTCAATCTCGCGCAGCTTGGCAACAAGCTGCGCGAGCTTTAATCGAACTACTTTGGGCATAACTTAATCCTTATCGATTGATAAAAAAACACAGTTTTTATCACTCAAATTGGATCAGTTTTTAAATGCAGGCCATTATTTATTTTTTCGAACCGATAGCTCACCATGGCAATGCCGATACTGATTAGGTTAAGTGCGAGTTTTGTGTAAATTACTTCTTTGTTGAAAGGGAGTTAGGCCACGGGATACGTACCCGGCAACAAGATCTCACTACCTACTTGATCGATCTGGGTGTGCCCGCAAAACGCCATAGTGATATCCAGCTCATTTTGGATGATATTGATAGCAGTAGATACGCCTGCTTGCCCCATAGCACCTAACCCATAGAGCATGGCTCGTCCAATGTATACGCCTCGCGCACCCAGAGCTCGCGCTTTGAGTACGTCCTGACCTGAACGGATGCCGCCGTCCATGTGCACCTCGATCTGACTACCTACCGCGCCGACGATGGCCGGAAGGGCCTCAATACAGCTTTGTGCGCCATCAAGCTGGCGCCCACCGTGATTCGACACTATCAGCGCATCGGCGCCGGATTTTGATGCCCGCACGGCGTCTTCTGGATCCATAATGCCTTTTATAATAAGTTTGCCACCCCACCGGTCTTTGATCCATTGAACATCATCCCAGCTAAGAGTGGGGTCGAACTGAGAACTCGTCCAGCTGGAAAGGCTACCCATATCGCTTACGCCGTCGACATGTCCTACGATATTTCCAAATTGATGTCGTCGTGTGCCCATCATGCCTAAGCACCATCGTAGCTTGGTCGCTATGTTGGCAATGTTCTTGAGAGTCATCTTTGGTGGTGCAGATAGACTGTTTTTGATGTCCTTATGGCGTTGTCCCAACACCTGTAAATCAACAGTAAGCACAAGCGCACCAAAGTTGGCCGCCTTGGCGCGGTCGATAAGACGTCCAACAAAGTCACGGTCTCTCATTACATAAAGCTGGAACCAATAGCCCTCACCAGCATGCTTGGCCACATCTTCGATTGAGCAGATGCTCATTGTAGACAATGTAAATGGGATGCCTGCCTCACGCGCTGCGCGCGCTGCCAATATCTCACCGTCGGCATGCTGCATGCCCGTAAGACCGGTGGGAGCGATCGCCACAGGCATTGCAACCGTCTCTCCAACCATAGTACTAACGGTGCTGCGGCTTTCTATGTTTACTGCAACACGTTGACGTAGTTTGATTTTGCCAAAGGCACTTTCGTTTTCGCGGTAAGTACTCTCAGTGTAAGACCCGCTATCGGCATAGTCATAAAACATGCGGGGCACGCGCTTTTGTGCCAAAACTCGTAAGTCTTCTACAGAAGTGATTATGGGCATAAATAAACTTTATCAGGTATTGGTTTCAAAGTAGCTACTTAAACTACCGTAAATTGTAATTAAAAATTTGAACTTTAAACCTATTAAAACATGCAAGATTTTTTAATGTTGAGAGGCGTGATTCAATTCTTCATTCAATAAAGCGTGCCAGCGTAAGTTATATCAATGATATGCTAGATTTTCTGCTTTTTTATTCAAATCATTACCACCAGTAGAGGCAAGCGCATTAATACGCAAAGCCTTACCCTCTTTTTATATTTTCGTAATCATCACATCACTCATTCATGGTGAATCTTGTAATACTAAAACCCCGCGCTACAAGACTAATTTGAACTCCGCTATCGTTACGAATAAAAGGCCTGCATGAATCCACCAGCCGTATTTAAAACTGTGTTGTTATGAGAGGATGCTTGAGTAAGCCTGAGCAGAGATTATCTAAAGTTCTGATACTTCTACCAGCCTTCGCTGCCAGGCTCACCTTTAAATGGTCCAGACAGATCGGGGGTGATCCATCCTCCGTAGAAACTGCCTGGCTGCGGAACAGCCAGTTCACCGTTCACACTGCATTCGAGATGGTGTGCGTAAAAAGCAATGCATTCAGCTAGCGACTCAGCGCCAGCCAAAGGTTGCGGATAACTCCAAGCGACCCGTGGCAAGTGACGTACGTCATCTATCAGATCCCAGTAAAGTGCTGGGCCTTTCCATTCGCAGAATGAGCCCCAGCCTGCTGGACGCAAAAGTGCATTTTTTACGTCGGTCATAGGAAGATAAAACGTAGGCGGGTGTGAGGTCTCCCTAACGGCCCAAGCGCCACATGTTCGAGCCACTAGGGTCTTGCCCCATCGCACTTCGATTTCTCGTTCATCACGAACAAGTTCTGGTGGGCGCGGAAAATCCCACACTGAGACTTGCCCTTGCTTTGTGTCATCTACAAACGAAGGGCGATCCTTGCCCCGCCAACGCCATTGCATGCGGGCTCTTTCTAAAGAATCTTGATCATCCATGCTCATCTGTATCTCTAGTGTGGGCAGTCAGTACTCATCGCTTGGGTGATTTGCAAGCCATGTGAACGGACATTCGTTATTTACAAAGGACCAACTACAGCATGAGAAAAATTAGCTTCACCATGCAAAGACTTGATAGTGCGTCGCTCACGATTTTTTATTCGATTTTGTTCACTTGAACTGCGTTCATGTTGTGAAATAAGTCCGATGTTTGCCTCGTCTCAGAACAAATCATATCGACCCTTCCAACGCTCCGCATACCAAAACTCCATCCCCTCGCGTTGTTTTACCGCCTTTGTTCCGTGTCGAAGGATCCCAGAGGTTAGCAAAAGAACCTCCTTCAGGGAATATGTCCTAAGTTTGCGCGCGGATGTAGTAATAGTCTGCCTTAAAATTAAAAACTTTCCCTGTTGATTTAAACCACGGCTCATTACTAGCTCCTCGGCGCCGAAGTAGTCCTCGACGAAACCACCTACCGCGTCAAAAGTGTTTCGTTTGCAAAAAAGGAAACACCCTGCTGCCAGACCTGCAGCTCGAAAAAGACGAACTACCCGCCTCAGCAGAAATCGCGCATAGCTAAGCGCTTTTCAAAAAAGCTTGAATTACAGCATTGGGCTACTATGATTAATCATACTAAGAAGAAGGACGTTGACATGCAAACTGAACGTGCGGTACTGGCAGGTGGTTGTTTTTGGGGTATGCAGGATCTCATCCGAAAAATGCCCGGGGTACAAAGTACTAGAGTTGGTTACACCGGGGGTGATGTTCAAAATGCTACGTATCGGAACCACGGCACACATGCAGAAGGTATAGAAATCCACTTCGATCCAAGCGTAATCAGCTATCGGCGCATTTTGGAGTTTTTCTTTCAAATCCACGACCCAACTACACCTAAACGGCAGGGTAATGATGTCGGAACGTCCTATCGCTCAGCAATTTATTTCACTAGCGAAGCTCAGCGTTTGGAAGCGACAAAAACCATAGCCGATGTCAACGCCTCCGGCCTTTGGCCTGGCAAGGTTGTGACCGAATTAGACCCCGTGCGCGATTTTTGGGAGGCCGAGCCAGAGCATCAAGACTATTTGTTAAAGCAACCAGATGGTTATACCTGCCATTACATCAGGAAAAACTGGGTTCTACCTTCTCAGTTTGATGAGATTGCAACCTAACCATTTGAGGACATGGATTGCACTTATAGGGCTGATTTGGCTTGCTTCCAGCTGCGGTTTCTCGGCTGAACCCGCTGGAAAGCAAAGGCTTATTTTCTGGGGTAATATCTTTGTATGATTTTGATCAACAACACCGGACATACCTTCGAAATGCCTAGCAGCTATGCTTCTCTTCCGAGTGAGTCGCTTATCCTTTCCCCACAACTGTCCAAATGAGATAAAAATCATTAATGCGGCACAACCAGCACCAAGTTATCTGGCGCTGACCAAGCTAAAGTAATGTCTCTGATGACTGGTGGTGAGAACGCGCATGCAGATGGAAAACACTCCGAGTCAATAAAAGCATTAGGCAAAGCAAAGAAGTAACTTGGCATCGAATACAGATTATTTTTTCAACCACAAAAAGGAGGTGATCGTGAAATATCTCGCACTGGTAGGTTTGCTCGCCCTGAGCCCATTTACACTGGCTAATGATTGCGGCAGTAAAATGAAGTCAGCTAAATCATCAACTGCTGACAAAGTAGCCAGCGTAGAAGTTGGTAAAGATAGCAAGCAAGCTGAGACCAGCAAAACGCCTGCTGAAACCAAAACGACTTCAACTAACTAAATGCAGGAGCAACATCATTCAAAGCCACTGTTAAGTGGCTTTTTTTTCTTGCTTCGGTAGGGTGTACTCAAAATATGTGTCTAAGAAAACGGCAAATGACAAGTATGAAGCTTTGAAGAAAGCACACTGACTACGTGGCACCCTTAAAGGGTAAAGTAACGTCACAAAGAAATATCGCTAACCAGGCAAATTTAGTCAAAGGCTTTTATGATGAGCCATTACATTTTAACGAGGCTAATCTCACTTGCATTTCAAAAAATACGTCCCCCTATTATTGATTAGCTTCAGTTTATATATTGGACTAGCCATGAGCTGCTCCGTATTGGCTCAACCTGTAGAAAAAAATACCGTAGTTGGCTCAAAACGGTTTACAGAAAGCTACGTACTTGGAGAGCTAATTAATGTCACATTACGAGATGCTGGGGTACAAGCTGTGCATCGACAAGGTCTCGGCAATACTGCAATTGTTACCCAA
>Ga0315905_10005556_pt1 | contig 12842 bp, 12 predicted proteins | sample LakEriMetagenome_5_FD_203522 | JGI IMG/M metagenome (GOLD analysis project Ga0315905, IMG submission 203522) | Freshwater fungal communities from buoy surface, Lake Erie, Ohio, United States - Buoy 4 MA121 | ecosystem: Environmental > Aquatic > Freshwater > Lake | place: USA: Lake Erie, Ohio... | reverse complement strand
GCGGGGCAGAAGCGACAGCAGGGTGGACTTGCCGCACCCGTTGCCCCCCACCAGCGCCAGCACCTCGCCCCGCCGCACCTCGAGCGAGATGTGGCTGAGGATGGGCCTGCCCGGGTCGTAGGAGAAACAGACATCGCGGAACTCGAGGAACGGGTGCTCCCGGCCGGGGCCCGGCAGGGGCACCTGGGGCACCAGCCGCAGGTGCCCGCTGGAATCGCGCTCCACGCGGGGGCCCTCGGGGTTGGTCTGGATGCGGGGCTCGCGGTCCAGGCACTGGAAGATGCGGTCGGCGGCGGCCTCGCCCGCCTGGATCTTGGTGAACACGCTCGACAACTTGCGCACCGGGTCGGCTATGGCCACCAGGAAGACATAGAGCTGCAGCAGCTCCTCGGTCTCCAGCGGCACCTCGGTGAATTTGAGACCCGCGATGGAGGTCTCCTTGCGCAGCACCAGGTACGAACCCACCAGCAGCGCGGCGGCCACGGCGGCGATGCCCAGCACCTCGATGGTCGGGCCGGCGAACGCGTCGATCTTCACCACCTTCATCGCGCGCTTGTAGTAGTCGCGCGTGGCCTGGCGGAAGCGGCGGCGCTCGTAGGGCTCCATGGTGTAGATCTTCACCACGCGGATGCCCGCGAACGATTCCTGCAAAATCTTGAAGATGGTGGACACCCGCTCCAGCAACCGCCTGGTCGCCTGCTTCATGGTGCGGCCGATCTTGCCCAGCAGGAACCCGGCGATGGGCACCATCACCAGGAACAACAGCGTCAGCCGCCAGCTGATCATGCCGGCCAGCACCACGCACGCCACCACGCGCAGGGGTTCGGCCACCACCTTGCCCATCAAGGTCTTGGTGCCGGTGCCGAGGGCCTCCATGTCGCTGGTGAACCGCGACATCAGGTCGGCGGTGCCGCGCTCGTTGAACTGGTTCACATCCTGGCGCAGCACCTGCTGGTAGAAGCGGTTCCGCAGGTCGTACAGGCTGCGGCCCACGATGCTGCCCACCAGCCAGTCCTGCAGAAACTCGAAGACGCACTTGATGATGGTGGCGATCAGCACGGCGGCCAGCAGCACCGCCAAAACCTTGAACGAATCCTCGGGCAGCCATTCCACGGCGAACTTGCGCGCCAGCCGCCAGCGGTAGATCGACCGGCGGAGGGTTTCGATCTTGGCCTCGCGCTTCACCTGGTCGCGGGTCAGGTCGCGCAGACGGTGCTCCACCTCCGGGTCGGAGGGCACCCCCACCAGTTCTTGCGCCTTCACCTCGAAGCGGCGCAGTTCCGCCTCGGTGGTCTCGATTTCCTTCTGGTTGGAGGCGATGCGGGCATCAATGTCCTGCACCAGGGTCTGGTCATTGCCCAAAATTTTCAAAATGGGGTAAATGCTGGTGAAGTTGAGCCCCCACAGCATGGCCGCCAGAACCGCGCAAGCCAACGACAGGATGAACCGGCCCCGGTATGGCCATGTGTGGCGAAGGGCCCTGATAAAGTTGCGCATGAATTCTCTTTCCGGATGCCTTCCCTGGCTGGTCCCGGCTTGCGGGCGCTAGGTTTTAGCATTCCGGCTGATCGGGCCACAACCCAACCCTGCAACGGGTCGCGCCGGGCCCCCCGCAGGGCCAGGCTTGTGTAAAAATTGCAAAAATTACACAGGTTCACCGCCCGGGAGACCCCCGGACCGTGTAAAAAACTCCCGCCCCGGCCACCTACATCCATCCGCCGCGGAAGTCTGATCCGGGCCCTTGCCTGGATTCGCCTAAATTCGAAAACCTAAACCACAACCAGCAAACAACTTACAAACAAAATTCCAATTCCAGACCATTTTGGCATCGGCTGGTACGGCCTTTGCCATGATTGCTGTCGCACATCTTTCGACATCCCGTCAAGAGGAGCTCCGCCATGGCTCTCGAACTCTGCTGCGATCAATGCGGCGACCGCTTCCAGGCTTCCCCCGAGACCCCCGCCCCGGTGATCCAGGAGGCGATGGCCAGCCCCTGCGGCCACTGGTTTTTCCTCGAGGACGGGGCCACTTTCGAGGACATGATCCACTCCACCCTGCTGGAGCAGGGGGCGATCCGGTGCACCGAGTGCGGGTTGCCCGTGTCGCTGTGCGAATCGAGCTTCATGCACGGGTCCGAGGGGCATCCCCAGGCGGATCTACCCTCGGGTTGGTGAGCCACATGGCGCCCGAAGGGGCGCCAAAGGGCGTGGGATCCGGACGCACATCCCGGCGCGGCGTCCGCCTGATCCCATGGCGGGCGCGGGCATCACCCCCGCGCCCGCATTTCTTTTGCCGCCAGCTTGAACTGCCCACCCACCCCGCTTCGACGGCCAATAAACCGTCGGTTCTGCCGGTTTGGCCGGTGAATCCACCAAAAAAACCGATTCCAGACAACAGACAGCCCCCTGCCCGCTTGCTGGGATTTTTCTAGCATGGTGGAATAGGGCAGACTTGTTGCGTAATTGTTTGCCCCACCGGGTGTTTCGGTTTCCCGGCTTCGGTGGGTTTTGGGTGACCCGGGGCTATCTTCCATGGAAAAATGGTTTTGCCTGGGATCCATGGGAGTGGCCGGGCTGCTGGCCCTGCTGTTCCTTCTGGACATGGCCCTGGGGATGCCGTTCGGGGGCGTGAGCTTCCTGGTGGATATCCTCGGCTTGCTGGCCGCCGGCCTGGTGCTCTATCTGGCGATCGACGCCTTCCGCGATTTGAACTGACTTTTCAGCCGCTTTCCGGTTTTTGAAAGCCGGCAAGTCTCAACGCTTCCACACATCCAGCATCACCTGAACCAGCGCCCGCATGGATGGCTCGGCGGCTTCGCCGGCGACCGGCCAGCCCAGTTCGCGCACCACCGCGCTAGTGACCGGGCTGAGACTGAAGACCTGGGTCTTGCCCGAGCGGATCGCCTCCAACTGATCCTCCCCCAGCAACCGGGCCAGCGCCCGGGCGATGTTGCCGCTGGTCAGCACCACCGCGTCCAGCGGGGCCTGGGCCAGCCAGTCCGCCTCGGCGGGGTGGAGTTTTTTGCGGTCTTCCTGGCGGTAGGCCACCCACTCGCGGACGGCACAGACAGGGCCCAGGGTTTTGGCCAGCACATCCCGCCCGCGGTCGGCACGCACCAGCAGCACGGTTTGGCCCGCCGCGCGGCCCTTCAGTTCGGCCGCCAGGCTCTCGGCGTTGCCGCCCGGGTTCCAGCAGTCGGGGCGGATTCCATGGCGCTGGAGGGCGGCCCCGGTGTGTTCACCCACGGCCGCCACGCGAACGCCGGCCAAGGACCGGGCATCCAGACCCAGGGCGCCCAGCCGGTTGAAAAAAGCCTGCACGCCGGGCTGGCTGGAAAACACCAGCCAGTCCCATCCGGGGCGGCTTCCGTCCACCAGGCCGGGGATGCCACCCGCCTCGGTGGGGACAATTTCCAGCGTGGGGATGTTGTGGGCCGAGGCTCCCAGGTCGCGCAGCCAGGTCACCAACTGGCCGCCCTCGGTGTCACGGGGCCGGCAGGCCAAAATCCGTTTGCCCGAGAACGGTTGCCGGTCGAACCAGTTCATCACCGGACGGCATGCCACCACCGGTCCCACCATGCAGACAGCGGGCGCCTTCAAGTCGGCCTCCCGGGCCCTGGCCACCAGATCACCCAGCGTGGCCACCAGCACCCTTTGCGGGGACATGGTCGCCTGCGCCACGATGGAAGCGGGGGTATCAGGGGCTTTGCCGTGGGCCATCAGCCGGTTGGCCAGATTCTCCAGCCGGGCGATGCCCATGTAGAAGACCAGCGTGCCGGGAAACCGGGCCAGCGCCTCCCAATCGAGGCTACCCCCGGTTTTGGCCGGATTCTCGTGGCCGGTGACCAAGGCGACCGCGCTGGACAGCCGGCGGTCGGTCACCGGGATGCCTGCGTAGGCCGCGGCGCCCAGCGCGGCGGTCACCCCGGGAACGATCAGGTAGGGGATGCCCCGCTCCACCAGCGGCTCCACCTCTTCCAGGCAGCGACCGAACAGGATGGGGTCGCCCCCCTTCAACCGCACCACGCGCTTGCCGGCCTCGGCGGCTTCCACCATCGCCTGGCTGATGGTGCCGATGCGGTCGGGGTGGCAGCCGGGCAATTGATCCACGCACACCATGCGGGCGGCGGCGGGTGCCAATTCGAGGATCTCGGGCGAGACCAGACGGTCGTACAGCACCACCTCGGCGCGGGCGAGCAACGCGGCGCCGCGGCGCGTGATGAGCCCGGGGTCGCCGGGGCCGGCTCCAACCAGCGCCACCAGCGGCCCGAAACCATCCGTCAGGGGTGTATCGACCGGGCTCACACGCCCACCATCTCGTCACGCTCGGGAACCTCGATGTCGAGTTCCTCCCGCGAGCGGGTCTTGATGACATAGAGGCCCACCTCGAACAGCAGGCCCATCGGGATGAACAGCATCAGGAAGGTGAGGTCGGCGGTGGGCGTGAGGGCCGTCGCCAGGAACGCCATGACAAACCAGGCGATCTTCCGCTGCTTTTTCAGCATTTGGTAATCGACCACGCCCAGCCGTTCGGCCAGCATGATCACCAGCGGGGTCTGGAAGGCGATGCCGAAGACCAGCGGCATGAGGATGGCGAAGGAAAGCCACTCGTTCAGGCGGGGATCGGGGCGCAGGTCGAACCAGTAGTTGAAATAGAGCAGGCCCTTGATGGTGATGGGCATCACCAGGAACTGGCACAGGATCACGCCGGCGAAAAACAGCCCCAGCGCCACGGGCAGCGAGCTGTAGACATATTTTTTCTCGTGCGGGTACAGGCCCGCGGCCACGAACGACCAGATCTCCCAGAAGATGGCCGGGCTGGCGAGGATGAACCCCGCCACCATCGACACCTTCAGGTAAACCAGCGCCGGCTCCTGGATGCTGAGGGTGGTGAGCTGGTCGTCGCCGTTCAGCTTCGACATCACCCGGTTCATGGCCAGGCCGGTGCGGACCGGGTCGCTGAAGGCGGCGGGCAGGCGCACCATGTCGTCCGGCTCCACCGGTTGCACCCCCTCGGGCAGGGTTTTCCCCTCTTCTGTGGGTTTCCAGGCGTACTTTCCGGGCTGGGCCCCCTTGGCCAGACTCTCGAGGGCCTGGCGGGGCACCAGGATCTCGAGGATGGGCGTGGGCTTCTCCATGCCCACCAGTTCGTCGGGCAATTTGCCGGCTTCCAGTTGTTCCTCGGTGGCCTGCAGGCGGAACTCGCGGTACTGGGCCAGCTCCTTCTGCACCGGGGCGGTGATGAAGCCCAGGATGGGCTTGCCGAAGAAAAAGGCCACCGTCATGCCGGCAATGAGCCACAAAATCGCGCGCCACAAGTGGTTGCGCAATTCCTCGAGGTGCTCGCCAAAGGACATCCGTGTGTTGGCGAAATATTCGTCCGAATCGCCGAAAAGGTCCAAAAGAGCGAGTCCTGGGGGATATCCCCGTGTTCCGTGGGCTAAAGCCGCCAATCCGGTTCAAAACCGTGCCATGCGGCGGTTGACCCCTGTTTTTTATCAGTTTGCCCACGGTTTCTCAAGGAAGCCGCCCGCGGGCTGCCCAGCCGGTGACCGGGGAAAAAGGTGGGGTTATGCCGGCAATGGCTTGACTTTTTACCCCCCAAAAGCGATGCGGGCTTCCTTGACAAGGTCCGAGGCTGGATAATGACGAACATTCGGGTCATTCGGGCAATTCTGGTGATCGTGGCGATGGGGGCTATCTCCATGGCCGGGTGCGATCTGGTGGGCCCCTGGAAGCACAAGGGCAACCCGGTCCGCATCGACCAGCGCGGCCGCCCCATTCCGGAGCAGGAAATGCTCCGGCGCGACCGTCTGGCGGTTCCCTTGCCCGGCACCGGCCCGTCCACGGAGTTCGAACGACCGGGGGTGCACGGCCGCTAGCGCGGCGGGGTCTCCCGGGTGGCTCACCCGTAGAGGCTTCGCACCATGCACCGCACCCTGATTCGTTCCGCAGCCGGGCTTCTGCTCCCCTGCTTCCTTGGCTGTCAGGCCATCCAGGAAAGCCAAAACCTGGTCCCCCTGCCCGAGAACGCCCCGCCCCAGCCCTACCGGGACCTGGTGGTGCGCGCCCGATTCCAGGCCAGCGCGGCCAACGAATCGTTCTACGCCAACAAGTGGACCGAGCTGGAGGAGACCGCCAAGGTGCTGGGCCAGACCGCCGGCATGGTCACCAAGGCCACCGGGGTGCCCGCGGCCCGCGAGAAGGAGATCACCGTCGCCAGCGGCCAACTGGCGCAGAAGGCCGGCTCGCTGCGCAGCCTGGCGGCCGCCCGCGACGAGAAGGGCGTGAACGCCTGCATGCAGGAGATCAACGCGCTGGTGCGCACCCTGCGGCTGGAACCCTGACCGGCGCCTGATCCCCGCTGAAAACCAAACCGGCCGGGAGACTGCTCCCGGCCGGCTCGCTTTTGTCGCTGATGCGGTTCGGCGCCGGCCTCAGCCGAACACCTCGCACAGGCGCAGGTGGGTGGCCACATCGAGCGCCTCGGCGCGCACCTCCCCGGGGATGCCCAGCCGGGCCAACCCCTCGTCGACGAACTTCTTGGTCAGGTCCCTGCCCTGCATGGCCACCAGCCCGCCGCGCAGGTTCTTGCGGCGGTGGCAGTACAAATCGCGCAGGAAATCGCGCAGGCGGCGCGGACCGGGAACGGTGGGGGTGGCCAGCTTGTCCACCAGCGCCCGCTTCTCGGGGTTGGAGACCACCTGCACGATGGCCGAGTCCACCTTGGGCGGCGGGAAGAACGAGCGCGGCGGGATGCGCCGCACGATGGTCACATCCCCCAGCGCCTGGCAGATCACCGCCAGCGACGCGTACTGCTTGGTGCCTGGTACCGCCATCATCCGCTCGGCGATCTCCCACTGCACCATGCCCACCATGCGGTCGGGCACCGGGCCGTCGATGAGCAGGTTGGTCATCACCGGCACGGCAACCGCGTAGGGCAGGTTGGCCACCAGCTTCAGGCGGGTGCAGCCGTGCCTGGCGGCGTGCTCCTTCCATGCCTCGATCAGTTCGGGGTTCATGGTGTTCTTGTTCTGCAGGGCGTCGCCCTCCACGAGGCGCACCTTGGGGTTGGCGCCCAGCAGTTCGCGGGCCATGCGGGCGAAGCCGGGGTCGATCTCGGCGGTGGTGACGCAGCCGGCCTCCAGCGCCATGCGGCCGGTCAGGCTGCCGGTGCCGGTGCCCACCTCCAGCACGGCGTCCTGGGGGGAAAGCTCGCCCGAGCGGGCGACCAGGTCCAGCAGGTTCAGGTCGATGAGGAAGTTCTGGCCGAGCTTGCTCTTGGCACCCAGCCCGTGGCGCTGGAACAGCTTGATGAGGTAGCCGAGCGTCTGCCGCGGGTGCGGCGCCTCCGGACTGAACGGTGTTTCCGTGCTCACTTTGTTTTCCCGCCCCGCAAGGACTCCAAGGCCCCCTCCAACCCCATGTTGACCAGGGCGTTGCGCACATGGCGCGCCAGAATATCCACCTCGATGTTGACCGGTTCACCCGTCGCCCGGGTGCCCAGCGTGGTGACCGCCAGCGTGTGGGGGATCAGCATCACCTGGAATCCGCCGGGCCGCACATCGACCAGCGTGAGCGACACGCCGTCGACCGCCACCGAGCCTTTCTTGATCATGTCTTGCGACAGGCTTACCGGGCAGTCGAACCAGATCATCTCCCACTCGTTTTCCACGCTGCGGGAGGCGATGGCGCCGGTGCCATCGACATGGCCCTGCACCCAGTGGCCGCCCATCGGATCGCCCAGCCTCAGCGACCGCTCCAGGTTGACCCGGTCGCCGGGTTTCAGCCGGCCCAGGTTTGTCAGGGCCAGGGTCTCGGGCCCCACCTGGAACCGCACGCAGGGGCCGTCGATCTCCACCACGGTCAGGCAGACGCCGTTGACGGCGATGCTGGCACCCAAAACGGCCACCGGCTCGGCGAAGGGCAGGCGCACACGCAGCGACTGGCCTGGCCCCTCGGCGCGGGCCTCCAGCACTTCCCCCATCCCTTCCACCAGACCCGTGAACATCGCCCCATCCCGGACAAGCGGCCGAAAAAACAAACGGGACGGGATCCATCCCCCGCCCCGTTCTTGGATTGTAGAGCATGCCCCGGCCGCCCAATTCCCCGGGGGGATCAGCGGTCGCGCCTCCAGCGGGAGGGCGTGTCATTGCCGCCGGCCATGTCGCCCGTGGGCAGGCGCACCGCCCGGCGGATGCGCAGGAACAGCGCGCGGAAGGGCGCGGTCAACGCGTAGGCCCAGAAGACCACCGCCAGCGCCAGCGACACCGAGAAGACAGCCAGCCCCACGAATAGCAGCGCCGGCAGGATCAGCCGCTGGCGGCTGCCCTTGCGCAGCAGGTCCTTGGCCAGGTGGCCATAGGGGAAAGGCGACACCATCAACAGGGCAGCCACCAGGCAGCCGGGCAGCATCCACGGCTGCAGATCCTGGAAGCCGCCGAGGTCGACATAGCTCCCCATCAGGTTCAGGTGGCCGATCCACGCGAAGGCGGCCACACATCCGGCGGCGGCCGGGGATGGCAACCCGGTGAAGCTGTGCCCCACAGCCCCCGGTTTTTTCTCCACCGGTGCCGACGGGGCGACATTGAAACGGGCCAGGCGCACCACCGCGCACAGCACATACAGCACCGCCACCAGCGAGGCCACCTGCCCCGCGTTCACGGTCCATTGCTTGGCCTGGGCGTACAGCAAAAATCCGGGGGCCACGCCGAAACTGATGGCGTCGCACAGGCTGTCCAGCTGGCAGCCAAACTCGCTGCCCCCGTTCACCAGCCGCGCGGCGAAGCCGTCGAGCAGGTCGAACACCATGGAGGCGAACAGGCACCAGCCCGCATAGGCCAGATATTGCACGGCGGCCGATTCACCCGGCTCGGCCTTGCTGGCGAAGATGATGGCGGCAAAGCCGCAGGCGGCGTTGCCCAGGGTGAGCGCGTTGGGCAGGGCCATACGCAGGGCATGCTGCAGTTTTCCCGGCGCCAAGGCCATGCAACCTCCCCGATCGTGCCCGGTGCGGGACATCGTTGGGCCAAACAACCCCTCGATGCCCCAACCACCTCAACTTCCCCCAGTTTAATGGCTGCACAGGCCTATCCACACCGAAATTTCACATTTTCCGGCAAAATTCCGTGCCCCTGGGGGGTCTGGCACGCCCAAACCTCCCTGATTGCCAGCCTGTGGAGGGCGTGGGTGCATGAAAAACCCCGGGTAAGCCGATGGGCTCACCCGGGGGATGGGAGTTGGTCGGGCCGGGAAACTGGCCTTACCGCACCTTCCACTCGATGCGGCTTTTGCCTTCCTGGTCGAAGTAGAGCAGTTCGTATTCGTTGAGGCGGTCCACTCGCCAGGATTGCACCTGGTTGTTCTCGTGCTTGGGGTCGGTGCTGGCGGTGATGCGCATGACGATGGTGCGGTCGTTCAGCGTCCAGGTGCCGCTGCGCTTTTCGGGCTGGCGGAAGGTGCGCAGGAAGCCGGGCTTCCAGGTGACCGAGGCGCTGAAGGAACCGTCGGGATTGAAGGTGACCGTGTCGATCTGCTCGTTGTCCTGGTGGCCCCAGGTGCCCAGCAGTTGCTCGCGGCGTATCGCCGGGGGAGCCGCCATGGGGGTGATGGGGGGAGTGGTGGGCATCACCACCGGTGCCGGGGGAGTGGGGGCCGGCACCGCCGCCGGCGCGGTGGCCGCGGGAGGCTGGAGCACCAGGATGGTGGACCCGGTGGGCACCGTGGTCACCTTGCCATCCGACCCGATGATGGCCTCTTGCCCGGGGGGGACCGACGGTTGCTTGGGGGCCGGCGGCGTGACGCGGTGCAGCACGAACAGCAGGCGCTGCCCACCCACGCCGGAGGTGAAGCTGGCGGGGCGCTGCGAGGAGGTTGGCGCGCCGAAGCAGAGCGTGAGCAGGTCGCCATTGAGGGTGTAGATGCCCTTGGTGCCGACGGACTCGGCGCCGGCCAGGTCCACCGTGCCCGGGCCCGCGGTGTCGATCACATAGGCGATCTGCCGGGTGTTGCCGGGGTGATCCACCGAGATGGTGTTCTTGCCGATCACCAGCCGGTTGTCGGTGTCGAACTTGGCGCGGATGGTCTGGGCGTCCACCAACTGACCGTTGTCGATCAGCGAAATCATCTCCCAGGTCCCCTCCAGCGAGGTGGTCGACGGGGCGGCAGCAACCTGTCCCCACACCGCCGGCACCAGGCCGGCCACCATCCAGAAAGCGGCAAACAGATGACGCATGGTTTCCTCGCGAACTTCAAGGTGGAACGGGTTTCCCTGTCCCCGATCGGATATTTTGGTCATCAGACTGCCCCCTTCCGGAGCACCGGGTCAAGGCCGACCCTGAGGATTGGGCAGCGACGGGTGTTTGAATAAGCCAGAAAACCCTCCCCGGAGCCAGATATCCCATGCTAGCCCTGCTGTTCGCCGCCACGCTTGCCGCCCAGGAGCCGATCCCTGGGATCGGGCCCAAGGGCCCCGCCACCAAGGTTGCCGGCGGTTTCGGTTTCATCGAGGGCCCCGCCGCCGATGGCCAGGGGAACCTCTACTTCAGCGACATCCCCAACGCCCGCATCCACAAGCTGGACGCCCAGGGCAAGGTGACCGTGTTCCGCGAGAAGTCGAACAAATCGAACGGGCTGATGGTGGACGGCAAGGGCCGTATCCTCGCCTGCGAGATGGATGGCGCGGTGGTGGCCCTGTCAGCCGATGGCCAGGGGCGCGAGGTGCTGGCCGACCAGCACAACGGCAAACCGCTCAACGCCCCCAACGACCTGGTCATCGACAAGACCGGCGGCATCTATTTCACCGACCCGATGTACGGCGCCAAAACCCCTCTGCCACAGGGTAAGACCTGCGTCTACTACCTCCCCAAGGGCGGCAAGCCGGCGCGCCTGCTGGACAACCTGCCCAATCCCAACGGCGTGATTTTGTCGCCCGACGAGAAGACGCTGTATGTCATCCCCAGCAGCCAGCGGCAGATGATGGCCTACCCGGTGGAAGCCCCCGGCAAGTTGGGCGCGGGCCGCGTGTTCTGCGAGCTGGCCCAACGCCGGCCCGGCGGCAACAGCGGCGGCGATGGCCTGGCGGTGGATGTGCAGGGCAACCTTTACATCACCGCCGAGACCGGCGTGCAGGTCTGGTCGCCCGCGGGCAAGCTGCTGGGCACGCTGGTCTTCCCCGAGCAACCCGCCAACTGCGATTTCGGCGGCCCCGGCAACAAGACGCTCTACGCCACCGCCCGCACCGGCCTGTACCAGGTGGAGCTGGAAATCCCCGGCCACCGGTTCACCGGCCCATGACGAGCCCGGGTACCTTTTCTCCCGCTGACGATCCCGCCCTGCTGGCACTGGTGCGCCCGCCGGGCTGGGTCAACCCCACAGCCCGGGCCGAATATGACCTGGTGGTGATCGGTGGCGGCGCGGCGGGGCTGGTCTGTGCCATGGGTGCCGCCGGGCTGGGTGCCCGCGTGGCGCTGGTGGAACGCCACCGGCTGGGAGGCGACTGCCTCAACACCGGGTGCGTGCCGTCGAAGGCGCTGGCCGCGATCGCGCGCTCCGCTTCCGGGGTCACCCCTCAGGAGCGACTGGAAAACGCCCGCCTCACCTTCCGCCAACGGCGGGCCGAACTGGCCCCGCACGACAGCGCCAGCCGACTGGCCGGGCTGGGCATCGATCTCTTCTTCGGGCAGGCCGCCTTCACCGGCCCGGACAGCATCGCCGTGGCGGGGGCGACGCTGCATTTCCGCAAGGCGGGGCTGTGCGCGGGGGCCTCCCCTGCCCTGCCGCCCATCCCCGGCCTGGCCGATTGCCAGCCGCTCACCACCGACAGTTTCTTCGATCTGGACCGCTTGCCGGCCAGCCTGGCCATTGTGGGGGCCGGGCCGGTGGGCGTGGAGCTGGCGCAGAGTCTGGCCCGCCTCGGATGCGTCGTCACCCTGGTGGAACAAGGTTACCCCATCCTGCCCCGCGAGGATGGCGACGCCGTGCAGGTGTTGCAACGGGTGCTGGTGGAAACCGATGGGGTGCGGGTGCATACCGAAACCCGCATCCAGAGAGCGGAAAAGGTTGCCAACGGGGTTCGCCTGCATCTGCTGACGGACGGCAACACCCACCTGTTGGAGGCCGAGGCGGTGCTGGTGGCCGCCGGACGCGTGCCCAACACGGCGGGGCTGGATCTGGCCCAGGCCGGCATTGAACTGGACGGACCATTCCCCCGGGTGGACCGGTATCTGCAGACCACCAACCCGAAGGTCTACGCCGCCGGCGATGTGACCGGCCCCCCGTACCTGACGCATCGCTCGGGCGCGCACGCCAAGGTGGTGATCCAGAACGCGCTGTTCTGGCACCCGCTGGGCCTGGGTAAGGCACGCGCCGACCGATTGGTCATCCCCCGCTGCCTGCACACCGACCCGGCCATCGCCCAGGTGGGCCTGACAGCCGAGGAAGCCGAGGAGGCGGGCTTACCCAGCGTGGTGTACACCGAATCGGCCACCGACCGAGCCAGGCTGGAGGGCGAAACCGGCTACCTGCGCCTGGTGGTGGCCGCCGGCACCGACCGCCTGCTGGGCGCCACCGTGGTGGGCCGCCACGCCGGGGAACTGATCTTTCCGGCGGTGGAACTGCTGCAAACCGGCCGGGGCCTGAATAGCCTGACTCCGCTGGTGCTGCCCTACCCCACCCGCATGGAGATCTGGACCCGCGCCGCCCAGCAAGCGCGTGCCAGCCTATTCAAGCAATCCGCCTGGCAACAGCGGCTGGTGCGGTGGCTGACGGGGTTTGGGAAAAACAGGCCAGTTTAGGGGCCAACTCCGCAACTCCGCAACTCCGCAGTGGGACCTGCGGAGTTGC
>Ga0315905_10005554_pt1 | contig 12844 bp, 15 predicted proteins | sample LakEriMetagenome_5_FD_203522 | JGI IMG/M metagenome (GOLD analysis project Ga0315905, IMG submission 203522) | Freshwater fungal communities from buoy surface, Lake Erie, Ohio, United States - Buoy 4 MA121 | ecosystem: Environmental > Aquatic > Freshwater > Lake | place: USA: Lake Erie, Ohio... | reverse complement strand
GCGGGACCTGCCTGGCTGGCTGCAGGCTCCGCCCAGCTGAAGGCCACCACCACCGAGGAGCCCATGGAGGTGGTGTTCGTGTCCGCAGAGGTGGCGCCCTGGAGCAAGGCGGGTGGCCTGGGCGACGTGCTGGGCTCCCTGCCCGTGGCGCTGGCGGAGCGCGGCCACCGTGTCACCGTGGTCAGCCCCAGGTGTGTGCGTGCGTGCGCGCGCAGGCGAGGGCCAGCGCGCCACGCGGCTGCCCGCAGCCACAGCGATGGGCGGCGGTGTCGCTGCATGCCATGCCCTGACGTGGCCCTGCGCCGGCTGGCGTGGTGTTGATGGTGCTGGCCGCCTGGCCTGCTGACCCCCCCCCCTGCGCGTGCGCAGGTACTACCACGAGGGCACCGCCAAGCGGTACGCCCAGTGCCGCAAGGTGGCCCACCACGAGTTCGACCTGCACTACGGCAACCGGCAGCGCGTGGACTACTTCCACACCCACGAGCGGGGCGTGGACTGGCTGTTTGTGGACCATGTGGCCTACCAGCGCGCGGGCGACCCCTACGCGGACGAGGACGGCTCACCCTGGCCCGACAATGTGTTCAGGTTCCACCTGCTCAGCCTGTCGGCCCTGGAGGCGCCCCTGGTCCTGCCGCTGCACGAGCTCAGGTGGGTGGGTGGGTGTGCGCAGAGGAGGCTTGTCCCCAGCTGCTGGGCAGCGTTGGACAGGCGAGCGGCTGGCCCCCTGCCAGGCCCGCGGCAGCCGGGCCAGCGCCCTGCCGCCCGCCCGCCCTGCCGCCCGCGGCAGCGTGCCTGCCTCCAGCTGCCCACCATGCCGCATGCAGTGCACCTGCGCGCCGCTGCTGGCCACCCAACCCAACCAAGGGCTGGGCCATGCACTGTGTCGCGCGCGCAGGAACATGGAGGAGGGCGACCCCCTGCCCGAGGGTGCGGAGCCCACCGGCATCACGCAGCGCATCACCTTCATGTGCAACGACTGGCACACCGCCCTGCTGCCAGCCCTGCTGCAGCAGCGCTACAAGCCCTGGGGCGTGTACACCAACGCCAGCTGCGTGCTGTCCATCCACAACCTGGCTCACCAGGGCACCTACCCGCTGCACGTGTTCAACGAGCTGGGCCTGGACGGCAGCTGCTTCGGGCTGTTCGAGTGGATCGTGCCCGACGACGCTGCTCGCACGCGCACCGTCAACATCTTCAAGGTGCGGCTGCTGGCAGGCGTGGCCTGCTGCTGCTGCCGCTGCTGGGGCGCTGCTGCAGTCAGGTGGTGCCAGCACCCCGGTGGGCGCGTCATGCACGTCAGATCCACGGATGGCATGCGCAAGCTCAGCTGCATGCGTGCAGCAGCCGCGCAGTGCAGCGCACAGCAGCTGCAACGGCGCAGCTCCTGCTGTGTGGGCGACGCGCAGGCGGGCATCATGGCCGCTGATGCCATCGTCACCGTCAGCCAAGCCTACGCCCAGGAGGTCCTGGAGGAGCCCCAGATTGCTCGCGCCGACATGTTCCTGGCCGAGCGGCGTCAGCAGTTCCGCGGCATCGTCAACGGCACCGACACCAGCGACTGGAACCCGGAGATGGACAAGCACCTCACCCACACCTACGGGCCGTACGAGGTAGCGGAGGGCAAGGCCGCCAACAAGCGCGAGCTGCTGCGTGGTCTGCGCATGCCCGACCATGACAGCGATGCCCCGCTGGTGGCGTTCATCGGGCGCCTGGACTACCAGAAGGGGCCCGACATCATGCTGGATGTGCTGCCCTACCTGGTCAACATGGATTGCAAGGTGATTGCAGGGGGGGCATCAGCTGCTGCTGCCTGAGCAGGGCTGCTCTGCGGCAGCTGGGGGGGTCTGCGCCTGTCTTGAGGGCTGCCGGGCGCCGCACCTGACCGCATGCTCGGCGCTGGCGCCTGCGCAGGTTGTCATGCTGGGCACAGGCGCAGCAGATTACGAGGCAGCCTTCCGCGATGCTGAGGAGCAGTACCCCTGGTGCGTCAGGGCGTACGTGGGCTTCAACGAGGCACTGGCGCGCAAGATCATGGCAGCAGCGGACATGCTGCTCATGCCATCCAGGTGTGTGGTTGGGGGGCGCGTGCTGTGCTGTGGCGCGGCAAGGGCACCGTGGGAAGCAGCATCTTTGCAGCCACATGTGCCTTGCATGTCCATCCACGCGGGTGCACACAGCGTGCTGATGCTCCTGCCGCCTCCATGCCTCTCTGCCCTCAGGTTTGAGCCGTGCGGGCTGAACCAGCAGTACGCCATGCGCTATGGCACCGTCCCCATTGTGCACGCCACTGGTGGCCTGGTTGACACTGTGGAAGACTTCAACCCTTTCAGCAGAGGCAAGCAGGCAGCATGGGCTGCTTGCCCTGCCTGCAGCTGCTGCACCCTGTCTGCTGCCTGGCGTCCTGCACGACAGCTGTGGCCTGCAATCGGCTGTGCTACGGCGTGCTGTGTGCAGGCCTTGGTGCCGCCCACCCTGTGCTGATGAGGGCTCGTCTGCCTTGTTTCCGGCTGCAGATCCAGAGCGCGAAGGCACTGGCTGGACGTTCAGCCCAAACACCCGGGACGCATGCGTGGATGCCATCAGCTCCGCGCTGCGCGTGTACAGGGAGCAGCCAGACGTGTGGCGGGCCATCCAGCTGCGTGGCATGCAGCGTGATGCTGGCTGGTCGCGCGCTGCCGCCCAGTACGAAAAGGTCATTGCTAGTAGCCGCACGCAGGATGCAGAGCCCTCTGGCGAGCTTGCTCCAGCCTAGGCATGTGTAAGCAGTTGCTGATGACCTGTGTTGTGTCGTCGGCAGCTGCCCTTGCGTGCATGAGCTGGGGGGTCATGTTTACAGCTGACCGAGCTGCTCCATCAGCGCATCAGTCATGCTAGCTGCAACACAGCGCCAGCTCACTGTGCCCAGCGCCAACGCCTGCCCATGGCGCCCACACTCTGGTGGCAGCGTGAGCAATGACAGCGACTTGCCGCCACAGCTCTCCTTGGCATTGTCAATGAACAGCAGGGCTTCAGGTCCCTCAGGCAGCAGCAGCAACCCCGGGCCCCCAAACACATACTCAGGCTGGTATGCCCTCCACAGCCCCTCCATCGCCTGGCCCGTCTGTGCAGCCTCCTCCAGATGCAGCTGCCAAGCCGCATCATCGCCGAACCTGCTGCGCGGCCTCTCAAACACCCCTGCCACAGCGGCCGCCAGGTCTGCTGGCGCAATGCTGTCCATGCCGGCTGGGGACACATTCAGCCTCGCTGCCATCTGTCGTGCGAATGCAGCTGGGGCAAGCTCCCCTGCTGCTGCACCTCCAGCTGACGGCAGCACCCCTGCTGCTGCAACAGTGTGGTACAGCGAGTACATGCGCATGCTGGGCAGCTGCACCTGCTGCGCCGGAGGCAGCGGGGTTGCCGGGCCGTCCAGCAGCATCAGCACCACCTGCTGCTGCTGCTGACCCCTCTCAAGCTCACATGCCATTGCGAATGCCAGCATGCAGCCAAACACGCCACACCCACCCAGCACATAGGGCCCATGTGGCTGCAGCGCCAGCAGCAGGCTCACATGCGCTGATGCCAGCTGTGGCAGGCTGCTGGACTCCTGCTGGCGCACTGCTGCCCCATACTCGAAGCCATACACGGGCATGGGAATGGCAGCTGCAACAGCCCGCATGGCAGCCCCACACTTGCCCAGCTCATTGGGCAGGAGCCACAGCGGGAGGCTGGTGGCCATCTGAAGCTCATAGTCCAGCGGGTCAATGAACTGACCAGCCGACTCTGGGAGCAGCGCCGCCACAGCTGCTGCTGCAGCCGTGGATGCAGCAGGCCCGACCTCTGTGCCCTGGCTGAACCTGTTGAGTGCCACAGCCTGCACCCGCGCCGCAGCTGCTGCCCCGGCCTGCTGCCTGGCTGCTGACAGCGGTGGAGCTCGCCCAGGCAACACCAGCAGCTGCCTCCTTGCTGTTGACGTCGTTGCAGCAGCTTCAAGCGCGGCTGCCAGACAGGCTTCAAGGTCCCTCGTGGATGGCAGGGTGTCCGACCAGCGAGTCAGCACCAGAGGCTGCGTGAACACTGCGATGGACCTGCATGGGTCCAGCCAGGCTTGGTGCGGTAAGTTCATGCTGGCATGGGTGCTCACTGCAGCAGCCAGCGGGCACCAGTCCTGCTGGCCACATGACAACACTTGCCTGAAGACGCCCGCTGCCCAGCCGTCCAGCCAGTCACCCATGGCCTTGTGACCAGATCCATGACACAGCACGTGGCACGCATCCCGAAGAATGCGCCGTGGTGTGTGGCTGTGGGTGATGGTCTTGAGGTACGCCACAAGAGCCAAGGCCTGCAGTTTGCAGTGCCACGGGTATGCCGTTGGAAGCACGCAGCAGGCGGTGGTGGCATGACGGCAATCGCAGACCCACCAGCATGTCGAGGCTGCAACCAAGCAGCAACCTTACCTTGCTCACTCGTCGGTTCCAATCATTGACTGGCTCCGACGGCGGCTTGAACTGTGCCACGTAGTCAAGCTGGGCCTCTTGGTCGTCTTCCAGCGCAAACAAGTCAAGCAGCCACATCTCCAAATCTGGGACAGGCAATGCGACTTGTGCAGACGTGCTGCCTCCAGACGCCGAGGCAGCTGCGTGACTGCTTTGCTGCGCCAAAGCACGCAGAGCCACCCAGTCGGCAAGCGTCTCCTCCCAGCTGTAGCCAGTGCGCAGAGTCTGCCGCATCCTGCACATTTGCAGCAAGCAGCAGATCACTTGTCAGCCGCATCCATTGCAGCCACCGACCGTCCTCTTCACAGCTGTGCCACGCCGCATCCATTGCATTCCAGTTTGTATGCCTCTCCACGCATGATCAGACACGCACCTGTCTTCTATTGCAAGATCCCAGGTGGCTGGCAGCATGTTGCCTGGCCTGAAGCCAGCCATGGCGTCCAGCTGTCGTTCAAACCCTTGAGGCTGCGCAGCCAGCACCTGCAACATTTCACAATCATCAGCACCTGTACCTCAGGGCAGCTCAGGTCACAAACATATTCATCCCGCACCTTGGCGTCGCTCATGAATGCCTCAAGATCGGCATCCGCCCTCCAGGACTGCAGGAAGTGGTAGAGTCTGAACCACGGCTGCTCTGTGATGTCCACTGCCTCCCGTAACGAAGTGTTTTCAAACACCAGTAGGACAGGCACCTGCAGCAGGCATGGGTTGCTCTGGCTGAGCACTAGGCCGCGGTGACTAACCTGACGAGGACTCAACAAGCACCCACCCACCCACCTGATCCCCATTGTCCTGCAGCTGGGCAGCCACTTCATGAGCAATGACTCCTCCAAACCCAACTCCAGCCAGGATGTAGGGCCCAACAGATGCAGCCACCTGCAATGCCACCCCCAAAGCTCAGTTTTAGCTGGCAACATCACATGGACAGGCAAGGCAACAAAGGAATCATGATTGAACCCACAAACTCGCCTTCACGGCAGCACACAGCATGGTAGCCAAGCTGCTGATACTTCGCAGCTCAGACAACTGCTTGGTGCCGGGAAGCATCACTTCATACACTGGTCTACGCAGCTGTGTGATGGCTGCTACCAGATCAGCAGGAAAGCCATCAGCATCACCAATCAAAAAGAGCGGGAAGCCTGCAGTACCATTTGGCATGATGTGCTGTCAGGTTGTGCAAGGCTGCAGCACATGACAGCAGTTCTTTGTCTGACAACACACTCCATGACTGATCAAACTTGCCTGCTCTTGATGTCTGTGGCGTTGACGCTGCTACATTGATTGGAGTGACCAGCTGCGCAGGCATGGGTCTGCCAGCAGCTGCGGCAACGCTCTCCATGTTGGCAACTGGCAGACTGCTGCCTAGACGCTGCCGCAGAGTAGCATCCCTGCAAAGAGGTGAGGCACATTGGTCAATAAGGTGTCGTGGCTCTTAGAACAAGTTCATGGCACGATGCAAGCTGCGTGCGTTGATTACCTCACTCCCATCTTTGCCAGGTACTCCTCCAATCCTTCCAGGTCTGGAGCTGCTGATGTCCTGACTTGCACAGGCTCACGGCGCACAGCTTCTGCCCAGCCATAAGCGCCCAGCCGCATCTGCATGCATTGGTGTCAATGACGACGCATGTCATTGTGGACTACACCAGGCCAGTGGGACGCAGCAATCTGACATCCCAGGGTGTCTTGGTCCTTACCTTGAGATGTGCAACCATGACTTCCATGTCTGCAGGATCTTGTCTCAGCAGTGAGAAGTGGTCGCCAGGTACATCAATCACCTCCAGGTCTTCACACAACTCAGACCAGCATACTCCGTGTGCATACCTCCAGTACCTACAACGCGTCAATGTAGCTCACACAGCAGTGAACAAAAACTGTGCAGAAAGCAGAATCATGGCTTGCCATTGATGCACATCAAAAATTGGGTTCACCTGGAGTCATTGAAGTAGTCACATGCCCCTGGGACCATGCCTCTGAAGTAGATGACCTGCAAACATTGACACACGCAGTCACACATGCACCACTGCTTGTCACAACACAAGCCATCAGTTCTTGGTCAGCCATACCTGCGCTCCTTGAAGCTTGCCACTGTAGGTGTGATGTCGCATGTCACTGACGTTGCTCCCCTGCTTGACGGCCAGGGCGACGTACTCAATCTGGTTCTTGACTTCTTCAACTGCCATGTTCTCATCCCGCATGACGCGCCATATTGGAGCAAAGAACTGCAGCAGCAAGCAACAAACGGAACGTTGGAGCATGGATTGCCTTGCTGTCCTACCAGCTCTCAAATCAAGCAGGCCAAGCAATTGTATTTGTTGTTTATTTGCCGCACCTCGTACTTCTGCATCAAGCTCATCCCTTGCCACTCGCTGCTCTCCCTGGGATGAGCCATGCTGGCTCCCAAGCCAATTGCATCTCGGCCGAGAGCACCCTGCGACCATTTGAAGTATACAATAATGGAGCTTTGATGGAATGAATTTTGCACAGCTTGCATGCAGCGTGTGAGCACTAGCAAGACAGACAAACTGACCAGAATCATCTCCATGAGCTCCAAACAGTCCTCCTCTGTGGCCGTATCTGCCTCGGGCCGCAGCGGACGTACTTGTTCTGGTCTTGGAGTGTCCATGATCTGCATTCAAGATGCACAAATGTGAAAATAAAGCCTTTGGGCTGAGTAGCAGCAGCAGACTTGAGTCAATCCTGCTTACCATGACCAAGCCTACTTCATGGCCCATGCTCTCCAGTACCAGTGCAATCTCCATTGCCACCGCTCCGCCATAGCTGTGTCCACCCAGCAGGAAAGGCCCTTGCTTTTGAACCTTCAAAATGTCCTCTGCATTGGCTCTGGCCAAGTCATGGATGTCCATGTCGTTGTCCTGCGGCCACCGCAGGATTGAAGGCAGTGAGTTGTTTGTACTGGTGCAACATTGGCATGTGAGGTGACAGCATCACACCTTGTCCAGAACGTAGATCGGCTGGTCACTCCAAGCCAGAAAGGCTGCAAACGCAAAGTATGCGCTCTGAGCATTGGCTACGCCCGGGGCAGCCAGAAACAGTGGCCGCTGGGGTGCTGCTGGCCGCAGCAGCTTCAGCAGGTCTGATGGCTGCTGCTGAGCAGCAGTGGATTCAGCTGCTGCTGTTGCTGCCAGCGTCTCTTCAAGCCCGGCCACCTGCTGTTCTTGCTGCAGTCGAGCCTGCTGCTGCTGGATGTACACATAACCAACAAGAGCATTGACGCTCTGGTAGTCGTACAGCACTCCTGTTGGCAGCTGCACACCCAAGCTCCTGCCAAGCTGCGCCCGCAGCTCCACAGCCCCCAGAGAATCCAGGCCCACTGCCATCAGTGGCTCATCAGCTGACACTGACTGCCCGAGCACTGCCTCCACTGCTGACTGCACCATCCCCTGCACTGTATCAAAGTCAAGGGCTTCTGGATAGACAGCTGCAGCTGCGGCAGCTGGACGGCTGGGTGCTGCAAAAGCACCCGCAGCTGCTCGGCCTATCGGCCTGAACTCTGCCTCATCCACCACACAGGTTGCAGCACCAGGGGACGAGCTTGGCAGCTGCATCCACACACTGGCCACATGACTGCCAGCTGGAAGGGAGCCATGTGCTGGTGCTGCAGCTGCACTTGCCATCAGCTGCTTCTGACTTCTGCCCATACTGCCAAGCTGGACACAAGCAATGCGGGCTGGAACCTTGAGCTGAACACCCTGCACATTGCCAGGCTGTCCGTCCGCTGCCAGGGCCTCCAGCTGCAGTGCTGACTCCACTGCGCATGGATGCATGAGCAAAGACTGCATGGCATCAGCAGCGCCTGCTGCATCAACAATGCCATGTGCTGCACCAACCTTGCTGACCATTGGATGCACGCCGCCATACAGTGACTGCACCAGGCTGGCTTCCTGCTGCATGGGTGCAGCAGGGCCTGCCAGAGTCGCTGCAGCTGCTAGCACTGCATGCAGGTGCGTCAGGTGATGCTGCTGAGCATCTTGAGATGTCAGCTGCACTGCTCCCGATTGAAGCTGCAGACTGCAACTGACATCCGTGTCGAGCCTCAGCTGCAGAGCAGCTGGCAGCACCACATTCACTAGACAGCGCTGCCGGCTGTCAGCTCCTGCAGCACCTGCCACAGCGCCGCTTGAACATATGTCTGCTGCTGCGGCGGCTGCTTCCAGCAATGCTGATGTTGGCAGCACCGCAACCCCTAGCAGCGTGTGATGCTGCAGGAAGGCCGTGGCTGCTTGACCCAGCTGCAGACCAAACACCGCTGTGCTGCGATTGACGCTGAGAAGCCGATCCACCAGCAGGTTGGCGGGTGGTGCCGCCCATACACGAGCCGTGTGCCATTGCAGCTGCACTGGGGTAGCAGCAGGCTGCACACTGTCTGCTGCTTGCATGATTGCATGTGCATTGGTGCCCTGCGGGAAAAAAGTACGACCGAGTCAGTCAAGCAAAAGCCAGTCAGCCAAGCAAAAGGCACAAAGGCCATGGCAACAGCATCCACTCACTTGGAAGGCGAAGCTGCTGGTTCCTGCCACGCGTCTGCTGTCAGAGGATGCAGCAGGCAGCCCAGCCGTTTGTCTTGACAGGTGCCAAGATGGCATCAGCCCAGCAATGGGACGCAGGGAAGCCTCGGCGTAGGGGTTTGGAGCAATCAAGTGCAGCAACGCCTGCAGAACATTGCCAGACAGACATTTAGTCACATATTCAAAATCGTGCATTTAATGGATGGATAGTGTGCACTTCAACAAACTGTTGTCAACAACACATGCCAACGCACCTGGGTTGTGTTTGCTGCCAGTCCTGCATGCATGTGCAGCAGACCCATCACGCCTGCTGCTGCCTCTGTATGCCCTATCCAGGACTTGCTCGCTGTGGCCACCAATGGCTGGGTGCGTTTGATCGCATCCAATTTTGACTTGAAGATGGCAGCCGCAGCTCCCATCTCAATGGGATCCCCCTGCACAACAGACAAACAACTGTTGTTGCAGCCAGCAAGCATGAACCACGGCAACAGCAACCAACAGGATCAGACTCACCAGGGCAGTGCCTGTTCCGTGCATCTGTAAGGCCATGACGTTGTCAGGGTCTACTGCACAGGCTGCCATTGCTGACCTGATGACATCTTGCTGTGCGGGGCCGTTGGGTGCTGTCAGCCCACTGCTGCGGCCGTCTTGATTGACAGCACTGCCCAGAATGGCCAGCAGCCCTCGTGTAGCTGAAGCAGCTGTCAGGGACTGGAGGATCATGATGCCCGCTGCCTCCGCGCGCACATATCCATCTGCTGCTGCATCCATCGTCTTGCACCTGCCATCAGCTGCCAGCATTCCAGCAGCAGCGAACATGGCTGTGGGTTCTGGCGACAGGATGATGCCCACGCCTCCCACTACGCCAGATGTGCACACTCCATCTTTGATCTGTGACCGCACAAAGTGAGCAGCAACCTGCAGCAGGAGATCAATCCAACACTGTCACATTTGCACACATCACCATGCGTTATGTGCACCATTCAATGAATTGATTTACTAGTGTGGAGACACTCACCAGCGAGCTGCTGCACGCCGTGTCAATTGACGCAGCGGGTCCTTTCAAGCCCCACAAGAAGCTGATGCGACCAGATGCGACGCTCAGAGCTCCACCTGAATTTGACAGGAAGGTGAATGTTTGGCTGGGCCCAAGAGGTGTTGCTGCAATGCACGTTGACAGATATCACACTTGCCTGTTGCGCCAAAAGCAGTAGCAGCTGTGCCCTGCCGCCTCAGCACCCAATTGTTGTATTCGGCACTGGCGATGCCAATTGCCACACATGAGCTGGATGTGATTGCAACGTCGTTGCTTGCTGCTGCTGAGAACGCTTCTGCTGTGGCCTGCAAACTTGTAACCGACAGTGCCGACAGTAAACAGTGAGTGACGATCATGCTCAGGCCAACAACAGTAGGCCATACCTGTACCAGAAGCCGCTGCTGTGCATCCATCAGCTCTGCCTCGGAATTGCTGATGCCAAATGCCACAGCATCAAACGAAACCACGTCCTCCAGCCAACCACCAAATCGTGCTGGCTGCTGCTGAGGGCTCTTCCCTGCAAGCATACATGTTGTTGGATTTATTGCTGGGCAGTGCTTCTGTTGCACAGAAAACGTTCAGTTTGAACAACAAGCAAGCAAGCAGCAAGCAACAACAGTCACCTGCTAGCAACGTGAGCTGCTCCACATCCCATCGAGACAGGGGCACTGTTGCAATGCAATCTGATGCATTCAGATGTAGCAGTGCTGCTCCAGGGCTGCGACAGGCAACGCCTGCCACTGCCACGCCATCCAACCCCTGCTGAACAGGACTTGGTACTGCTGCTGTAGCTGCTGGCAGCAAAGGCTGCTCCGGTGACACCTGCATGCTCAAATTAACCAAAGGTCAAACATGGACAAGCAGCTGCAGCGCTGAATGATCGTCAGCGTTGGGTTACCTGTGAAGATACGAACTCTGTCAGGCTGTCTGTGGTTGGGTAGTCAAACACGAGGGTAGCGGGAAGAGTGATCTGCAGCTTGCTTGCCAGAGTGTTCCTGCGGCAGCGGCAGCAGTACAGGTTCAGTGCTGACAGCCAGTGTTGACTGCTTTACTGCCGCACACAAGTCTCCCGGTGCTTGTGCAAACCTCACCTGAGCTCCACCGCTCCCAGGGAGTCCAAGCCAGCTGACATGAGCGGGATGTCCTTAGGAACTGTTGCGCCCAGCACTGACGTGATGGCGTCGCTCACAACTGACATCACCGTGGCTCGATCAAAGCCTTGTGCTTCACCTGCAGAGCGAATGCACATGGTTGCCTGGGAGCGCAGCTCGCAGTGCATTTGACAAAAATGAGTGACTTCAACCCATGGGGCAGGCTGCATTCGAGCACATGCATCACCTGCTGCAGGTTGCGCTGCTGCAATCTGCTGCTTGAACTCTGTGAACAGCTGGGGCGCTGTTGCAAATCTTTGCATGAAGCGCTCCCAGGCAAAGGGAACAGCAGCGCACACGCCAGCAGCAAGCCTGGCTGCTGTGGATCCTGCTGACGTCACTGCAGCAGCTGAACCTGTCAGCATGCCCTCCAAAGCAGCCAAGCCTTGAGAGGCTGTCAGCATGCCAAGGCCGGAGCGCTGCATCCGTGCTGCAGTCTGCGCATCCTGTGCTGCCATTCCTGCGCCTGCCCAGGCGCCCCATTGGACGCTGAGAGCTGGCGCTCCAGCTGCCTGCATTGCGTGTGCTGCTGCATCCAACGCTGCATTGGCTGTGCTGTAGTTGGCCTGCCCTGGGCTGCCAAGCAGCGCTGCCACTGATGAGAACAGCACTGTTGCTGTGAGAGGCTGGCAGCTGGTGGCATCCAGCAGTCGGTCCAGGGCATCCGTCTTGGCAGCCCAGACCTACAGCATAGCACAACGCAGGCTCGCCATCAGCTTGTTGATTGTTGTCAGCAGCGGATGTGCAAATTACCGCTTGCTATGCCATGTGTCAAAGTCAACCAGGTTGAGTCAGAGGTCACCTGGCGAAGGCTCTGCAGATCTTGATTGGCAAAGGTAGCATCTGCCAGCACACCACCAGCATGAAGGACGGCTGCTAGACGCCTGCCGCCGCGCTTCGCATGCAGACCATGCAGATCAGCTGCCTGGCTGGCATCACACTGCATGGGCACGCGTCAGACGAGCGGATGGGTTGAGTCCTGGGAAGTTTGTAGGTAGTTGAGACACCCAAAAACCCCATGTGCTACAGCTGCCGCTGCCGTTGCCCTGCTCACCTGCACAATCGTCAGCTCCAGCTGAGTCACCGCAGTGCCTGACATCAAGGCGGCCTCCAGGCCACCAAGTCGGCCGTGACGGCTGACAGCTACCACCGACCGCACTCCCTGACTGGCAAGCCATGACACCATCAACACACCTGCATCAGCACGCAGGACACCCCAAGGTCACTGATTGGCCTGCAAACAACAGCGCCAGACGGTCAGCAACCAGCAGGACGGTCAATTACCTAGAGTACCAGTGCCACCGACCACCATGACAGTGCCGTCGACGCATTGAAGCTGCTGAAGCGAGGATGTGTTGCGCACAACCACCTTGCCGATGTGCCGGGCCTGCACGGTGATCAGTTGTGGCACCTGTCTCAGGCACCCCAGGACCACCACCAGGCTGACTGCGCCTGCATTATGAGGGGCTTGAACACTCCTCACCTGGCTCATCTGGCGCAGCGCGGCCACCACGTTGGCCATGTCGTGCATGACGCCCGGCAGGGGCAGCGCCTCGCCCCTGGCGGCCTGCCCGGCCAGCCTGCTCATGGCGGCGTGCAGCCCCGCCTCTGACATGAAGTCCACCGCCACCAGGCTGTAGCTGACGTCCGGCCGCTCTG
>Ga0315905_10005553_pt1 | contig 12847 bp, 17 predicted proteins | sample LakEriMetagenome_5_FD_203522 | JGI IMG/M metagenome (GOLD analysis project Ga0315905, IMG submission 203522) | Freshwater fungal communities from buoy surface, Lake Erie, Ohio, United States - Buoy 4 MA121 | ecosystem: Environmental > Aquatic > Freshwater > Lake | place: USA: Lake Erie, Ohio... | reverse complement strand
GGGGGGGGGGCGGGGGGGGGGCCCGCCCCGGCGGCCCGCGCGGGGGGGGGGGGGGGGGGGGGCCACGGGGCCGGGGAAATACACATGGGTTGGAAAAAGTCCACAATCACAATTCTCAAAGTGTACTGCAATCCCATCTGTGCACACAAACCACCTCTCATCGCCCCACAATGGTCAAGCCCCGCAAGCCACCTGGTAGATGAGGGCCCACAGGGCCGAGGCGGCGTAGGCAGCGCCGCACAGGTTGCCGCCGCCGCCCAGCGACGCCATGCCAGCGGCTGCCGCGGCATCCGCCACCTGCAGCGGGAGCGGCAGGGGGCGGGAGCGGCAGCAGGGGTGGCTGTGAGCCACAGTCATGGTGCATGTCCCCAGTTGCTTTCACCTCTCTGCAATGGCCGTTTCTGAGGCTGCAATGGCCGTTCTGAGCGATCGGCCGCACAGCACACTGCACACGCGCAACACACACATCGACACCCCCAGCCAGCTCCCAGCTCCTCGCCTGCGTGGGCGTCCAGTTGCTCTGCCCGGGCTGCAGCCCCGTGGCCGCGCCCGGCGGGCCGCCCACGCCCTCCGCCGCCGCCAGCAGCAGCTGCAGCAGCGCCTTGTTGGCCAGCGCGGGCGCGCGCATGTCTGCATGGAACGACAGGTTGCGCAGCAGCAGCAGGCCCGCGTTGGCCACCTCGGCCAGCTGCCTGCTGCCGCCCGGCGCCGCGCCCCTGCTGCCGGGGTTGCTGCTGCTGGCCAGGGCGGCGGCTGCCTCCAGCACGGCGACCGTGATGTCGATGAGAGCGGGGGCGGTGTTGGCGCGCAGCATGGCGCGCTGGCCGCAGGTGTGGGCTGCCGTGCTGGCCAGTGCCTGCGGCGCAGGAGGGGTACAGCACGACACGTTGGAGAGCGGGCGTGCAAAGCAGGGGGCAGGAGGATGCACGAAGTGGCTGCCAGGTTGAAACCGAGGTGGCGGCACCAGCGGCACCCACCTGCAGCAGCGGCGCCAGCTTGCCCCAGTCGCGCTTCGCCAGGCAGCTGCGCAGCAGCCTCTGCGCATCCGCCAGGAAGCTGCTGCCTGCAGGCGGAATGGGCGGCAGGCAGCACGCAGGAAAATGACATTGCAGGTCCAAAAAAGTACAGCTGCCCTCCACCTGCCCTTGTCGCCGCACACAGCCGCGTTGCGCCCCAGAATCTTGCTGCACCCGCACAAACACCCCCGCCCCCTTATCCCCCCACCTGCACGCACGACCATGGCCGCCCCCGCCTCCTCTGAGCAGTAGTGCAGCATGACACGCGCCGCTGCTTGCCAGTTGGGGGCCGCTGTCCCCTCCGACCACAGCAGCGTCAGCACGCCCCCCAGCAGGGTGCCAGCGCCGCCTGCAGGACGGGCAGCCAGCAGTGGCTCTGAGTCAGGCAGGCGCCAATCAAGGAGCAACGCAAGCCCTGTCCATTGCAGGTGGCTCCCCCCTTCCATTTCATCGCATCCCGAAATAATGATAGGCCAGCAGCATCCGGCAAGGCAGCAGCATCGCATGCAACTGCCGGCTCCAACCCCCGCCAGCCCCCTTGCCTGTGCCTGCAAACGCGTCCTGCGCAGCCTCGCAGCCGGGCAGCAGGTTGGCCAGCAGGGCCAACAGCTCCTGCAACACCGCGGGGCTGGGCAGGGCGGCGGGCCACAGCTGCAGCAGCACGTCGGCCTGCAGGGGCATCACGGGGCACGCAGGGGCAGGTGGGCACAACGCAGCTGAGGCAGCTCATCCGCGTGCTCTGGTATGGGTTGCGTCAGGCCTGGTGTGGCTTGTGCAAGACCTGGTGCCAGGGTAAAGGAAGTCAATGTGCAGCTGCCAGCAGACCACTCTCCCCGCAAGACATGCATTCACGTGCAGGCGGGGGCGTGGGCTGCAGCACAGCACAGCACAGAGCACCACGCCGCACCACGCCATCCCTGACCAGAGACTGCTTGGTGGGCACGTGGCGGTAGGCCAGCTGCCGCAGCAGCGCCAGGCACAGGCTCAGCTTGTCCTGCACGTGCGCCAGGTGTGCCTGCTGCTGCTGCAGCTGCTGCACCAGGCCCGCGACCCGCGATGGGGAGCCGCCGCCGCCGGCGGCGGCGCTCGGCGGCACGCGCGACGGCGACGTCCGCCCGCGCAGCGGGGAGGCGCCCACCGCGCGACCCGGCGCCTGCTCGCCGCCGGCGCGGCTGCTGGCAGCGCTTCCCGGACGCAGGCGGATGCCGCTCTGAGTGGACGCCCGCAGGACGGCCGCGCCGGGCGACCCGGTGGCGCCTGCCGCCGCGTCTGCTGCTGCGCCTGGGCGGCCGCTCGCTGCAGTTGCCGGGCGGCTGCCCGGGGCGCGCACACTGGCGGCTGGCGTGGAGGCTATGCTGCCACCGCGGCTGGTGCCACCCCATGCCCTGGCAGCGCGGTTGATGGCGCCGCCGCCGCCGGCGGCTGCGGCGCTGCTCGCGTCGGCTGCCGCGCGGCGCGCCCTGCCCGCTGCGCTGCGCGCGGGGGAGCCGCCGTGGCGGCTGGCGCCAGCGGCTGCGGCGGCGCGGCGCGCCTCCGTGGCGGCGATGGCGGCGGTGGCGGCCGACAGCAGGGCCACGTGCGCGGCACAGCAGTCCAGCAGCACCTGCAGCGCCACGCAGCAAAGCTCATCAGTCCCGGGGTGCGAGCGGTCGACAGGCACGCTGTGGACCAGGGGGCCTCCGCGCTGGCAGGATCCAATGACCATCAACGCACGACTCCAGCAGCGCACACCCTTTCATGTCAGCAACCCCCCGCTCATCATGAGTCAGCAGCACCCCCCCGCAGCGCCACCGGCTTGCCTGGTGCAGCCCAATGTCCACGGCAGCGCCCTTGGCCGCGCCGCTGTAGCTCAGCAGGTTCTGGAGCGCCACCAGGACGACGACGTCGTCACCCGCCCCGTCAGCGCCCGGCTGACTCAGCCCCAGCATGGCCGCCAGGCCGGCGCTGGTGGTGGCGTTGGCGTTGGCGGTGGACAGCGCTGCCGCCGCGGCGGCCAGCTGGCGTGTGCCTGCGGTCCCGGGTGGTGGGTGGCAGGCGCGGGAGGCACGGGGCGATGGGCACGCCTGCCGGCGGAGTGTGGGGGCTGCGGCTGCATGCATCCATGGCAGGCAGGCCAGCAACCAAGCAAGCCCTTCCCCTTGAAGCCAGTGCCCTGCTGAGAGGCTGTCGGCTGCTGCACGTGCACAGCTGCCTGTACGCATCGCACCTGCAGCCGGGGGCCCCTGCTGCTGCACCGAGTCCACAGCAAACGTGGCGTCTGGCACCATGTCTGCCAGCGTGGCGCACAGCGCCGCCCCAACAGGGAGCCCGGCAGCCAGCAGCGGCTCCCTGCCCTGCCCGGGCTCCTGCTGCTGTTCCAGTTGCTGGTCCCGCCCGCTGCTGGTGGGGACATCCTCGGCGTCGTCGTCGTCGCGAGCCGTGCTTGCAGAGGGGGCGCCGCCGCCGCTGCTCAACAGCTGCTTGGCAGCTGCTTCGCTGGCCAGCAGGCTGCCCATGAGGCAGGCCAGGGAGCGCTTGGCGGGGCCGTTGGCCTGCACGCCAGGGGGAAGCTGGCAGGAAGCTGGGCCGGGTGCGAGGAGCTGCGGATGGCAAGGGGCATGCAGCTGCACGAGCAGGGTCGACAGGCAGCCCAAGAGCACTGCCGACACATGCGCTCCCTGTGCCGTGCTGGATGTAGCAGCAGTGCGTCATGTTTCATGGCTGGTGCTGTCCGGGCGCCGCAGGTGCCCTGCATGCGCTCCCCTTCCACCTGCGGGTGCGTGAGCGCCTGGGCAATGGCCACCAGCAGGCTGCCGCCCGCTGCCTGCTCCAGGGCCGCCACCGCCTCCACCGCGCTGCGCCTGCCCTGGCGCTGCAGCCACTCGTCCAGTGCCACGGCCGCCGCGTCGATGGTGGCCAGCTGCTGGGCAGCTGCACCCACGCCGGATGGGCTGGGCTCGGGCTGCCCGCTGCTGCTGCAGTGTGGACAGGCGATGCACCAGCAACAAGGTCTAACAAGGTCTAACCAGGTCTAACAAGGTCAAGAGAGTGCATGCATGTCGACAACAGAGACAGCGCGAGCCTGGCAGATGAAATCAAGTGCTGGGGTCCTCTCATGTGATCTGCAACTCCACGGGAGGAGCTGTGTGCTGCACAGATGCGTCATGAGCCTGCAAGCCCTTGGTCACACGGCCACCTCCGCACCTGCCGTTCCCAGCAGCGGGCCCCCACACGGGCAGCGCACTGGCCGCCTGGCGCAGGCAGGCCGCCAGGGCTGCAGGCAGCTGCTGCATCACGTCTGCAGCTTCCGGGCAGATGTCCAGCAGCTCGTGCGGCTCGCGCTCCATCAGCGCCAGGACCTGCAGGGACAAGGGGGCGGGCCGCCGTGTTGGTGCCGAGTTGGCGTGATCGAGCAATGAATGGAGCGAGGCCATGCTGCAAAAGTTCAGGGCTGCAATCGGCATGCTGCCCATCTCAGGGCTGTATGGAGAGCAAAAGTCGAGCGCACGTGCACGCATCCTGGACGCGTGCCCCGCCCCCCCGGAACCCACCTGCAGGGCTGAGGAAGCTGCAGAGCAGCTGGCAGCTGCCCACAGGCACCGCTGCTGCTGCAGCAGCTGGCCGCTGCCGGGAGCCTGCAGCGCCAACGACGCAGCAGGGTGCGCGCCCTCCACCTGCTGCTGCTGTGGCTGCGGCTGCAGCAGCCCAGGGCAGCTGGGGGGCAGCTGCTGGGCAGCCGGCAGCCACCTGCACCCCAGCTGCTGCAGCGCGCGCAAATGCGCGTCGCAAGCCGCAGTGGGGCCTCCTCCCGCCAGGGCGGCGCCACGCACCAGGCGCAGCATGCTGGGCATGACGCCCCGCACGCTGAGCAGCTGCAGGGCAGCTCCCCCTGGGTCGGCGGCAGCTGCCACCAGCGCCAGCGCAGCCGCCGCGGCCACCAGCGCCGGCGGCGTGTCACTGTTGACCAGCAGTGCCGGCAGGTCCTCCCACAGCTGCGTCTGCTGCAGCAGGGCCGCCAGCCCCAGTCGATGCAGGGTGAGGGCGCCGCCGCCGCTGCCGCCCTGCACATCGCCCGCCTCCGCGGCTGCGGCCGCTGCCGCCGCCGCCACCCCGAGCATGGTCGGCGACACGGCCGCGGCAGCCACCAGGAACCTGCAGCCGCGAGGAGGACATTGGCGCCAGCTCAGCGCTGGCCCCGGGAGGAAGGCGAACACATCAGCGTAAACACCTTCACAAAAAACCAGGGACGGAAGCTGGGCGGCAGCTGCCACAGAGCGAATGCTGGAGGCAGCTGGCGCGCACCTGCAGGCCGCCGCGCGGACCGCCCCGCACTCCCAGCCGTCCAGGGCCACGCGCAGCATGCGCGCGCCCGCGTCTGGCCAGCTGGTGAGCAGCATGCGCTGCGTGGGCTGGGCGCCTGGGCTGAGCAGGGCGGCCAGCAGCGACATGCTGGCCGCCCTCACCGTCGCCTCGCGGTCCCGGGACAGCCTGCGGGCGTGTGGGGGAGCTCAGCCCGTGTGAAACGTACAGTTTTGTGCGCCTGCTGCAGCACCTGCCCGCCACCAGCCGCGCCGCTGCCCACCTGCTGATCCAGAAGGTGCCGCCGATCTGCGCCCACGCGGGCGCCCACGCCTCCACCGGCAGCGCCCTCAGCGCGCCCGCCAGCGCCACCAGGGCGCCCCGCAGCAGCGCCTTGCCCTTGAAACCGCCGCCCTGTGCGCCAGCCTGCTGCCGATCCGCGGCCGCGCCGCTGGCGGTGCTGCGCCCGGCGACGGCCGCTGGCATGCCCACCCCGGCGATGAGCGGCTCCAGGGCACCCAGCAATGCATCCTCGTGCAGCTCTGCCACCGCGGCCTGCAGCCAGGGGGGGCGCAGCAGGATGCAGGGATGGTGGGTAGGTGGGCGGGCGGGTAGGAAGGGGCAAGCGCGCATTCTTGAGCAGGAGAAGCAGCTCATGGACAAAGTATGGCCGCGCCCTTGCAATCCTGTCGCCATGGCATGGGAGGCACCCACCTCCACCAGCCCCGGCAGCTGCGCGGCAGCTGCCAGCACCTCGCACAGCTCAGACACGACGCCCGCGGCCAGCAGGCGGCAGCCATAGTGGGCGCCCTCCGTCTGCCCCACAATGGGCGCCGCCAGCGCTGCCAGCAGCTGCGGGCTGTGCAGGCGCGGCAGCAGCTCTGCGGTCGTGAATGTCACGCTGCAGTGCTGGCGACCGCACCTGCGGTGGGGGCAGGGGGCAGGGGGCAGGGGGCAGGGACGCGGTTGAGACAAGGACAGCAGAAAGGGGCCGGTGTGATCACTGACAGATCACGCAAGAGGTCTTGCGCCTTGCAGCACCAAATTTACGCAGCGAGCGAGCCTCTTCTGGCAACCCGTTGCGGAAGTTCATGGCACATGAGTGCCACAAGCTGACCGGCACGCCCCAGGGCAAGGCGCATGGAGGCTGGGAGCAAAGCAGCAGCACCTCACCTCAGCAGCTGCTGCAGCAGCGACAGGGCAGCCTGGGTCACCGCCAGGCAGCAGCAGTGGCTGATCTCCTCCTCACTTGCCAGGTCGGCCAGCAGGGCGGCGCTTCCCGTCCGTCCTGCAAGGCAACACCGCCGTGCACGTCACTCGGTGGTATGGGCATGGAGGCGTGGGGAGCATTGGCGTGCAGAAGGGGCCAGGGATCGCGGGGATATGGGCATGTGGGCTGTAGCAGCGTGCTGCCTTGCGTGCCATGCACCCAACAGCTTCCCAGCAGCTGCTCACCAGGCGCTGCTGCGATGCCCGCGAGCGCCAGGGGCAGCGGTCGCGGCACATCCTTGGCCACGGCGCGCTGCTGGAGCCAGGGGATGGCCGAGCTGCTCAGGCAGGTGGCCAGCTGGGTCCAGCTGGCGGGCGCCATGGGGCCTGCGGTTGCACAGCAGCGCCAGCAAGGGGCCGGCAGCACGCCGCTTAGTCATGTTTGAGCAGCAGCTGTCAGCGGCCAACGGCGGTGCCCACACAGGGCGCCAGCTGCAGTGTATGATGACCCCACGTAGCCCCCTCCGCACCTGAGGCCACCAGCCGTTCCACCAGCGCCAGCACAGCCGTCCACAGCGCCCCATCGTCCTCAGTCGCCGGCGCAGCGGCCAGCAGCCGCGCCAGCGACCCCACCCAGTCCTCGGCAGCCACGGCAGCCATGCCCTGCTGCGTGGCCGCCAGGCGCTGCAGCGCTGCCAGCGCCGCCGCGCACGACGCGTGGGCGTCGGCAGCCGCCACCGCCGCCAGCAGCGAGCGCGCCAGCGCGGGCGCGCACAGCGCGCGCAGCGTGGCGGTCGTGGTGGCGGCGAGCGCCTGCGGCAGCCCGGCCGCGCCCAGGTCGCTGTCCAGCAACTGCAGGGCAGCTTCCGGGTCCCCGTGGACGGCCCGCATGAGGCGCTGCTGGTGCACCAGCGCCTGCAGGTCCTGCCTCTGATCAGTCATGAACACCACACCCCCCTCCTGCTCCGAAGCCACGGGCACCGCCGCCACCGCGAACGGCAGCCGCAGCTGCGCCAGCAGCGGCGCCGGCAGGCGCGGCTCGCTGGCGCCCGCAGGCAGCAGGCCGCCGCCGGAAGCCGCTGCGAAGCCGCTCCAGCGGCCGGCCTCGCCGCCCAGGGCCACTATCGCCAGAAGGCGGGCGGCGGCTCGGCGCACGGAGTGCAGGCTGTGGAATGCCAGGGGCAGCAGGGGCAGCAGCAACCTGCAGCAGCAGAGGTAGAGTCGGATGTGGTGCTGCTGGAGCCACTGGCGTGCGGGGTGGGGGGTGGGTGTGCAGGTGGGGGAAGCTGACACGCACCTGTCGCACTCTGCCACCAGCCAGGAGCGCACAGCCGCATCGCGCGCAGCCAGGGCCGCCAGAAGCCCCAGGGCAGCAGCGGGCAGCTGCATGTCGTACAAGTCTGCGGCGTCTGACAGGCCCAGCGGGCCTTGGCTGTCTGCTGCTGCTGGGGCGGCCGCTGGATGGCCGCCGCCGCCGCTGATGGACCTGCAGGCGCAAACACATGCACGGCGGTGAGGCAGCAGGCAGGCAACGTGCGCAAATATCTGCTGAAGCGAAGCAATAATCCTCACCCTGCAGGCGCGACTGTGAGCCCCCAGAGAGCCTCCAGCTGAGCAGGACTGGTCATCTCCACCAGCAGCCCGGGGGAGCCCGCCAGCTGCGCCAGCTGCTCTGCAGCCGAGCGCCGCAGCTCCTGCGCCAGCCTGCATGCGGCACGCAGTTGGCGCGAGTGTCGGCCGCAGCGCAGCCAGAGGATCGACGTTGGGCATGGGAGGCTGCCAGTGCAGGGTATATATCTGCTGCACACCACAACTTGGCGTGCAGCCCTCACACATGGTGGCGTGCAGTAGCAATCAATGCAAATGCCCCGGGCTGAACCTGTCACAAAGGGTGCAGCTGCGCCCCGTTGGCTCAGGGGGCCCCCGAGCTTGCCTGGGGTTGTGCAGGACGCCCAGCAGGTTTGCCACGTCAGCAGGCCGGAAGTTGGCGAGCAGCTGCGGGGCGGCTGCAAACAGCGGGTCTGACGGGGGGTGGGGCTGCAGGAGGCCCCTGAAGGGGTCCGTGTCTGCGCCTGCAGCGCAGAGCAGGGCGCGTAGGGTTGGCGTGGACCCTGCATTGACTGCTTGCACCAGCGTGTGCGCAGCTGGCGTGGACCCTGCATCGACTGCTTGCACCAGCGTGCGCGCAGCAGCCAGACAGGCAGCGGGGGCTGCGGCAGCTGCTTGAGTGGAGCACAAGACAGAAAGCACCCATGTCCCAGAGGCCATGATGCATGAACATGCAGAGGCAGGGGGCAGCAGGCGGCGCCTGTCGCACCCTCTGCAGCGGAGTCACCCAGCAGCCCCAGCAGCTCCCCGCCAGCTTCCTGGCGGGTGGCGCGCTCCTGGGAGAACAGGCGGCGCAGGGGCACCGCATAGGCGCCCCAGCCCAGCAGGCCCTCCGCACGCCGCGCGTCAGCCACCTGCCGGGCGGGTGGCCGAAAACGGTGGGGTGTGGGTGTCAGTGCGGTGGGGTGTCAGTGCCGCTGGGTGCGTCGCCTGCTCGATCAGATCCACAACAGCGATTTCAGGCCCACAGACGGGCAGCCAAGCCCTCCAACTGCTCAGAAGGGACTGCCGCTGTCAGACCGCCCCGAGCAGAGCACTGCAGCACGCTCACCTGCTGCCATGCCGCACCCAGCGCCTCCACCAGCGGCGCCACCGCAGGGTCAAAGCTGTAGCAGTCAACCCAGGCCTGCCAGGCCAGCAGCGGCGCCACGGCCGCGCCCCCGCACGCCCCCATGGCCGCCAGCAGCGTCACCGCCACCGCTTGCCGCCGGCGGGCGTCCGCCAGCCCCTGCACCACCAGCTGCTCCAGCACGGGCGGCAGCGTGAGCAGCTGCAGGGCAGCTGCCGCGCGCTCTGCGCTGGCCGCCGCGCCGGCCGCCGGCCCCGGCGCGAACATCTCCGGCAGCATGGCGTACACAAGGTCTGCCACATCAGCAACCGGGTGCGCCAGCAGGTTCCGGGCAGCTGCCGCCACGGCCGCCAGCATGGGCGCGTCGGCCGGCCGCGCCGCCGCCACCAGCGCCAGCCCCTGCAGGGCAGCTGCCACCAGACGGGCATCCCCGCCGGGGCCTGCCGCGCCAAACCCGAGCCCCGGCAGCGCCGCTGCCAGCGTGTCCATCCATCTGGCCGCGTGCAGCTGCGGGGCAGCTGCCAGCTGTGACACGCCGGCCGCCACGGCCTCTGCAGCGGACAGCGCAGCCGCGACGTGCTCTGCGGCCGCCAGCGCCTCGGCAGCCGCCTGGCGCAGGCGCAGGAGCACTGGGCGGGCGGCTGCTCGGATGCCGGGCAGCCGGGTGGAAGCTGCCTCATCCATGGCGATGGCCGCAATGGCATCCGCGAGGCTGGGGGGGACCACGTCGGCTGAGCACCAGGCCGGCGGCGCTGCCGCAATCAGCCTGCGGGGAGGGGACATGGACCAGCCGTGCCTGTGATATGAGGTGCGCAAGCGCCCAGGCAGGCCATGCCCTGGCGGGTGCAGGCGGCAAGGAAGTGAGCTTCCCACTCCTGCCGCTTCGAAGGACACGCCACCAGCATCCAGGCAAGCCAAGCTAGCTGCCCATGCCACCAGAGGTGCTGGCATAAGCAAGAACAGCCGCGGCAGCCACCCCGCCGCGCCGCCAGCCACCCAGGCCCTCCCACCTGAGCGCCAGCTGCACAATGGCTGCCGTGGACAGGTCCCACACCACCGGCACGCCACCCTGCGCCCCCCGGTCGCCGCTGGCCGCCTCGGCCCTCTCAGCAGCCGCCGCCGCAGAGGCAATGGCGGCCTCATAGGGCCGAGTCACCCCCTGAGCTGCAGCCGCGCGCTCTGCTTTGGTGACCGCAGCACAGGAGGCCAGGGCGCGGCTCAGCGCGGCCAGCATGCCGGCCCACAGGCCCTTGTAGTGGATCACTGCATCGGCGGGCACGCCGTTGTAGCCCGGCGCCTGCGGCCGTACCAGGGGGTGGGCGCACCAGCGATGCACGCGTGAGCTTGCTTAGCTGGCATTGATGGCACTGGTGTTCAGATGCATTGATGGCACTGGTGTTCAGATGCATTGATGGCACTGGTGTTCAGATGCATTGATGGCACCGGTGTTCAGATGCGGCAGCAGGCGGCGGCATGGCTGCGGCTGCATCAGGGTCGCAGCAAACACCACAGAAAGATGCCCTACACCAGGGCACGGCCCGCCGCTGCCGGAAGCGCTGGCTCCCCAAACCCCTGCGGGACCCCAGGGCTGCTGCTTGCCTGCGCCTCTGCCGGCTCGGGGTCCCACAGGTGCACCAGCGGCGCCGCCACCAGCGGCAGCAGCTCCTCCACCAGCTGCAGCAGCTCCCAGTGGCGGTCCGGGTGACGCAGCAGGTCCAGCACCTGCGGTGCGCGCCCACCACCGCCGCCACACACGACAATGGCCGGCTCATTGCCGGCTCCACCAAGGGGCCTGGTGAGGCGGGTGCTCGCGTCGGGGCTGGGTGAGGCAGCAGCAGGCCCCAGGGGGCCTTGCAGGGCAGAGGCAGGGCGGGTCAGGCACGCCTGGCCATTGCATCATTGCACCTCCACCCATTGCTGTGGGGGTGGAGTGCAGGCACGCCTGGCCATTGCATCATTGCACCTCCACCCGCTGCTGTGGGGATGGAGGCCGCCGCGCTGAGGGCGATGATGCACATGCCCGGCATTCTCACCTGCAGCATGGCCATCTGCACGCTGGCGGTGACGTCCACCATGGCCACGTCCTGCTGGGGCAGCAGCTGCCAGGAACCTGGGGCCGACTGCAGGCACCAGACGGCGGGACCACACATGGTTTGGTTTGGCTCGTGAGGCGCCTCATGCACATGCCACATGCCGCGTGCAAACGCTGACTCCGCCTCCCCCCACCCCAGCCAGCACACCTGCGGCGCCTCTGGCAGCATGACCGGGTAGCTGTGGGGACAGGTGGCGTCCGCCGCCCCCGCCGCTGCCGCCACCTCAGCCGCCGCGGCCCCCGCGCCGCCCGTCTTGCCAGCTGCGCCGCCGCCGGGCGCCGCCCGGCCGCCAGCGGCGCCCGCCTGCGCGCCTTCCGACGCGCTGCAGCAGGCCTTGCCCGTGCTGGACGGCTCTAGGCCCCTAAGAGGCGCCGCCAGCGGCTTGAAGGCAGTGAGACCTGCAGCACCACAGACGAGACGCATGCTCCTCAGCCACCCTGCTTCCTGCCAACCCTGTGCCATGCAATGCTACCATTGAATGCACCCTGCCTCTGCTCCAGCCGCCCCATGGCTGTGTGTGCCGCCGTACACGCCATTTCCTGCAGCCGACACATGCACTTGCAGTCCTGCAGTCAAGCATGCGGCCAATCCACCACCCATGCAGCCCTGCCCGCCATGCCCGGCCCGCCCCAAGCGCCGCGCCAGCCCCACCTGCCAGCGCTGCATCCGGCGCAGCAGCCGCAGCGGAGGCGGCAGCAGTGCCATGCGCGCTGCATGCCAGCTCTGGGTGGCAGGCGAGCGCCAGGGAGCGCTTGATGCCGCTGGCCAGGGCCAGCAGGGCTGCTGACGCTGCCTCCTGGACGGGCTTGCTGAGGTTGGCCATTGCCATGAGGGCCAGAGTGTTCTCCTGTGAAGCGGCAAGCGTGGCAGGGGCATCAGCGGCAGCATTAGCAATGGCGGCCGCGCGCCGCGTGGCGAGGAGATGTGCACGGCGTGCTCAGGTGGTATGCAAACCTCATGCAGGACAGGAGGAGCAGGCCGGCGCCAGAAAGAGGGCGCCAGCAAACTCAGCACTCAAACGTGGAGAGGCAGCGCTGGAAAGAGGGCGCTGGCTGGGGTCGCAGCACCCACCAGGATGCTGGGCCTGGCCAGCAGGGTCTCGGCGGGAAAGTCGGCCGCCACCGTGCCAGCCAGCTCCTGTAGGGCTGGCAGCAGCAGGCGCTCGTCGCTGCTGTACTGCAGGCGCACATTGGCCTCGAACAGCACCTGCACCGGGAAGCCGGGGTGGGGGAGGGGGGGCAAGGTCCTGAGCTGCTGCATTGCTGGGCCTCAAGCGGCGGCTGGGTTTGCCTTGCAGCAGCACCGGCGTGGGGCACAGTGCACCCCTGCCGAGGCGCTCGCTGGCGAGCTGCTGCACGCTGCTGGCGCAGCGGCAGTTCTGGCAGCACCGCTGGAGACCACCCGCCCCTGCAGCTCATCAAGGCGTCCCAGACCCATGCAGACCCTCGGCTGCAGCACATCCCGGCGGCATGGCACGGCCTGCAGCCCTGGCGGGGGGGGGGGGCGGCGGGCGGGGGGGCCCGGGGCGGGGCCGCCGGCGCCGCGGCCGCCGCGGGGGGCCGCGCGCGGCGCCG
>Ga0315905_10005552_pt1 | contig 12847 bp, 10 predicted proteins | sample LakEriMetagenome_5_FD_203522 | JGI IMG/M metagenome (GOLD analysis project Ga0315905, IMG submission 203522) | Freshwater fungal communities from buoy surface, Lake Erie, Ohio, United States - Buoy 4 MA121 | ecosystem: Environmental > Aquatic > Freshwater > Lake | place: USA: Lake Erie, Ohio... | reverse complement strand
AAGCAGAGTTTCGGGTCGACAACCGCTGGTTCGAACACGCGCACGGCGCGATAGCCCGTGGCGTCGATGACGATCATTTCACCGGGTTCAAGTTCACGAACCAAGTGCGCACCGACAACATCGAGTGCAGGGCTTTCCGAAGCGAGCACCCAACCGTTATCGAGTTTGCCAAGACAAAGCGGTCGGAACCCATTGGGGTCGCGCACACCGATGACATGACCTTCGTCCATCGCTACAACCGAGAACGCTCCCTTGAGCCGAGGAAGGATCGCCTGCATCGCGCGCTCAAGTGCTCGATGGTCGGAACTCTCGTCGGGGCTCTTTGCGAGTTCCGAGGCGAGGAGTTCCGCCATGACATCGCTGTCAGAACTCACGGTTCCTGGAAGCATTCCGAGTTCATCGGCAAGTTCGGCGGTGTTTACGAGATTGCCGTTGTGCGCGATTGCAACAGTGTGCTCACCGACATTGCGATACACCGGCTGCGCGTTATGCCACACGCTGGAACCGGTCGTGGAATAGCGGGTGTGTCCGATTGCGAGATGACCTGTGAGCGCAGCGAGGGTTCGATCATCGAACGCGTTCGACACAAGGCCGGTGTCTTTGACAACGGTGACAGTGGAACCGTCGCTGACGGCCATGCCCGCAGCTTCCTGACCACGATGTTGCAACGCATACAAACCTAAATACGTGAGGTGTGACACCGCTTGTTCGGGTGCATACACACCGAAGACGCCACATGCTTCTTTCGGTGTGTCGTCATCAGGGTTCACGCAATCGGTTTCCATATGTCAGTCCTGCGCCGTTCCGGCACCAAGAGCAGAGGGAATGTGATTGGTCCAGGCATCAACAACCTCCGAAAGCGGAAGATCAACAAGGCCCTTCACACTGAAACGATCGCCACCAGCAACACCGATGCGAGAAATGGGAACGCCCGATTGTTCACAGATGTTTTCGACAATGCCCATCGATTCAGGATCGACGCACACCACAACACGCGATGGACCTTCAGCAAAAAGTTCAGCAGCATTCGCAACGCGGGCAACAGAGACACCGATGCCTGACTTCGCTGCCATCTCGGCAAGTGCAACACCGAGGCCACCCCCGGAAACATCGTGAATGCCCGCAACGACATCGCCGATCACAAGTTGGCGAACGACGTCGGCAACCTTCAGATGATGCGCGGGATCGAGAGCGGGAAGGGTTCCGCCGCGATGGCCACGAGCGCGCGCCCAACGAGATCCAGAAACTTCGGGCTGGGTGACACCGATGAGCATGAGACGGCCTTGCTGAACCAAACCAACACCAGGCGGCCGACGATCGAGCGAATCGATCACGCCGAGCATGCCCACAACCGGAGTTGGGTCGATGTCGGTGCCCTGAGATTCGTTATAAAGACTGACGTTTCCGCCGATCACTGGTGTATCGAAGGCCACGCAGGCCTCGGACATTCCGTCGATTGCTTCGGATAACTGCCACATCACTTCGGGATGTTCAGGGTTACCAAAGTTCAAACAATTCACGACAGCAAGCGGACGAGCGCCAACGCATGCGAGATTCAACAACGATTCAGCGACGGTGAGTGCCGTGCCCTGGCGGGGATCGACCGCACACCAGCGATGGTTGCCATCGGTGGTGAGCGCAATGCCACGACCGGTGTCGGCTCCGGAGGTCGGGTGCTTCAAACGAAGCACTGCAGCATCGCCACCGGGACCTTCAACGGTGTTGAGGAACAACTGATGGTCGTACTGCGAGAACACCCAGCGCGCATCGGCGAGAAGTTCGAGTAATTCCGCTGCGGTGTCGACTGACTCCGGAGCAGGTTCGGTGCCCATCGTACGAGTCTCAGCATCAAAGAGTGCCGGCGCAGCAATGGGACGGTTGTAGAGCGGTGCATCTTCGTGCAGCGAAGCAGCGGGGATATCGCAAAGAATTTCGCCATCGAAACCGTCACGAATGCGGAGGCGACCGCCCTCGGGATGACCAGTTGCTGGGCCATCAGTGACATGACCGATAACTGAGGAACGAACCTCCCAGCGCGCACAAATTTCAAGCACCTGGTCGAGATCGGCAGGCTCGACAATGGCGAGCATGCGTTCTTGGCTTTCCGAGGTCATGACCTCGAACGGCTCCATGCCTGCTTCGCGCCGAGGAATGGCATTGACATCAACATCCATGCCCATGCCACCGCGGCTGGCGGTTTCGCTTGTGGCACACGCAAGGCCTGCGCCACCAAGATCTTGAATGCCCACAACGAGACCAGCGTCGAGAAGTTCGAGACAAGCTTCGATGAGGCGCTTCTCTTCATAGGGATCGCCAACCTGCACCGAAGGACGCTTTTCGGCATCGGTTTCTTCGTCGGAGAAACCGGCGGAAGCGAGAACGCTCACACCACCGATACCGTCGCGACCGGTGCTGGAACCGAGCAACACAGCAAGGTTGCCGACACCAGTGGCCTGCCCGAGCACAAGGCGTTCAGTGGGTAGAACCCCGAGGCACAAAACATTGACGAGCGGATTGCCCATATAGGTGGCATCGAAAACCGTTTCGCCACCGACAGTGGGAACACCTACCGAGTTGCCATAACCCGAGACGCCGCTGATGACGCCTTCCGCGATCCATCGACTACGAGGGTCATCGAGTGGACCAAAGCGCAATGGGTCCATGAGTGCAATCGGACGTGCGCCCATCGTGAAGATGTCGCGCAGAATGCCGCCGACACCTGTTGCTGCACCCTGGTAGGGCTCAATTGCGGAGGGGTGATTATGCGATTCGATGCGGATCGCGGCAGCAATGCCATCGCCAACATCGACAACGCCGGCGTTTTCGCCAGGACCAACAAGTACCCACGGAGCTTCGGTGGGAAGGCGCTTGAGATGAACCCGAGACGATTTGTACGAGCAGTGCTCGGACCACATGACCGCAAACATTGCCAACTCGAGGTGGTTGGGGTCGCGGTTGAGGATCTTGCGGATGTCTTCGTATTCGGAGTCAGTCAGGCCGAGGGCACGGTGAATCGCGTCATCCATTAGGTGCAGGCTAGTGCGCCGGAACACCACAATTCGCCGGGTTTCGACGTGACCGTTGTCGGTTTCGCGCTGGTGTGATGGACTCAACGCTCATGAGCGACCAGACCTCTGAACCTTCTGGGGAGAAGCCGCGTATCGGTTTTCCTCCCGGCAAGATGACGCAAAGCCATAAAGACGCGCTCAAAGACGGTCGCAACCGTGGGCAGATCGTTCGTCGCTACTTGAAAGCCATCGAATCGGCCAAGCCCCGACGAGGTCGACCAATCACGCCCGAGGGCTTACGCAAGAGCATCGAGAAAATCGATGCCGATCTTGCGACCGAGAAAGACCCGCTGCGCAAGCTGGATTTGGTGCAGTCAAAGATCAAGAAACAGAAAGATCTCGAGGAATTCGAATCACCTATCGACATGGTGGCTCTTGAGAACGAGTTCGTTGGCGTGGCCAAGGACTACAACGATTCGAAGCAACTCAGTCCCGAGGCCTGGCTCGAACTCGGTGTACCGCGCGACGTCTTACGCCGCGCCGGAATCTTGAACTGACGCAGTTCGTTCAGGCGCTGTCGTTCAGACAGACAACAACGAACGAAGCAACGGCAAACCGTCGGTGCTTCCAAGAAGTTCGCTGGTCGAGCGTTCCGGGTGTGGCATAAGCCCAACGACGTTGCGACCTTCGTTACACACGCCAGCAATGTCATCGACAGAACCATTGGGGTTCACGACGTAACGCAACACAATGCGATCTTCATCGCGAAGTTGCGCCAGCGTTTCTGCATCGCAGGTGTAATTGCCTTCAAAGTGATTGATCGGAATGCTCAGAACGGCGCCTTTGGCGGCGGCGCGAGTGAGCACCGAGTTTGTGGTCTCAACCCGCAACTGTGCAGGTGCGCAAACAAACTTCAGTCCAGCGTTCTTTTGCAATGCCCCGGGCAGAAGCCCGGCTTCGGTAAGCACCTGAAAACCGTTACAAACGCCAACAACTGGGCCGCCAGCAGCAGCGAACTCAGCGACTGCGGACATCACTGGTGAGAAACGCGCAATAGCGCCAGGACGCAAGTAATCGCCATGCGCGAAACCGCCGGGAACGATGACGGCATCGACACCATTCACTGTTGCATCGCCGTGCCACAGAAGTTCAGGCTCGCCACCAACAAGTCGCATGGCCTCGAGCATGTCCTGCTCACAGTTCGAACCGGGGAAGACGACGACCCCGACGCGTGAACTCACGATGCGACGCCAGCAGGTTCGAGTTCAACAATCGCGTCTTCGATGACGGGATTGGTGAGGAACCGACGACAGAGATCTTCCGCTTCGGCGCGAGCCGACGCTTCATCGGCTGCATCGATTTCGAAACGAATGCTCTTACCGACACGCACGCCGCTCACACCTGCAAAACCCAGCGTGGGCACGGCTCGTTCGATGGTGGAACCTTGGGGATCAGCGATCCCAGGTCGAAGACGGACTTCGACATGCACCGAGAAGATCATGCGCCCATGTTCGCACATCGACGCGCGTATGCGATGCAGATCTGCATGCGGTCGATCGTCACCCGCGCCATTCGGCGAATGAACGACCAGTGATGCGCTCGTAGGCATCGATGTAGCGCGCGCTCGTGGTGTTGACGACCTCGGCGGGAAGCGGCGGCGCTGGCGGCTGCTTGTTCCAATCGAGCCCATCGAGGTAGTCGCGCACCGGCTGCTTATCGAACGATGGCGGCGTGCTGCCCGGCTTCCAACTCTCCGCCGCCCAGAACCGCGACGAATCTGGGGTCAGAACCTCGTCACACAACACCAGTTCGCCATCGATGAGGCCCAGTTCGAACTTGGTATCGGCCATGAGAATGCCCCGGGCTGCGGCCCATTCGGCGCCCTTGGTGTAGAGCTCGAGTGACACCGACCGAGCCCGTTCGGCGAGATCAGGTCCGATCAAAGCAACCGCCGCCTCGAAGGAGATGTTCTCGTCGTGACCTTCGGCGGCCTTGGTGGAAGGGGTGAACACGGGCTCGGGCAATTGAGCCGATTCGAGCAGCCCGGCGGGAAGTTCCTGGCCGTGCATCGTGCCGTCGGCCTTGTATTCCTTCCAGGCCGAACCGGTGAGATAGCCCCGAACGATGCATTCGATGGGCAGCATTTCGGCCTTGCGGCACAACATGATGCGGCCCTGCCAGTCGTCGCGCTGGGCCGGCGCCGGGCAGTCGTCGAGCGAGGTCGAAATGAGGTGACTGCCAACAACGCCTTGGAACTTCTCGAACCAGAACGCCGACATGGCAGTGAGCACGCGGCCCTTGTCGGGAATCGGCTCGGCCATGACGACGTCGAACGCGCTCAGGCGATCGGAGGTGACCATGAGCAATCGGTCGTCGCCCGCGTCGTAAATGTCACGGACTTTCCCTGAGTAGATGTGTGGGAGTGCGTCGGTCATGGCGGGTCTCCTGGAAACGGCCGGCGGCAGGTCCTCAGATCAGAGGATGTCCCCCGGACGATACCCAGCCGCGGCAGGGTCTGCCGACACGAGCACCGAAACAGTCGAGACAAATGCTGCGACCTGTTCGGGCGCACGACCAACAAAGTCGATTGGATTCGCAAGAACGCCAGCAAGTTCATCGGGAGCGAGGCCAAGGCGCGGATCGGCGGCAAGGCGCTCGATGAGGTCATTGCCTTCGGCGCCGTCTTCGCGAAGTCGCAACGCAGCGGCAATCGCATGTTCCTTGATGGCTTCGTGTGCTTGTTCGCGACCCACGCCATTACGCACTGCAGCAACCAACACCTTGGTTGTTGCAAGGAATGGCAGGTAACGGTCGAGTTCGCGTTCAATAACGGCGGGGTACGAACCGAAGTCAGCAAGCACGGTCAGAAACGTTTCAAACAAACCATCGATGGCAAGGAACGCGTCGGGCAGTGCGACTCGGCGCACGACAGAACAACTCACATCGCCTTCATTCCATTGCTCACCCGCAAGTGAAGCAACCATCGTGAGGTGGCCACGGAGAATGGCCAGCAAGCCGCCAATGCGCTCGCAACTGCGGCTATTCATCTTGTGTGGCATGGCCGAAGATCCGACCTGACCGGGACGGAATCCCTCGGTGGCCAATTCTTGGCCCGCCATAAGGCGAATCGTGAGGGCCAGGTCGGCAGGACCGGCGGCTGCCTGAACGAGCGCCGACACCACATCGAGGTCGAGCGAGCGCGGATACACCTGTCCAACATTTGTTAGCCACGCATCAAAACCGAGATGGGCGGCCACACGAGATTCAAGTTGTTCGAGACGCTCGCCATCGCCATCGAACAGATCGAGCATGTCTTGTTGCGTGCCAACCGGACCCTTAATGCCACGCATCGGGTAGCGCGCAAGTAGATCGTCAACCCGGTAGAGCGCTTGCAACAGCTCTTCACCGGCATTCGCAAAACGCTTACCCAGCGTGGTGGCTTGAGCCGGAACATTGTGCGAACGACCAGCCATCACAACGGTTGCCGATTCGGCGGCGCGTTCGGCCAAGCGAGCGAGCGACGCGAGCATTCGGCCACGAATCACAACGAGCGAGCGACGCAACTGGAGCTGCTCAACGTTCTCGGTGAGATCACGAGAGGTCATCCCCTTGTGAATCTGTTCGTGACCGGCCAACGCACAGAACTCGTCGATGCGGGCCTTCACATCGTGACGAGTAACGCGTTCACGAGCGTCGATGGAATCGAGGTCGACTTGATCGATGACACGTCGATAGGCAGCGATCGCGTCGTCGGGGACCGCAACACCGAGATCCCGCTGGGCTTCAAGGACGGCCAACCAGAGTTCTCGCTCAAGAACAATTTTCTGTTCGGGCGACCACAGTCGGACCATCTCCGCGCTCGCATATCGAGCAGCAAGAACATTGGGCACAGACGTGGACGCCATTCGGTCTCCTCAAAGGCCCAAAACGGGCACCTCTTTAGGATACGACGCCACCGAGGAGGTCTCGGTGCGATTTACAGATCAGCCCTTGGCGCGGCGGGCTCGATCTTCGAGCAACTTTGCCTGAAGATCGGTGTCGGAGATGGCCAGCATCTCAACCACCAGCAGTGCGGCATTCACCGAACCGTCGATGGCCACGGTGGCTACCGGAATGCCTCGGGGCATTTGCACTGTGGAATAGAGCGCGTCGACCCCATTAATTGCTCCACCAGACAGGGGCACCCCAACAACTGGAAGCGTGGTGTGTGCGGCAACGACGCCAGCAAGATGCGCGGCCATTCCTGCGCCACAAATAAAGGCGACGTAGCCGTTCTCACGCGCAGTCGAAGCAAGCGCAGTCACTTCGGCCGGGTTGCGGTGAGCAGACATCACGTGCACATCGGCCTGAATGCCGAAGGCTTCAAGTGTGTCGCCGGCGCCTTGCATCTTGTCGCGGTCGTTGGGCGAACCCATAAGAACAGCAACCTTCATCGGGATCCTCCGTTGGTAGTGGCCGCAGCGGCCGAAGCTATGTCGTTGCGATGGTGCAGACCGGGCCAGGAAATCCTGCCGACTGCGTCATATGCAGTCTGCCGGGCTTCGAACAGATTGGCACCGCGACCAGTCACAGTCAGCACTCGACCACCAGCGGTGATGAGTTCGCCATTGGCATTGGCCCCAACTCCGGCGCAGAACACCGTGGCACCAGCAACTGATTGCGCGTCGTCGAGACCTTGGATCACATCGCCGGTACGAACATCGCGCGGGTAACCCTCGGCCGCGCACACGACGGTGACGGCTGCGCCATCGTCGAAGGTGGGTGCTGCACCGAGTTGGCCGGCAGCGGCTGATGCGAGCAATTCGCCGAGGTCGCTGGTGAGACGGGGAAGCACAACTTGTGTTTCCGGATCACCGAAGCGCACGTTGTACTCGAGCATCTTTGGCCCGTTGGGTGTGAGCATGAGGCCGGCATAGAGAACCCCGCGGTAATCGATACCGATGGAGCGCAAGTAGGCAAGTGTGGGAAGTACGCCATCGTTCATCACCGCATCGATGACGGATTGATCGGCAACAGGAACCGGTGAGTACGCGCCCATGCCGCCGGTGTTCGGTCCAGCATCGCCATCGCCTACGCGTTTGAAATCTTGGGCGGGCGCGAGCGCAACGGCGTTGGTGCCGTCGCAAATGGCGAGCACGGAAACTTCGGGGCCGGTAAGACCTTCTTCAATAACAAGTGTGCGACCAGCATCGCCGAACGCATCGCCCGAGAGGTAGTCACGCACTGCGTCGCGAGCTTCTTCAATCGATGTAGTGACGATGACGCCCTTGCCCGCAGCGAGTCCATCGGTCTTCACCACATACAAACCATCGAGCGTGTCGAGAAACGCGAATGCCGGTTCTGCTTCGGTGAACGTGCCATGTCGCGCGGTGGGAACACCAGCGGCAACGAGCACTTCCTTCATCCACGCCTTTGAACCTTCAAGACGCGCGCCATCAGCCCCTGGACCGAACACCAACTTGCCCGCAGCGCGCAGTTCATCAGCAAGACCAGCAACGAGCGGTGCTTCCGGCCCGATCACATAGAGGTCAGCATCGATTTCTGTAGCGGGTGTTGTGACGGAACCAGGAATGCCGGGGTTGCCGGGAGTAACCACAACCTCGTGATGGCGGCGCAGCACCGTTGCAAGCGCATGCTCGCGACCACCGGAACCAACGACACAAACTTTCATCAGAGGGTGAAGTTCAAATACTGATCGCGCCCCGGACCAACGCCAACAAGACCAATCGGAACACCAATCTGATCCTGCAAGAACGACACGTAGTCGAACGCTTCCTTGGGAAGATCGTCACGCGACGTGATGCCAGAAATATCGGACTTCCAACCGGGGAATTCCGCATAGACCGGCGTGACTTCGTGCAGCACCGACTGGTGATACGGAAGATGCGTGAATGTTTCGCCATTGAGTTCGTAGGCGATACACACTTTGATTGAATCGAAGGTGTCGAACACATCGAGTTTCGTCAGCGCGATTTCCGACAACGAGTTCAAGCGAACCGAGTGACGCAACATCACCACGTCGCACCATCCCGTGCGCCGACGCCGCCCGGTATTGGTTCCATACTCGTGACCGATCTCGATCAGCGCGTCGCCGATTTCATCGGTGAGTTCAGTGGGGAACGGACCAGACCCAACGCGAGTCGTGTACGCCTTGGCGATGCCAACAACGCGATCGATGTAGCGAGGACCAATACCAGCACCAGTGCAAGCACCACCAGCGACTGGGTTCGACGACGTGACGAACGGGTAGGTGCCGTGATCGAGATCGAGGAACGTGGCCTGAGCACCTTCGAGCAGAACGTTCTCGCCGGCTTCAAGTGATTCGTGAATGAGATTTACTGAATCGGTGATCATCGGCGCAAGGCGCGGAGCGCACACGTCCAGATATTCGGCAGCAATCGCATCGCCATCGAGCGGAAGTTGATTGAAGACCTTGGCGAAGATCGCGTTCTTCTCTTTGAGCGCAACATCGAGCTTCTCGCGAAAAATCTTCGGATCGAGAAGATCCTGGACACGCAGACCAACACGCGATGCCTTATCGGCATAGGCCGGGCCAATGCCGCGCTTGGTCGTGCCGACCTTGTTTTTCCCGAGGCGACGTTCGGTGAGCTTGTCGAGTTCTTGGTGGTACGGGAGGATCAAATGAGCGTTGCCGCTGATCTTGAGCTTTGACGTGTCGACACCCCTTGCCTCAAGCATGTCGAGTTCAGAGATGAGCACGCGAGGGTCGACCACAACGCCATTGCCGATAACTGGCGTGATATGCGGGTAGAGGATGCCGCTCGGCACCAGCTGCAACTTGAAGGACTCGCCATCGACCACGAGGGTGTGGCCCGCGTTATGCCCGCCTTGATAGCGGACGACGAGATGTTGATCGCGGGCGAACAGGTCGGTGAACTTGCCCTTCCCCTCGTCACCCCACTGGGTTCCGACGACGACGGTTGCTGGCACGGTGAACTCCTCAATGGCACTGCATGGGAACCGGGAAACACTACCCGGTGGCGTTTCACCCGCCCCATCCGATTCCGATCGGCATCAAAGAGGCCAAGCCACGAAACCCGGCTGTCTAGGCTCAGCCCGATGACAACCGTCACCCCCCGCCCCGCCGGCGTTCACCGGGTCATGCCCTACATCCGCATTATGCGGGTGGATCACTGGTTCAAGAACGTCTTTGTGCTCCCTGGGATCGTGGTGGCGCTCAGTTCACAAGAGAGCACCGAATGGTCAGGCCTCTTTCAAAACTTCGTCATCGGGATGGCGGCGGTCTGCCTCATCGCCTCGAGCAACTACGTGATCAACGAAGTGCTCGATGCACCATTCGACCTTCACCACCCAATCAAGAAGAACCGACCGGTTCCTTCCGGTTTGGTCAACATCAAGATCGCCTACGTCCAGTGGATTGCCTTGATGGTCATCGGGCTGGGCCTCGGCGCGCTCGTCAGCGTTCCTCTCGTTCTTTCGCTCGCCGGACTCTGGATCGCAGGCTGCGCCTACAACATCCCACCCGTGCGCACGAAGGACGTTCCGTATCTCGATGTTCTCACCGAGTCGATCAACAATCCGTTGCGGATGCTCGTGGGTTGGTACATCGTTCCGAACAGCCCCACGCCGCCAGTATCGCTGCTCATCTCCTATTGGATGATCGGCTGCTTCTTCATGGGGCTCAAACGATTCGCGGAATATCGCGACATGGGTGATCGACGCGAGGAACAGATTCGCTATCGGAAATCGTTCGCGGTCTACAACGAACAGCGCCTACTCGTTTCAATCATGTTCTATGCAGCTTCAGCGATGCTGTTCTTCGGCGCATTCATTCAGCGCTACCGCATCGAACTCATTCTGTCGTTCCCATTGGTGGCGCTCATCATGGCGATCTATTTCAAACTCGCCTTTCAATCATCGAGTCCGGTGGAACATCCCGAGAAGCTCTACAAAGAACGCGGTCTGATGGCGGCCGTCATCAGTTGTTCGGCGCTGATGGGGGCACTGCTCTTTGTGAACATTCCGGCGCTCATCGACATATTCCCTATGACGGCCTGGAATCGTTAGGAAGACGAGCAAGAAGTTTCTGGCAGAACGAAGCGGAACTGCGTGCAGCTGACTTCAACTCCGGGTTCACGACGGAATCGGAGGTGTTTCTCACTGGAGCACCCACCACGCTCGTTCCATTCACCACGACGCTGCCCGTTCCGAGCGGAAGTGGATCAAAGACAACGTCGAATGTGCTTGGTCCGTAGTCGACCTTCACCGGTTTCGACACTTCGAAGTTTCCGTTTCCGTATTCCCAGCGGAACACGACACCCTCATTGGTTTTCGATGCGTGCAGCGCCCATTCCGGATTCGAGAGGATGACTTGATCTGGAGAACCGATAGTGCCTGTGAGCCGGTACGCGTAGATCGTGCCGATTCGCCGTTCGAGCGGGCCCCATCCGTAACCATCAGTTCGGTACACCGCATCACAATCGCCCATGATCACGATGGTTCCTGGGGCGACATCGGCAGGAAGTTGCCCATCCTCGCTCTGGATCACTGCTGGCGCAGTTCCGCCGAAATACATGTCATTGAGTTCGTATTGAAATTCAGCGAAAGAACGTGCGCCCGATTCACTCGGAAGTATCGAGAACGCCCGTGTTGAAATCGCAAGCCCGAGTTGGTTCCAAAAACCGAAGGCGGACAACAACGACATCACCACAACAACAGTTCGACGAATCCACCGCCGCCATGTCTTTGCCTGTCGAGCAACGATCCAAACTCCCGGCGCGGCAAGCACAACAAAGACCGGAACCAAATCGGCAAGGTAACGATGAGCGAGATAGCCGAACGTGAATGTGCTTGTTGTCGCCACGATCGCAGCCACTGCAATCGCCGACCACTGACGGGTTCTGTCGCGAACGATTGTCCACCATGCTCCAACGAGACCAAACAGGAAAAGCAACGGCGCACTTGTGAGGAAGGACCCGGTGTGATCAATCGTGTCAAAGCGGGCATTTCCGATGACCGTGGCCTTGGCCGGCCATGTCACAAACGGGAACAGTCGATCCCACTGAAACGCAAAGGGCGAGAAGTACCGAGCAACGTTCGTAGGAACAAACTTGAGCCCGAAGAGACTTCCGTTGTTGGCTGCCAGTGCCGCCTGACGATCGGTATTGAACTTTGAAAACACCTGCAGCGGGAACGGAACATCGGAAGCGGACCGGAATCGCAACCAGTTCACGAGGGCAAATCCAAGAAACGGAATCACTGCACCCGCTAACACAAGCAACGAGCGTCGCCACTCCCGCTTCCATGCAAGCGCCAAGCCAAACAGTCCGAGCGCCATCGCTGGACCAGCACCCGTTGACGGTCGGCAAGAAAGTGCGAATGTGGCAAGCGCTACTGTTTCGATGAGATGACGCCGTGTCGGGACTCGCCACCAACGAATGACGAGATCAAGTCCCGCAAGACCTGCTGCCGCTCCCCACAATTCCGCCTCGTGATACACGAGTGCGCGCGAGGCGAAAAACAGCAACGGTGTTCCCAACGTGGCGACCACAGCAAACGCGCCGAACCACCAAGCTGACCCTTCGGGTGCCTTCGCTACCAACGACTTTGCTCGCTTGAGTAATCGTGCTGCAGCAAGTCCAAGCACACTGAGTGCGATCAATTCGCTCAGTAGCGAAAGTCGTCGGTCGAATTCCAGAGTTCGATTCGAGAACGGAAGCCTCGGTACGACTTCAGAAACTCCGGAAAACGGCAACCGCATGAGCGCCGGTCCGATACCGAAATAGATCTGGGTCTTGCCATCGATTTCGAAACCTTCGATGCCAGCAACGTTTGCGGGAACATCAAGGTGTCCATGC
>Ga0315905_10005548_pt1 | contig 12852 bp, 19 predicted proteins | sample LakEriMetagenome_5_FD_203522 | JGI IMG/M metagenome (GOLD analysis project Ga0315905, IMG submission 203522) | Freshwater fungal communities from buoy surface, Lake Erie, Ohio, United States - Buoy 4 MA121 | ecosystem: Environmental > Aquatic > Freshwater > Lake | place: USA: Lake Erie, Ohio... | reverse complement strand
CCCCCGGCCACGGGATTTGGGGGGCCCCCGCCGGGGGGGCCGGCCGGGGCCCAATGCCCGTGCCCCCAAAAAATTCCCCCCCCCCCCCCCCCCCCCCCGGGCCGCACGCACGCAGGCGCGTCGAGCCGGCTGCGCCTTCCTGGCGCTCTTCTGCGCCCTGAGCTCCTACTTTGTGATCCTGGCTGTGCGCGAAGATGCGGGTGGGGGTCCTGCGTGCAGTGGCACGCTGGGTTGCTGCCTTGCTGCGGCTTGCAGACGCCCGTGCCGGGCACGGCCCATCATTCGTTGCCCATGCCAGCAGGGCGCCACGCCGTGCAGGCATTTCTTTGGGCACCCACAACCTGCCCAAGCTGTTCATGGCTGGCCTGGTGGCCATGCTGGTCGTGGCGCCCGCCGCCTCGGCCCACCTGTCCGGTGCGGGAGCCAAGCACCGACAGGCGGCCGTGCAGAGGCTGCTGTACTTCATGGCATGTGTTTTGCTGGGTGAGGGCCATGCATGGCAGCCGTGCCGCACCACTGCTGATGCTCACGGCAGCCGACATGCTGACAGGTAGCAGCAGGTCGCGTTGACCCAGATGTCTGCTGCATGCGCGCTCGTCCAGGCTCGCGCCCATGCAGCGCGCCGCGCGGCCTCTGCCTGCCTGCAGCGTTTTTCTTGCTGTACCTTGTGGACTCGGCAGCAGCGACCACGAGCGGCCCCTGGAGGCAGACCCCTGGCGCCAACGCGCCCGCGGGCAGTACAGGTCGCAGCATGCTGGCGGCTGTCGCCGCCAGCGATGCTGCTGCTGGCAGCCGGCAGGGCGACATGCACACCCAGCAGCGCGCCGCATCTCCCACACTGACGCCGCCCAGACGCTGGCTGCGCTCCAGCTTCTACATCGCTGTGAATGTCATCAACCTCGTGTCCATATCTGGCATCTGGACGCGCTGTGCAGACGTGTTCAGCCCCGGGTGCGCAGGTCTTGTGGGCATGACCCGCCAGCTGCTGCCTTGCGCAGGCGCCACACCATGCGCAGCAGTCTCCTGGAAGATCCACTGTTGCGCTTCCGCTGGGCTCACCATGCGCCCCTGCCCACCGCAGGGCAGCCAGCCGGCTGTTTGGAGGCATCGCTGCTGGCGCCACGCTGGGACAGCTGGCGGGCAGCCTCATAGCCCTGGTGTGCAGCAAGCTGGCCGTCCTGGGGTCGCAGCCCCTCGCCGGGCCCCCGCCTGCCCTGCTGCTGCTGTCGGCTGGCCTCATGGCAGCGGCCGGCGTTTGCGCGGGCGGCATCACGGACGCAGCAACCCCGGGGCAGCCCAGCGATGCTGCCGGCGCCCCAGGCATGACCCCGCGCAACCCTGCAAGCCCTCCGACAGCCGCTGCCGGCCAGAAGGCAGCAGCGAACGGCAGCCCGGGCGGGCAGGGCAGCAGCAGCAACAGCAGCAGCGGCACCAGTGTGTTGCGCAGCTTCCGGGTCATCTTGAGCAGCTCCCACCTGACCCTGCTGTGTGCCAACATCATGACCACTTATGTGAGCGGGCAGCTGGTGGCGTGCAGTGCAATCATGCGCTCTCGGCTCCTGCTGTGCCACAAGACATGCTGCCGGGGCGTCGGCATGGGCGGGACACAGCAGGCGTCTGCAGGCCTCATGCATACCCTACCCTCCCTACCCTGCCCTGCGATCCACCGTGCCTGGCGCTGCGCAGGTGGTGATGACACGCCTGCTGTGCTTCCCGTGCCCTGCTGCCTGCGCAAGTGGTGACCAGCCTGCTGTGCTTCCCGTGCCCTGCTGCCTGCGCAGGTGGTGACCAGCCTGCTCTACTTCCTGCGCTCGATTGTGATGGCTCAGGAGCTGCAGAGCTTCGCCAGCAAAGCCTCCTTCCTGGCCACGCTCAATTCCTACACCGCGGTGATGATCGCCGCCAGCCAGCTGCTGGCCAGTGGGCATCTGCTGCGGCGTCTGGGGGCGCGGCGGGCGCTGCTGGCGATGCCGGCGGTCGCGCTGGCCGGCATGGCGCTGGTGGTGGCGCGGCCGCACGCCAGCAGCGTCGCCCTGGCTGAGATCTGCCGCAAGCTGGTCGGCTACACCGTGAGTGGCGGGGTGCAGCACGGCCACGCAGCTGCGTGTGCACGCCCTGTGCCGCGCATGCACCGCGTGACAGTGGGCAATGCATGTGTCAAGGTATCCAATGCAGAGCGCCAGGCGGCGACCCCACAACCTCGGCGGGCGCCGCCAGCTGTGGCCGTCGGCCGCAACGCGCTGCGTGGGCTTGCTGCCTGCCGTGGCGCAGGTCAACCGCCCGGCCAGAGAGCTGATGTTTACGGTGGTGGGCCGCCAGGCCAAGTATGAGAGCAAGGTGGTGGTGGACACGGTCCTGCAGCGCCTGGGGGACTCGCTGGGCGCTGCAGCGTTCCAGGTGGGGGCGGTGGAGCCACCTGCTGTGTGTGTGGGGGGGGGGGGGGGCAGCCTGAAGGCCTGTTCAGAGCAGCAGGTCGTGTGCAGGACGAGGGAGCAGCTGCTGACATGCGGGCAGAGTCTGACATGTGAGCCCCAGCTGACCGCCCGGGTTCCAACCTGCAGGTGCTTGACGCCCAGCTGCACTTGGGCGTCCCGGGAGTGGCGTGTGCAGCGGCTGCCTTCACAGCTGTGTGGCTGGCGCTGGCAGCGGCGCTGGGGCGGCGGTTCGCTGCCATGCAGACGGCAGTGCTGCCCCACAGCAGGCAGTGACTTGGGCACAGGCAGCATGGCCACCCGCACGCCAGAGGGCAGGGGCGTAATGACACGGCCAGAGGGCAGGGGCGTAACACAGCGCTCAGTGTAACCCCAGGCGCAGGCGTTTGTGCTGCCGCTCTGCTCCTGCGTGGCTGTCTGACACGCCCGTTGCTGCTGCAGCCGGCGTCTGGTTCTCCTTGTCGGGGGCAGCTGGCTGGCCGGGCGGTTCTGACAGGGCTGGCTTGTCCCCTTCGGGCGCGCTGCTGCCTCCTGCCGACGGCCCCGCAGGCGCCTGCGCCCGAGGTGCCGCTGCCGCGCTGCTGGCTGCTGCTGCTGCTGCTGCACCGCTGCTGCTTTTCTGAGCATGGTCCCTCACGTACTGGCGGGCCGTCATGTCGAACAGGCTTCGATTGTTCAGGTACTGCTCGGTCTGCAGGGAGAGACGGCAAGGGGCGGCGTGCGTGTTTCTTTCTCGGCGAAGCCAAGCACCCCCCCCCCCCCGCGCGCGGCCTGCTGCACGCAACGCGCCGGCTGACTCACCACGTCCACCATGAGCGGGTCTTTGGGGTTGGGCTCGGCCAGCAGCTGTCGGATGCCGGCCAGCACGGTGCGCAGGTCCAGGGCGGGGCCCCACGAGCCCTGCAAGCAATGCGCCAATGCGCACCAGATTCTGGGTGCACGCCAGCCGGATCCTGGGTGCCCGGCTGCTGCTGGTCTGCGGCCAGCACATGCTTGACTGATGGGTCGACTGTGCGGTATGCCGTGCTGGCCAGGGTTGTGGCAGGGTCGGCGGCGGCTGCGGCGCCCGCCGCGTGCAGCCCGGGGCTGCAGGTCGCGCTGAGGGGGCAGGCGCGGGCGGCGCTGCGCCCCACCTTGGGGGGCAGGTTGAGCAGGTCGCAGCAGATGCGGCCCACGTCATCAATGTTGGGGTGGTAGACGCGCGTCTGGAACTGAATTTGGGGCGGCTCCATGGGGTAGCTGCAGGCATGAGGCCAAGCTGCTGTCGATGATGCGGCGCGCCGAGAGCGATCTCGGCGGTCGATTGGGCCACCGCGGACCCCAGGCACACCTGTCCGGCAAGACCACGCTCAGTTCGAATACGCCGTGCTCGTACACCGTGTTGGCGGGGCCCTGAATCTGGGCTTTTAGGACGGTCAATTCTGAGCCGACTGGCCAGCAGCACACGCCCTCTGGCGGCTTCTTCTCCAGCAGCTTGAGCTCTCCTGTGTGTGCAGACCATGTGCGAGCGGTTGAGGCTGCCCAGCGCGCGCCGCAGATCTGTGGTCGCCCGCGGGAAACTCACTTGCCATCCGATTCTGGAGCCGCGCGTGCTGCATGGAGGTATGTGGAATGCTAGGCGATGGGTGGGTGACTGTCTGTCTGACAGTGGTGGGCGGGGGTGCATTGGCCATGGCCCGCAGGGGGGTCGACCCGGGGGCGCCTCCAGGGGCGCCTCGCCTCTCCATCGACCAAGGTTGCGTCCGCGACGCTGGCTACAAAGGGCAGCGTGATTACACACTGACACGTTCACTCGCACCTGCGCGGCGCTGTGACATGCATCAAATCGGCATCAACCGTGCGGCCGGCTGGGGTGCAGCGCCGCAGGCACGGCCCAGCACCCGGCCTCTGCTGGCAACCATGGCACCCACACAAAGAATGGCAGCGCAAGCAACGCATGGCTGGCTTCGACTGCCTGTGCACCGTGTGAGCATGCCCGGGTGACAACGCATCCCTCCCGGGGCCAACTCGTGGGTGTCGCCCCGCCCCGCCCCCCAGCACACAAGACAGCTCACACCCCGCGACGCGCCCAACACGCCCCCGCCCCCACACATGCACCACCAACAGACTCACACAACAACAGCCCCCGTATGCAGCCATGCCAGCGGCGTGAGTGGGCGCCGGCCGGCTCATGTTCAGCCCCAGCCAGGTGCCAGCGCCCGTGCTCACTTCATGTTGAGCCCCCAGGCACCAATGCCCAGCACGCCCCCCACAATGACGACCGCGGGCTCAAACAGCTTCAGCGAGTCGACGGCCGTGAAGGCCAGCACCCCCAGGCACAGGCTGGTGTAGGGGAAGGGGCTGTTTTCGATGGCGCCAAAGGTGAGGGAGAAGACGGAGGTGATGATGAGGCCCACGCCCGCTGAGTTGAGGCCTGGCAGCGCGTACCTGCACCGCGCAAGCCAGCGCAAGCGGGCCATCAGCGCTGATGACCTGGCGCCGTCTCGACAGCGGTGGCGGCAGCAGGCGTGACAGGCTGTGCGCGCAGGCGGCAGCTGCTGCTGCTGCAGCTGCAGCAGCGCAGGCGGGCGCCTGGCAGCCAAGCGACACACTTGCAAGCAGTCCCAGCACCAGCACCTCGCCCGCCTGTGCCCTCTGAACAGTTGCCGGTGGCGCTGGGCGTGCTGCTCACCTGTACAGTGCCCACTTCCGGAAGGTGCCCCAGAACGGCATGACGCCAAAAATGATCATGATGCCTGCAGTCAATGACAAGCCAGCCACTCTCAGCTGCCAGCACACGCACCGCTCGTGCATGGCATGCAGGCCCATCCGCGCCTGCCGGGCGCCGACGGCTGCAAGCGCTGCGCCGGCCACGCAGCCGCGCCCCGCCGCGCAGGCGCTGCCCACCCATGCAGCCGCCCCCACCTGGCAGGAATAGGCCAAACCAGGCGATCACTGTTCCGATGATGAACACGTAATTGGCGTTGATGGCGATGATGGTCCCCAGATAGGCCGCAAAGTTGAACAGCGGGCCAGGCATGGCCTGCAGCAGATCAGCGGCGCTGGCATTCAAAGGGTGTTCGAACAGCGCGCCAGTCAGGCATGGCCTGCAGATCAGTGGCGCAGGCCCTCAGCAACTGCCCTGGGGGGGGGGGGGCAAGGTGGTGGATGGCCCCTCGAGAAACAAACGTGCCGGGCGGGCAGCTGGCAGCCTGGCGGGCGGTGGGCGAGCAGCTGGCGCGCACCTGCGCCACGCCCAGCCCGGCGTAGAACTGCTTGCTGGTCACCCAGGTGCCGGGCGCGTCGGTGCACACGCCTTCGGGCGTGCAGGTCTGCGTCACCACGCCCTCATACAGCATGGGCAGCACCACCTGCAGCAGGGACGCACCGCGGGCACTGTGGTGGAGCAGGTGCGAGGGTCGACCAGGCCGCGATCAGCATGCTTGCGGCCTGCAGTGGTTGCGGAGCATGCACCCCACAATGCAGGCTGTGCAAGTGCCCACCTGTCCACCACCGTAGATGATGGATCCAGTACGGAAGAACACCTCCCACCACTGGAGCGGCTGGGGCGCCGGGTTCAGCAGCTGCGGCGACGCAGGGGTGGGTGCGAGGGAGGGAGGGACGCAGGAGACTGAGCTCCCAGGCCATGGAACGAAAGCTACGGCTGGCGCGACAGCAGGTGCGTGCAGGCGCAACAATGTGCGTTGCAAGCAGCCCCCCTGCAGGCCCCATGCCCGCCCAGGGCCGCCACTCACCGGCGTGACCACCACCGTGACAATGAGCACAGAAATCCACAGCAGCAGCAGACCCCCGCCCCACCAGCGGTTGAGGCCGTAGTTGCGGATGGAGTCGTCGTCCTTCTGCAGCGGCAGCAGCGGAGGCGGCGGCATCCCATGTTGTGGCCTGGTGGCACCCTGGTGTGGTGACCGCTCAGCAACATGCCCACCAAGTGAACATGAATGGCAGCCCTGCCTGCACATCGACGTGAGCATGTGCCAAGCGCAGCCACACGCAGCCACACAGCAGCCTCTTTGTGGCACACCGGTGAGGGCCATGGCACACGCAGCACGCCCCCCACACACTCACCGCATACTTGGGCGCCTCGGTCTTGGCGATGAACCTGCCGTGCACGTACGTCACGATGCCGCCAAAAACGATCAGGCAGGGGAAGGTGTAGGCCTTGGGCCAGTAGTAAGCCACGACTACGGCGATGGCGCAGATGACCGCCAGCAGGCGGGTGGCACACAGCTTGCCCGCCATGCCCTTGGCTGCCGACGCCACGAGCGCCACACCCACCGCCGACACGCCTGCAGGGAGCAGGGGGGAGGCGCCGGCAGGTGGTGGGCAGGGCGCAGCTGGGTGGGCGGCGTGCCAGAGGGGGGGGGGCTGCTGTTCCTGTTGTTGGGCGGCTGCTGGGTGCAGTTCCGAGCAACTGCTGGGCGACTGCTGCGCGGCTGCCAGGCGACTGCCAGGCGACTGCTGGCGACTGGCCCCCAGCGCCTGGCACCCGCAGCCCCAGAAACCGCGCATCCGTGCCGCTGGCATGTTTGCACCCGCCGCCAGCCGTGCTCGCCAGCGCCTGCCCACCTGCTGTCAGGCCGTCCAGCCACCCCACTGGGTTTTCCAAGTACTTTGCGCCAAACACGCCGATCGCAGTCATGATGATGGCACCAGGGTACTGGAACAGTGCACCCGACAGCAAGCCACCTGCACGCCAGACGTGCCGTCATGCTGCATCACGAGGGGCGCGCACGGCGCGCAGCTGCCGCAGGCACGCGCTGCTCCCCGCGCTCCTGGCGCTGCTGCTCCCCCGGGCGCCGTGGGAACCCGCCCACCCGCCCGGTTGCGCCTGCGCACGGCCGCGCGCCGCCCCTCCAAGTCCAGTCAGCGCCTGCTGCCACGCACCTCGGATGCCCTTCTTCACGATACCGACGGCGAATGACACCTGTGTGGAGGTGGGGCCTGGGATGCACTGGCTGAGCGCAAACAGCTCTGCGAACACGGCGTCACTCAGCCAGTGCATCCGGTCTACCAAGCGCTGCGAACAGGTGACGGAGCGCGAGGAGGGGGGTTAGGACTGGCGGTCAGGCTGCAGCCATGCCGGGCGCCTGCTTGCAGCCAGCCAGCCTGGCTGGCTGTGGAGGGGCGCAGGGCACACGGGGCGAGCACCCAGTGACGCGCGCACGCGGGCATCGCCGCCCATGCAGGTGGCACCCGGCGGGGTGACCCTGCTGCTCGCCTCCCTACCCGCTGGAAGAGGCCGATGTGGGCTGATGGGCCACCAAAGGCGGTCCATCCCAGCAGCGAGAACTCCTTGAGGATGTCTCTGTACCCAATCTGCACGATGCTGGGCTCTGGCGGGGTGTCACCGCCGTCGGCGTCGGGGCTGCTGCTGCCCGCGCTGCCGCCACCGTTTGCTGCCTGCCCGCTGCCGCCGCTGGCGACCTTCTCCTGCGCCTGGCTATCCTTGACCTCCACAACATGCTGCTCGCTGCTGTGGGCCTGCAGGCTGCCTACGTCGGGCGCGGCCTCGGCGTCGCCCTTGGCGGTCGCGCGGACGCCCTCGCCCGCTGGCCCAGACATTGCGGGTGTGCTCAATTGTGCGTGTGTGCAGTTGGCTGGTCGATCAGTCAAGCTGCCGCTCGGGGCCCTCCCGGCTCGGGCGCCCTGGGCCGTGATCGGCCTCTGTGGAGGCTCGGACCGACACCTCACGGCCAGTTGAAGAGTGAGTCAACGTGCGGCTGAGGGAACCCGGCTTTCGAGGGCGGTGGGCCGCCAGATTCCTCGCCGCGGGCACGCGGGCCTGAACAACGGCCTGGACGCGCGCATCAGGCGGCAGGCGAGGCAGCGGGGCGTGCTCCACGGCCCGACATGTTACTCACACCTCATCAACTCGTTTCCTGTCCGCCTGTTGCGCCGGGGCTGCAGGCGTGGGTGCAGGTGAGCCGCCACGGCGCGCGGTCCCCTGCACCACCCAGCATGGCGCACAGCGTGCCAGCGCGCACAGCAGCCCCGCCTCGCCAAGCTAGCAGTTGCGCAGCAGCGTGTAGCTGCCCCGGTTGCCCATGACCAGCTGCCACCCAGGGATCATCACGTGGTAGTCCTGCCAGCCGGGCGGGATGCCGGTCGGCAGGGTCACCTCGCACACGCCAGTGCCAGCGTCCATGCCTGCAGACACAGCAGCCGCCGCACCAGGCAGCGCTCCTCGCTCCCGCCGCCAGTCCCCAGCCCAGCTGCCCTGCCGCTGCCCACCCGGTCCGTCGCAGCCAAGCTGCTGACCCGGCAGCCACTCCCGCGTCCCCACTCACTCGGGTTGTCGGCTTGCAGGGCCTCCAGCCAGGCCTGCAGGTCGCCCTCCTGCTCGAGCACGGGCTCGAGGCGGACCGCTTGGAAGGTGATGTCAAGGCGGGCGGGGTGGTCCGCGCCTGCACCGACACGGCAGCCCCCCGCCCCAAGCCATGCAGCAAGTGACGGGCAGCACCCACGCGCGCTGGGGCGGGGCGGCGGGCGGGGGTGCAGGAGCGCGCGCGCCGCGCGCCCAGCAGACTGCCGCCAGCGCGGCTGCGGGTGCCTGGCGGCGGCCTTTGCCACGCCGTCAGGTCGCTGGCGCCTGGCGCCTGCTCGTCAGTCCCCGCAGGCGCACACACCACCTGCTAGGCGACACCCAGTGACACCCACTCTGCTTGTAGACACCAATGGCGTGGCTCACGCCGCACACGCCCGCCTCGCCCAGCTTGATGCCGCTGGACAGCGTATAGCAGCTGGTGCGCCCAAAGCCCTCCCCCTTGAACACGTTGGACACGCTGACATCGTCGGTCATCGTGACCTGCAGTGCGCCGCCAGCAGGGCGCCAGGCGCTGGGCGCTGGGCGGCCGGGCGGGCGGCGGGCCGCCGCTGCTGGCGCACGGCGCCCGGGTGCCAGCTGACCTTGCCGGACGCGGCGCCGCCAGCTGCATTGCCTGGGTGCTCAGGTGCATGGGATCGGCTGGTGTGCGAGCCCTGGTGGCGGCGCCGGGCCCAGCGCCGGGCCCGCCGCCAGCAGCACTCACCATCAGGTCTTTGGGTGCCATGACGCCAAACGTCAGCGCGCCCAGCGGCAGCGGCTTGCTCGTGGCTTGCTGCGTGGGCCCGGTCAGCGGGATGCCCTTGAACGTGCCGTCGTTGAGAGCGGGTACGATGCGGTTCGCGCCCGCCTCCTGGCTGCGCTGCTTGACCACCTGCCGGCAGCAGGCGCCACAGCACGCCCAGCGTCACGCCCTGGGCCTCTCATGCCAGGCACTGCACAGGCGGCAGGAAGCTGCCCTGCACCTGAGGGTGGCAGGGCAGCCCCCTGGGCGGCAGCTGCCATGGAGCAGGCCAATGCAGGGGCGTGAGTCCCTGGCGGCACTGAGCCAGGGCTGGCCGCAAGCCAGCCTCCCCCCCCCCCCTTCCCGGGGGGCACCCACCTCGATCTGCTTTTCCAGCGCAGCGTCCTCCTTGCCCGCCTGCTTCATGGCCACCAGCTCCTCCAAAGACGCAACCAGCGCAGCAGCGGCTTCGCCCTGCGCGTCAGTGCCAGCCACTGTGTGAGCACACGCTGCCGCGGTGGAGTCGGGCGGCACGGGGCGCCTGCATGCCCATCCATGGCATCAATGTCGTCGATGCCGCGCACCTTCGCGGCGCCCCTGGCCACGCCCGGCCGCAGCCTGCGCGCCTGGCAGCCAGCAGGCAACCTGCTGCGCGTCACATTGGTGAGGGAGCGCATGTCCGCGATCCCAGACCGCGAGTGTGACGCAGGTTACGTCGGAGATCGCCTGAAAGCGCTGCTTGCTTGGTGGCACAACTGCAGACACTAGTGCAAGTGGTGCTGTGCGCTCAAGAGCGGCGCTGCAGGGCGACTGCCCGGGGCAAGCGAGCAATGCAGCCCCCCGCGCAATGCATGCCCCCCCGGGCTCCTGCAGACCTTGGGTCCCCCAGACACACTGACACGGGCACACACAGGCCATGTTGTTACACCCGCTGCCACAGGGACCGGCAGACAGCCGTCATGCAGCCTTGCTCTTCTTGCTGGCTTTCGCCTTGCCCTCTGCGGCGCCCGCCTTCCGCGGCTTGACCTCTGTTGCCTTGACCGCCTTTGCCTTCACCTCCGTTGCCTTCACCTCCGTTGCCTTCACCTCCGTTGCCTTCACCGCCTTTGCCTTGACCTCCTTGACGACCTCCTTCTTCTTGATCTCCTTCTGTGGCTTCAGCAGGGCCTGGTACTCGTAGGTGATGCCGCTCGCCGCGATCTTCGTGGCGCGCTTCTGGTCCTTCTTCACCAGCCGCGCCACGCGCGCCGCCTGATGCTGCGGGGTCCGGTCCTTGTTCTGGCGCTCGCGCTCGATCCTGCAGCGGCGGCGGCGGCGGCGGCGCGGGCGTGGCGGCGCGGCGCGGCGTGGGACGGGGGCCGGCCCCAGGCGCGATGGGGACAGTCGAGCCAGGTGGCCGGCCTGCCTGCCAAGCAGGTGGTGTGGCAGGCTGGCCTGGCGCAGGGGGCGGGGGGCGCAGCTGCTGCCAGGGGCGGTGCACGTAGGCCCCCCCCCCTGTGGCTGCAGCTACAGCCTCGCTGCCTCACTTTGACCAGGGGATCTTCTTAAACTTGCGGTTGGCGCCCTTGAACAGCTGGGGGTGCACGTCGCTGGCCTTCAACACCCTGCACCCGTTGGGGCGGACGCGCCCAGCGCTCGGCAGGGGCGGGGCGCCTGCTGCAGCCATGGCGCACCATGACACCGCCACCCTCCCATGCTCCCCCGGCGCTACGGCAGCCCGCGGCTGCCAGCCTGGCGCGTCAGCACTGCCGTGCTGCTGCTGGGGTGCGCTGCCGCCCGACATGCCCATGCCCACCCCAGCCCGCCCGCGGGGCCCCGCAGCAGAGCGCAGGCGCGGGCACGCAGCCCTGCCACGTCAACTGCGGCCCAGCTCTGCAGCCACACGGCTGCAGCAGCAGCAGCAGCACAGAAACTGGTCCGCCCCACCGCTGAGCCCTCACACCCGCTGCCCGCGCACCTGCACTTGAGCTGCTGCTTGAACATGAAGTAGCCGTCCATGGCCTCCGCTGCGATGCGTGCCACCTCCTTGTTGCCAAACTCGATGAAGGCGTAGTGCTTGGGGTTGCCCGTCTTCTTGTTGCGCGACACGCGCACCTTGGTGAGCTTGCCGAACTGTGAGAAGAAGCCTGCGTGGGTGGGGGCGGGGTGCGGGCCCAGGGTGGGCGGCCGCCGCCGCTGCCGCTGCTGGGTGCAGGCTGCTGCGGGAGCAGCGCATGGGCCCGCTGACCAGCGCATCCAAGCAGGGCAAGCCAGGGGTGGTGGTGAGGGGCGGTGGCACGCACCCAGGAGCTCGTCTTCATAGAAGCCGCGGGGCAGGTGCCTGCAGCGCGGCGGCGGCGGCGGCGCATCGATCTCCATGCCAGGACTGCCCCCGGGCGGGAGCCGCGGCTGGCTCGGACACGCGCGCCTGCGTGCGCTTGCACCTACCCGACGTACACAACGCTGGTCAGCTCCTCGCCCTCCGACGTGCTGGGACCGTCTCCGACTTCCACGTCGGCGGCCTCGGGCTGCGCCTTGCGCTTAGGCATGCTGTCAGCGTCTGTGGGCACAGCTGCAAACCCTACGCCCGGGGTGCTGCGAGGGGAACACCCTCCTGCTGCAGCTGAAAAGGCGGCGCAGGTTGGCTCGGTAAAGCTGGTGCCAGGGAGTGACCGCCAGACCTGTGTAGCGACTTTGACATGCCAGCCAGGCGACAGGCGTGCCCGGGCGTTGGAAGCTGGAGGGGTAGCTGTCCACCCCCGCCCTGGGTGCGAACCGGCAGCCCGCAGCGCACACAGATCGCATCCCTGGCGTGCCTGCTGTTGTTTCGCCATGGCGCCAAAGCAAAAGGACAAGGAGGAAGGCCTGACCGTGGAGCAGCAGGACATACAGCGGGCCTCTGATCGCATCAAGCGCGCGGCTGTGGACAAGGGGGTGCGCAGCATGCTGTGCTTGGGCCGTTGCCTGCATTGGCGCCAGCCTGACCGTGCTCCGACGCGCGCAGGTCGTTGGAGCCCGCCAAACCTTCACCGCGCAGCAGCTGCCGCTGTCCAAAGGTGCGACAGCCAGCTGGGTGGACCGCCCGCGCCCAGGGAGGCGATCCCAGGAGTTTCGCGGCGCGCCCCGCCCTCCCACCGATCGACCGCCTGCCGCCGCTCGTGCCTGCAGCCCTGGCCACCTCCAGCGGCAAGGACATCGTGAAGAAGAGCTCCACGCGCAAGAACAGGTGCCCTGCAGGCGCAGCCTGACACGTCTGCAGGCGTCTGCGGCTGCGCTGTCGTGCTGGCAGCTGCTGCGCGCGCACCCACACCCACACCCACACCCAGTTGCTGCACACCCGCGCCCGCTGCCCCCCCTCCCTCGCTCCTCCGCAGGTACCTGCTGGTCTTCAACTG
>Ga0315905_10005547_pt1 | contig 12852 bp, 11 predicted proteins | sample LakEriMetagenome_5_FD_203522 | JGI IMG/M metagenome (GOLD analysis project Ga0315905, IMG submission 203522) | Freshwater fungal communities from buoy surface, Lake Erie, Ohio, United States - Buoy 4 MA121 | ecosystem: Environmental > Aquatic > Freshwater > Lake | place: USA: Lake Erie, Ohio... | reverse complement strand
TGGTATCAATGCCCGACTTCATTGCAGCCACAATCATCTTGCGTTGTGCTTGACGTCCAGAATACATGGCACCGTTGGTTTTGTTGCCGCTAGCAGTTAACCAGGTGCTGGTCACAGTTGGATATGTGCCGTTAGGTATCCAACTTGGAATAGTGGGATAGTTGGCTTCAGTCAAGTAATTGACCTGGAAACTCTTGACATTGTAGCCTGAACGGCGTGTGTTGAACAACAACATACCTTGTGGATACAGTGCAGGATCGGGAGCGTCTAGATCAAGGTAACTGCTTTCCAACAGGCTCTCAATGGTTGGAAACGCACCTGCTACAGGATCTGTGGTGCCGTTAGGGGCCCAACGTGCATCTGCAAATAATACACCATTGTCTGTGACCTGATCAGTGGTGTCAATTGCCACCCACTGGTCAACTCCGCTGACTGGCTGCCAGCGATACATCACAGGATAATTTTCTAGATCACTGGAATCAATCCACAGGTCACCGTACTCTAACGGGCTAAGACTTGCGTCATTTTGAGTGGTTGGTTCACTTGCTGCAATGATTGGACCTGATGCATTGGTTTGTGACAAATCAAAACCACGTACATCATTGGTAACGGTTTGATATCCTTGCCACCCGCCATTGTTTTGAATCATGATGTCCACATCACTCACTGTGCTGTAGAACCATAAACGTCCATCAGCCGGATCCTGATCAGGTTCTGTGGTGCTGGCCGTATAGGTAAACAGCGGTGTAGTTACAAAATTACTAAACACAATTGAGTTAACAAGAGTACTAGATTCGCGAGCTTTTGAAGTTGCCAGAGTAAAACCAGCCACAGTCATTGGTGTTCCGCTGATGGGAGCAGTAATAACATCTCCGCCAAGCACATGTGTAAACACAATATTGCCAGCAGAATTAACACTGGCAACTATATGAGGTATGTTGGCAGCACTAACTGCCGCAATAAAATCAGATACTGTGCCGGTGCCACCAATGGTAACCGTGGCTGTATTAAGAGTTCCTGGATTGGTTTGAGCAGTGCTCGATAGCGAGAAACTACTGCCAACTGTAAATGCATTTCCCACCGGAGTTGTGGTACCTGTATATATTGCTTGGCCCAATGTGATTCTTTCAAGTATCAAAAAGTTAAAAGAACTATTGGGAGAGGTTAGATATTGCTGCGCATCATACTGAACGTAGGTTGTGCCAACAGGTATATTTTTGCCACCACCTGCGGGATCCAGAGTACCAAATGCAAAAACATCATTGGCAAATGCTGGCACAGCTTGTGCAACAAAGGTGTCTAGTGCTGCATTGTATTGTTTGAACGAAAGATTCAATCCGTTGTTGGCACTACTAACGTTGTTCCACACACTGCCAGTTGGGCGAGGAGTTGTATCTGTGGTTCTCCAGCGAGGACTTTGATAGCTGTAACCTGGAAAGTAAACAGGAGCAAAATACTCATCGGCCGTGATGCCCAGTGCTGTCAACAATGCTGCGCCAGAATTAGGACCAGCTTGAATGGATACCACACCGTTGGTTGCTGTTGAACCATCATTGGTAGCATTTGAATTGGCATAAATTGTCAATCTGCCAGATACAGCAGCAGCAGTAACACCTGCAATAGCAGCAGCATTAATTACCGCAGCAAAACCGGTCACAGTATTGGTAGCACCCACTGTGACCAAATTGTTATTGATATACATGTTGTTACCAACAGTCAAACTGGATGGTGTATTGGTGCCAGTGATTGTTGCCCAGCTGGTTTGCCAGGCATTAGAGCCTATCTGAACCCAGGCATTGCTGCTGTTTTTGTAGTAGCCAGTGATAAAGTTATCAATTGGCACCACAGCGTAGTCACCAATGGCACCAACAGTGGTAAGTGGCGTGTAATTTCCTCCAGCAGCGTTTACCACATCAGCAGTACTGGTAATAACAATAGGAGTTATGTTTGTGAATGAAGCGGTGGTTTGATTCCATTCAAAAATACCCCAGAGACTATTTGCAGTGTCTAACCAGTAGGTGCCATCCACAGCTGATCCAACTGGACGATTCAAAGTAGCGGTGAGTTCGGTAAGATCAACATCCACACGTTGCACATAAGCACGATTGGTAACGCCCAGTGCTGAGTAAGCAGCAAGCAAACCGTATTCATTGAGTTCATAACCATTGATAGGTGTACCAGTGGTTGTGTTGTAGAAGAAAGGCACACCGTATGTGGCTGCCAAATCACGTTGACTAGTGATCAAATAAGTTTTGTTAGCGTTTGCAGCAGTGGTTCCAGCTGCCACAGTGATACCGTCACTAGAAACTTTGTTCTGTGCGGTTGCTACTACAAAGTAGGGAACTGTGTTAACTGCTGAAGGGATGTACTGACTTTCGTCAATTACTGTTACTTCTACGCCGGGAGAGATTAGAGCCATCTTGTGGTTTCCTTTTCAAGTTGTAGATATTTATGGGTATATTGAAAAAACAGTGTTCTACACCACCCTTTGCAAAGGTCCGCCAATAAATACCCCATGAAAAGACCCACTTGTTCAGCTTGTAATCAACGTCCTTGTGCCGTAAACTATCACCGAGACAATATCACACACTATCGAAGCAAGTGCGAAAACTGTCTGCGCAAGAAACGTGGTTTGCCCAAAAGAAAACCCAACTGGGAGACAGCTGGGTACAAACGTAAAATGCAGTGTGATCGCTGCGGATTCAAAGCCCGATATTCAGCACAAATGCTGGTATATCATGCAGACAGCAATCTCAACAACTGCGAACCTAAAAATCTCAAAAGTGTGTGTCGTAACTGCGAAGTTGATTTGTCAAAGTCTGATTCTGTATGGCGACCTGGTGATCTGCAACCAGACGTGTGATCAACTCAACTGTGTTGCGTTGCAGATCTGCTAGTGTACCGTTGTTGTCAATCACATAGTCGGACATCCAGGGCTCCAGAGTCATGCTGCTCTTGTCTTCCTGGGGCAAATGATCACTACGATCAACCCAGATAGCATAGTCAAACACTCGAGTATTGCGCATGGCATGAAATTCACCTTTGTTTCTCAGGCCACAGTAGATTGAATTTTCAGCAAAAATCTCACGTCCCAATCTAGCATAGTCATCTTTGCAGTAATCATGAATCATGTCATACCATTCGGCTCTGTGATTGTGCCGATCCAGAAAACACTGCTCGTAGGTGGTGTATCCATACTTGTGTTTGAGTTCAGCATAGATAAACTTTTCAGCACAAAAGTCTGAACTGGAACGAAAAGAGTATGCAAATTCTTCACGTAATATGTCGCACACTGTGTCTTTGCCGTGGCGAGCATTGCCAATGATCAATAATTTAGGTAGTGTTTTCATTTGATAATTTCCTCAAACCATGCTTTGCAAGCGGGCCAGTCTCGATAAATGTGTGCCTGGCCCCCAGCCTTGATCCATTCTTCACAGTTGCTGGTGCGATCATCGATCAAAATATCAGTGGGGTTTTTGCAGTGACGCCACTTGTCAAAAGAAAAAGGACCAATTGTAACCGGAACATCCGCAAAATGTTCCTGTGCCCAAAACACTTTGTCGCTCACAGCAAATGGCATGGAGTAGTCGTGTGGCAATGCAGTCAAGAACCGCAGGTGACCGTTGGTGCTTTGTGTAAGATTTCTACAGTAATCAACTAGTTCATGTGCGCCATCTTTCAAGGGCAAAGAGCGATAAAAATGTGTGTCAGATTTGAGTTTGTCCCAGTCTGACTGCGGAATACGCTCACTTGTTTCATGATTCCATCGCATTTTTAAAAAGTCCTGTGCATGAGCCATCCAGTCTGCTACCACATCATCCATGTCAAGATAAATGTTCATTTCAATGCCTTTACGTTTAGATGTGTTAATGTGTGTTGCAACATACCAATTTGTCTGCGACAGTCTTCAAGAGCATGGTGGCTAGTTGGAGGTATTGGCTGATCAGGCCACAAGCTGAACACTGTGCGACTGTCTCGCACCATGTAGTATTTCCAAGGCAGGGGCTTGTTGTAGCTCTTGTAGGCATGCTCAAGAATATTCATGTCATAAGTTGGACCTTGTGCCCAAATCATCTTGCTGTTCCAAATTAGTCGGCCTAATCCGTCTAGTGCTTCGTCTAGTGGAATTCGATCTTGTTCTCCAAATGCTTCTTCTCTAGCGTGTTCAGGTTGCGTTGCCCACCATGCAATAGTGTTATCATCAATTACACGATTTTCCTGACTTTCCAGGGTAACTCTAGCATAGTAAGATTGCTCATAGAAGCCTTTGCCAAACGGATCAAACGCTTGTGCGGCAATAGTGAGGATAGTAGTGTCTGGGCCAGTTGCCAGTCCTTCTAGGTCAATCATTAGGTGCATACTGCAAGTATAGCACAATCACTGGGTCATGTCAATGCCCATTTGTTCCCGAAACCAGTCAATCATGGCGTTTCTGGTAGGATGATATTGGTCACCTTCCAGTTGTTCTCGACGCATGGCCCATTCGTAAGGATTGCTGTTCATGTTGAACTTGCTCCAATCTACCAGTTTGTCCAAGGGTGAGCTGTGATCCAAAATTCCATGTGCATGCTCTTGTTGTCGACCCACATCACCGTGAGTGGTATTGTGTATGAATGCCATTTGATGATCAATGCCACGAGCCTTCAGCAAACTTTGCAGTGCTACAATGCTGATCAAGGTAAGCTCGCTTAGGTATTTGCTGTTGGGCTCTGATCCCAGATACTGTGCCCGCATGAAGATCTGCACAGGTTCTGGCACCGCACCAAAAACGCCTGTTCCCAAAAAACCGCCTGAATGATACCAGGCCATGCTGCCAATGTTGCAGCTGGCTACCCAATCACCTTCGGGGTTGTTGTGCTGTGTGCGTTGCAGTTCTTCGCTGACCGGAAAGTCTATTCTGTTGATGCCAGACCATAACACTATCACACGGTCATAATCTTCCTGGGCCAACTGATACATTGCTCTAGCAGCAATGGCTTGATTGCCTGTGCCTGGGCTGGCCATCACATGGTATTTTGCGGCGTTTATACCCATGTCTCCAGCATACCGCGCCTGCAGCCTTGACATAAAGCTGCAACCAATCATCAATGTCTGTTTGTTAGCCAATTACAAAGGTCAATGGCTGCGCACCATCTACATACAATTTGAGTTGTTCTAGCAGTGCATCCATTTGTGTTTGTGCTTCTGCCTTCATTGCAGCACCGTTTAAACTGCCTCCGCCCTGCGGGCCAGCAATGGTGGCAAATTTTTCACGGGCTTCACCAATGATCATTTTGGAAACAGCAACCATGTAGTCGCGGATCCATTGTCCAGTTTGGTGATCGGTCAACAACTGAATTTCAGGCTTGAGCTGGTAAGCCCAAAGCAGCACATTTTCGCCAGTGCCTTTTGGATCTCGTATGAGCTGTAGCTTCTTGGTCACAGGATTCCAGGTGTAGTTCATGAATCCACCAAACATCTTGGCAGCTAGTTCTACGTACTGTGAATAAAAATCATAGGTAGCAAGTCCACCGGCCACGTTGAAGTTCATGAGATACACGTTGATGCTGGCCTGTGCAAATGGATCAAAGTTTGAAGCAAACGGTCCTGTGGCATCACCAAATGTTCTGCGAAAGATCTGACGCACACTTGTGACTTCTTGCGGCAATGTGTAAATGTTTACGTCACGAATCAATTCCATAAAAATGTAAGCTTCTTCGTAGGCAGCATTGCTTCGTTGGCGAAAAGTGCCAATGGTCTTTTGGTATGCAGCTTCAAAGTGCGCAGGGTCTAGTTCAAGATCAATGATCTGATTGCCCAGCAGCAAGCCCACATAATCAATAAGATCTTGCTTGAGCTGGGGTAGTGTATTGTCGGCCATATAGGGAACTCCGTTCCCTATATTTAGCTCACCAGGCTTTGAGAACCATTAGGTTTTCGGTGCCGCGACCGTTGAACCCTGTTTCAGTAGTGGTTAGATCTTTGTAGATCTTTCTAGCAGCTGGCTTGCCTGCGGCCTGCATGGCTTTGACAACTTCTGCAGGTTTGCGCACAGTCTTTTGCATGCTCTCCGACACACTGAATCCAATGATGGAATTGCTTTTTATAGTGAACGATCCTGCATGCGAGTCTGCCACAACGTGTATCAGCTTGCGCTTTTTGGTGTCATACAGCCAGGCTTCTGTTTTTTCTATCAGGCTTGCGGCAGGCAATCCCTTGAGTTTGAGATCAGCAAATTCCATTGAGACCTTGAACTTGGCTGCACGTTTTTCTGGCGACACCGCTTTGACTGCACGTGGCTTGCGCTCAACCTTTTTAATCTGCACATATGCGCCGCAGTCGTTGATCACAGTTTCGCAAAACTTCAACACATTTCGTAGCTGAATCTTGCTGAGATATCCGTAACCTTCTACCAGTTGTGCGTCTTTGCCTTTGGCAACTTCTTCAAATTCGGCCTGCTTGCGTTTCCAAATATCAGCCAAAGAACTTACCATTTGTGGTGCCACATTCATGCCACGGATCAACATAATTGGCTTGTAGTCTGCACTCATTTTGGCGCCGGCCAAGATAAACTCATCAAACATGCCGTCCAGTTCTCCGGCACACTCGCTTACTTTTTCACGCAGGCGATCCTGAATGGTCAGTCGTGCTATCACAGGTTCTGTGGATTCTACTGAAACTTCTTGTTGCTTAACTGCAACCAGTTCTGCCAGCATGTTGTCTAGTTTGATTTGTTCATGGTCAGACAGTTCTAGTCCCACCATGCTCATTCTGCACAACCATCCAGCAGTTAGTCGAATGTCTGAATCGGATACACCTTTGAGAGCACGAACATCTGCTTTACGGCCATGCAGTTCCAGATAGTTCACAATCATGTCACGAGCATCTTTTTTGCCGTAAAAGTAATTGTACCAGGAAAAGGCAGCGGTCATTTGACTGGTTCTATTGCTGACGGGCTGTTCGCGCCAGACAGGCTCTGGTCCCATGACATTGGTGTCTGCACTACGTGGATTCAGAGGTTTTACGGGTTTGTTTGCTACAGCAGATTTCACAGTGGCTCCTTTAATCATATCAGTAATTATAGCAGATTATCCATTTTTGGTCAAGTTAGTAGAAAGTACTACCAAAGTGGCATCTGCTTCATTGCGGAATGTGATCCAGTACGGACGGTATCCATCTACCCGGCCATGCCCAAAGTAACTGTACCATAGATCATGCCGCTGCCAGCCGCCATCGCCCAATTTCTTCTTAGTGGCTGTTTCGTATGGTGCAGATTCAGTGTAGCTAGGAAATCTCAGGCCCACAGTGTGTCCGTGTTCTCGGAACTGGCGAAATCTGCGGTTTAGTTTGACTACTTTCATACAGCTATTGTAGCACTTGTTGATTTATCGGTCAACCTGCCCATAAATACAATACTATGCCAAGACTTTCCATGTGGCGTCCCAATCGGACCCGAGATTACCAATACCTAGATAGAATCATCAGCGAACGCTACACTGTGGGTGGTCTGGACATGTTTGTCCACAAATATATGGGGCCACAAACTGGTGGTGAGGATTCTACATTGAGTGGCAATGCTGATGCTACTCAACCCGTTTACGAAACTCTGAGTCCACTAAACATCCAAGATCTGTTGCTGTTGGAAAACAGAGATCGTGTGTATGATCCAGATATCTATGTCATGCGCGGTGTGTACAACACACAGGACGTGGACTTTGACCTGACTCAATTTGGTTTGTTTTTGAACAACGATACCTTGTTTATCACATTTCATTACAATGACATGATTGACTCTTTTGGTCGCAAGCTCATGAGTGGCGACGTGATTGAAGTTCCAAACTTGAAAGATTACAATCCATTAAATTCAGCACTGCCAGCTGCACTGCCCAAGTACTATGTGATTCAAGATGCTGCGTATGCTAGTGAAGGTTTTTCTGTTACTTGGTTGCCGCACTTGTGGCGTGTGAAAGCAACACCACTCACCGACGCACAAGAGTACAATTCTATTACCAAAAAACCGTTTGTGAGCGAACAAATCTGGGACAATGGCAATTACTATCCTGCTGGAAGTATTGTGAACTACGGCAACACTTATTATCAGGCCAAGATCAACACTCCAGCTGACATAGCCATCAACAATACCACTTACTGGCAAGAATACACACCGCCTACCATTGCAGATGTGCAAGGCACACGCACCAAAGATGAAGAGATCAATGATGCTATTCTTACTCAAGCTGACGTTGAAGTGCCATTGAGTGGCTACGACACCACCAAGTTCTACATTGTGCCAACACTGCTGAATGATCAACCTGCACTGGCCGAAGGCGCTAGCTTGACAGCAGACGAAACAACCACAGTGGACGGCACACAAGGCGGTCAAGCCACTAGTCCACGAGCCGAAGGCTACACTCTGGGCTACCTAACAGGCAGCGACGACATTGCACCCAATGGATTACCTGTTACTCCGGGCGTGGCATTCCCTCCCAATCCTGTGGCCGGGGCATATGTGTTAAGATTGGACTACAAACCCAATCGTTTGTTTAGATATGACGGCATCCGCTGGGTCAAAATTGATGACAGTGTACGCACTGACCTCAACAATGGACCAGACAACAAAACATTGCGTTCTAGCTTTGTGAACAACACAGCTACAGTTAACACTACTGATCGTGGGCCTATGCCAAGTCGTCAGAGTCTCAGTGAACTGCTCAAACCCAGAGCCGACAACGGCGGTTAATCATTATGGCACAACAATTCTTTTATGACGAACAAATTCGTCGTTTCCTGTTACAGTTTACCAGGATAGTTTCAAACTTCCAAATTGAATACGGACGTGAAGCCAATTCTGATCAAGCGGCTCTTTTGCGTGTGCCTGTTCGCTACGGTGATGCTAGCCGTAATGCACAAACAATTATTCAGGAAAATTCTGCCAGCAGCATGCCCAGCACACCGCTGATGACATTTTACGTGTCTAGTCTGGATTATGATCGACCAAGAATGCAAGAACCTTATCATGTGAGCAAGGTCAATGTTCGTCAACGCACCTACGATCAGGACACTGAGACCTACGAGACCACACAAGGCAACGCATTCACAATTGAACGGCTGATGCCTGTGCCTTACAAACTGGGTATCACCTTGGATATCTGGACCAGCAACACCAATCAAAAGATGCAGTTGTTGGAACAAATGCTTACCTTGTTCAACCCTAGCCTGGAAGTGCAATCCACTGACAATTATATTGACTGGACCAGCCTGAGTATAGTAGAATTAGACTCAGTACAATGGACATCAAGAACAATTCCCATGGGCACAGAAAATCCAATTGACATTGCCACTCTCAAATTCAGTCTTCCAATCTGGATCAGTTCACCTGCTAAGGTCAAGAAACTGGGTGTGATTGAGCGTGTGATTGCTAGCATGTATGATGCGCAAGGAGACCTACAAGATGCTGTGACCAACAATGATTTGCTGCTGGGCACCAGAGTCAAAGTCACGCCTTACAATTACAAAGTTGTGCTGATTGGTAATAAACTGCAATGCCTGCAAGAACGTGCCATTGTGGATCAGTCTAACAGCAGCCTCGTACCGCCTGACCTGGTATCTACCAGCAACTTGCAATGGCCAGCGGTGGTCAGTGTGTATGGTGTTTTGCGACCTGGCATTAGTCAAATCAGATTGGAACAGCCCGACGGCACTGAAGTAATTGGTACAATTGCTCTGGACCCCAATGATGAACGTTTTATGTTGTTTGATGCAGATCCTGATACTGTGCCTCAAAACACACTGGCAGCAATTGATGCTGTGATTAATCCACAAGCCAGTGCTCCGCTAGACGGACTAGACAGTGCGCTGGAAGGACAACGATACCTACTGACTGAATCCACCGGCAGCGCTGACAATCAATACAATGCCACCGCTTGGGTTGGCGCCAATGGACGACCACTCATAGCAGAAGCCAATGACATCATTGAATATTCTGGCAACTACTGGCAAGTGGTGTTCAATGCCAACACCATGCCAGCAGGACAATATGTCACAAACTTGACCACAGGAGTACAGTACAACTGGACTGGTGAAATGTGGATCAAAAGTTATCAAGGTATCTATCCCGGCGGCGAATGGAGCATTGTTCTTTGAAAGCAGTGGGAGTTTGGTTTAGATCAAAAAGTACAGGTCGTTACTTGTACCTGCTGCGCAACGACAACAAAAACCCTGGCGCCTGGGGCTTGCCAGGCGGCAAAATAGAAACTGGCGAAACACTCTTGGGTGGCATGGAGCGTGAGTGTATTGAAGAACTTGGCAGTTTTCCCACCTACGAAAGACTGGTGCCTTTGGAAAAGTTCACTTCAGCTGACAGTGCATTTGAATATCACACCTGGGTTTGTGTGGTGGCCAATGAGTTTACCCCAGTGCTCAATCACGAGCACCTGGGCTGGGCCTGGATAGATGCTGGCACATGGCCTCGTCCCATGCATCCTGGACTGTGGAACACTGTGAACATTGAAGCGGTACAAAGCAAAATCCTGTTGCTTGAACAGGACTTTGCAACTCGTTAGGCCTGGCTTTCCTGGAACTGTACCTGGATCTCGCCGGTTGCATTGGCTGTTTGTAATGCAGTGATCTGAATTGCTAGCACTTCGGGACCGTTGGGATATGTTCCTGTTCCGGGAACTGCACTGGTACCAATTTGTTTGACTGAGCTCAGGTCCAGCAAACCAGAGTTTGTGGTTGAAATTGGAATAGCAAACAGTCGTTCGCCTCCGGCCAATTCTGTGGTAACAGCAGCCACTGTCAGTGCCAGGTCATTGGTTGTAGTTGTGCCGCCTAATGCATTGCCAAGAATCTTTAAGGTATCTCCAACTGCATACCCTGTACCAGCAGCCTGCACAGTGATTTGTACAGTGGTATTGGTATAAGTTGCGCCGGTGCTAGTGAGTTGCACAGTTAGGTTGGCACCCGAACCTGAACTTGAAACAACAACTGGTGTCAGGTTTGCAAATGTTTTTGCGCTGCTGGACACAACTTTAACGCCACTCTTGGTAAAGCCACCAGTTGCACCAAATACAGAACTGGTCAGGCCACCTGTGGTTTCACTGGTGTATCGAGGTGAAGTTGCAAACTCTGTAAAGCTAGGTTGGAAACCGCCGGCCAAGTTGTTGAGTCCAGACCAAGAAGTGTTGGCACTGTCAATGTTGTTGGGATTCAAAATACCTTCAATCAAGAAGCGACCAGCTGTGATGTTGATCACCATTTCGGTCAATGACAACTGAGCGCGGTTGATCAGGTCGCGATCGCCCAGGGCGCCAATAATACTGTTTGACACACTGGGTGCAAGTCGCATGGCAAACACAGTTTGTTTGGCGCCAACTGTGGCAGGCAAACCGTAATTGCTTCGGTTGAATGTAAACTGATAGCCTTGGTCGTTGTCAAAACTACCGTCCATGATCACTGAACTACCCCAGTGGTTGACCACCGGAGTACAAGTGTTGGATATCAATATCACACCAGTATTGTCAGCATGGCTGGCAGCAGCGCTGGATGTAAAGCTGCGACTCTGACCTTCCACCCACTGAACAAATGTTGCCGCTCGAGTGCATCCTGTTAGATTGTTGCCTGTTTTGCCTGAATACTTGATCACTTCAGAATCAATCATCACAAACACAGGATAAGTTACACTGGCAGCAGGATAGTCTGTGGCGTCACGCAAGGTAATTGTGGTAACCGAAGCGTCAATGGCACCATCCAGGCTTGACACTGGAGTTTCGTTGATGGCTTCATATCGTGCAGGCAAGTTACCCGAACGCATGTATGCTTCATTGTTGCGGTTGTTGTTGGGAATACGGTGTCCCATTATGAAATCGCCATTTTGTCCGCGAACACCAAACTGAACATAACCAGCACCGTACCAGCTGTATTCAACCATCAACATCTGCATTTTGCTTGTGTCAATAGTGTATCCGCTGACTCCAGTGCCATCTAGTGGATCAATGTTGAAATTGGCCTGTCGAATACGTTGTTCGTTGCGCAGAGCCATTTTCACGCGGTTCTGATTGTTTATGCCACGGAACGGAGGAACCACAGTCATGCGGTTCTGATTCAGCACTGATGTCACGGTGTGAGTCATGCCTTTGATCACTACCACGTCACCGTTGTTGACTTGATCTTGAAATCTGCAAGTGCCGTCGCCGGTCACAAGATTGGAGCCTGCCCCGACACTGACCAGGCCAGCCAGTTGGAATGTACTGGTGCGCTGTACAACATTGAGACTGATACCGTCTGCTTCCCAGAACAGGCCATTTTGATCATCAAAAATGCCAGCACGAATTGCACTGCCGTGCCAGCCAGTTACATTCAAACGTGGTTGAGTTCCCAGTTCAGGGGTAGTACTACCCAGGGTGCCTTGTGCTTGTACCACAAAGCTAAGGTCACTGGTGATACTGGTAACAATGTATCCAGAGCTGTCGTAGCCACTAGTAGTCACTCCCGAGATGGTCACTGTGGCTCCTGCATTAAGTCCGTGCTCAAAGTCTGTTGTCACAGTAATATTGCTGTTGGCCACTGTTCCGTCAGCGGACAATGCAAATATGTCAAACGTTGGTTTGAGCATGGTACCTGATGAGAACAAGATACCTTTACCAGATTGGTAACGAAAGTATTTCTTGGTCTGACGCACTGCGGCTGCACCACGTGTGGGCGAACCAGAACTCATGATAACACCACCGTCAAACGGTCTTGGCAAAAACGTTGCGTTTGACCGCACATTGATTATGCCTGCCAAGGAACCGCTGACCGCTGCACCTGTTTTGGCAGTGTAGGTAAATGTTGTTGTGCTGGGCACACTGATTAGAAAAAAGCTGCCTTCAGCAT
>Ga0315905_10005545_pt1 | contig 12857 bp, 10 predicted proteins | sample LakEriMetagenome_5_FD_203522 | JGI IMG/M metagenome (GOLD analysis project Ga0315905, IMG submission 203522) | Freshwater fungal communities from buoy surface, Lake Erie, Ohio, United States - Buoy 4 MA121 | ecosystem: Environmental > Aquatic > Freshwater > Lake | place: USA: Lake Erie, Ohio... | reverse complement strand
AATTCCCAGAAAAGCCGCCAAAACGAGCAAGCCGGAAAAGGCTGTATACAGTAAAAACTTCATGGAGGCATAGCCCCGTTTTTCTCCCCCCCAAATAGCAATCATCAAATAGAAGGGGATCAGTTCTAATTCATAAAAAATGATAAACAATAGTAAATTGTTTGCCATTAATGCCCCGGAGATCCCTGCGTTAATTAATAAAATCAGCGCATAGTAAAGTCGAGATCGGTCGAGATTGGGGCCAATACTATAAATAGCAACGCCGGTTAACAACCCATTGAGAATAATCAAAGGTAAGGATAAACCGTCGATACCGAGGCTATAACTTAACCCTAGTTGGGGAATCCAGGTCCAGTATTCTTGAAATTGAAAATCAGCATTACCGAGATCAAATTTAAATAACAGCAGCAGTGACCAAATTAGCGTTAAAACTGCAAATAATTCGGTAATTTGTCGTAGTTTTTTGGCTTCTAAATTGCCTGGGAAAAAACCGACTAGTAAAGCACCAACCGCTGGTATTGCGAGGAGCAGGCTAAGCATATTTTTATTAAAAAGATAAAAGAGGAATTAACTATAAAAGTGATGATCTCAATTTTGGTAACACATAAGGAAGAAATAGAAAATCAAGGGATCTTCTATTTTCTTTATCAAACGGCTTTGAGAAATGGGTGTTCAAAATCCTTAAGGTTGGTAAAATTCTGCTTTTTACACAGATTTTAATACCAATAAAAACTGAATCAGCTTTGTTTAACTGACCAAAGAAATTTCACCTGTATCTAAATCGTAATAAGCGCCAACAATTTTAAGCTTATCTTTGGCAATTAATTCACTCAAAATACTAGATTTTTCTAGGGTTTTAACTTGGTGTAAGACGTTGGCTTTGGCGGCTTTTTCGACGCTGGCTTCGTCTTCGCTTTTAGGGGAAACCGTGCCAATGTCAATACTTTTAATTAAACTGCCAATTTGTCCGGGTAGCTCTCCTCCTTTGATAGCAGCTTTAACCGCACCACAATGTTCATGACCCATAACGACAATGACCTTTGCGCCTAACACCAGAGTGCCATACTCTAGGCTGCCAATTTCTTCTGGGGTGGCAATATTGCCCGCAACTCGGCAGACAAATAAATCCCCTAAACCTTGGTCAAACACTAGCTCGGCTGGAACACGGGAATCCGCACAACCTAAAATTGCGGCGAAGGGGGCTTGGCCCTGGGCAACTTCCTGTAGGCGTTCTCGACTTTGATGACGGTTAGTTCGTTTTTGGTTTGCAAAACGTTGATTCCCCTCCATTAATTCTTTTAAGGCTTGTTCGGGAGTAACGTCAGCATTTTGAGCTTGGACAGGTGCCGGATTAATGAGGTTTTTTCCTAGGACAGTCACCATTAGACTCGTTCCGACAAGACTGCCTCCGTATTGAATCAGGCGACGACGATTGAAAGCAGAAGTAATTTTTTTCATAGATTTAATCTTCAGAACTAATTTTAGGAAACCATTAATTGGTGAAAAAGAAAAGTGTTTTTATCATAATTAATGATTTTAATAATGTTTCAACCAAGTCGGGCTTAAAAAGATTGTCCGAGGAGCGAATAACTTAACCAGGCACCAATTAATGTCAGTCCAAGCACAATGGATAAAACATAAAATTGGGTTTGACCAGAAACGTTATATTTTAGGCTTTGTCCGGTAAAAATGGTAATTATTCCTACTAGGTTAATGGCTCCATCTACTACCACAGTATCAAACCAATTAATGATGTAAGAAATGGCTCCAATGACAGCGACAATAGTATTTTTATAAAGTTGCGCAGTGTAAAGGTCGTAGGCAAAGAAATCCTGGACGGACTGTAACGGTAGTTTGATGGGTTTTTGAACGGCGGGATTGAGATAAATAAAGGCGGAACTCCCCATGCCGACCAAACTTGATGCGATTAATAAAACCAATACCGTCAGATTAATGGTGTTAAATTGGGGCAGCAATCCCGATGAGAATAAAATTAAGGGGAGATGTAAAGCAAACCCTACCATGATCACCATGGGTAAGACCACCGGCCATAGTCCCTCTGGCGATCGCCCTGTCATTGCTTTGGGTTTGCCGCCAAAAATCAAACAAAATTCACGGGTCACATTAAACGTAGTTAAAGTATTAACTAATAATAATACGCCTACTAAAATTGGCTTTTGTTCCATTAAGATTTCTGTCAATTTTAACCAGGCCCAAAAGGTTCCAAAGGGGGGTAACGCTACCAACGAAACAATCCCCGTCAAATAGGCTAATCCGGAAATCGGACGGCGAGACCAAAGTCCTCCATATTGGGTTAAATCTTGGGTAATATTATTTAAAATAATGCCCCCCACACACATCACCAAAATCGACATGGCTAAGGTATAAGCCAGAATTAATTGCAAGGCGGTTGCTGTTTGTCCTGTACCTACTGCAATAAACACTAAGCCCATATAGGCACTGGCGACATAGGATAATGATCGCTTGATATCCACTTGGGCGATCGCAATTAAAGACGCCCCGATCGCCGTTAGGGAACCAGTCACAATCATCACGGTTAAAGCAGTGGGAGAAAGGGCAAGAATCGGCTGAATTTTGATCAATACCCAAGCTCCGGTTGAAACCACTAAAGTATTCCGTAAAATCGTGGCCGGAATGGGGCCTTCCATTGCTTCATCTAGCCAAAGATGCAAAGGGAATTGAGCACATTTACCCAACGGCCCTGCAATTAAAGCTAAACAAAGCAGTGTTGTCAATGTCGGATCTAAGTTGGTTGTGGCAGCCCATTGAGCCAAGTCATCATAATTCCAACTCCCCGCTAAAGGTAATAACGCCACGACTCCCATTAATAAAATTAAATCCCCAACCCGCTTAGTTAAAAAAGCATCCCGTGCCCCGGTAACCACTAAAGATTGATTAAACCAATAACCAATTAATAAATAAGTTCCTAATGTTAATATCTCCAATACCACATAGCTAAAAAAGAGGGAATTACACAGAACCAATGTGCAGAGTCCCGCTTCAAAGAGAGCCATTAAAGCAAAAAACCTAGCCCAGCCCCAATCCCTCTCTAAATAACCCACGGCATAGGTCTTTGCTAATAAGTTAACCCCTGTAATTAGAACTAAGGCAACAATATTAACGGTGGAAATTTTTAAATCTAAGCCAATATTGAGATTCGCCGCTTGTAACCAAGCAAAGGATAGATTGATCGCCGGTTTACCCCAGATATAGCTCAGCACCAACAGGCTATGGGTTAAGGCCATCAAGGTCATTAAAATGCTGATATAACCCGCCGGTCTCGGCCCTGTCTGCCGCGTAAATCCCGGTGACCAGGGAATCGCTAACACGGCTCCCAAAAAAACATAAATAGGCACTAACCAGACGACATGACTCAGGCTTTCTAACATGGGGATTTTGGGGGATGGACTACTAGCTAAACATAAAAGCAATAACCCTGAATTATCTCAGGTGGTTTGTCCTAACAAGAAGACAACGGCGTACATAGACAGAGCACAATGGACTTAACTGAATATATGGACGAAAGATTATTTACTAGAATCTATCATAAAGTATAACTAATCCTAAAACAAGAATCATTTACTTAAGCCGATGATAAGAATACTTAATCGGCAGCCTTCGCCCACTGAGCTATGGAGAGGGATTCTCGATTGCGTCCTAGTGCCCTAACCCAAGGCAGAATTGGCTCAAACCGAACTCAATGAAGCGTTAGGTCTGTGACATAGTTAGGAGAGATCAGTCTGATGTTGTTTTCCCATTTTACCGATGTCTGTCCCCCTTCCAACCCTACTTGCCCTCGACTTTGATGGTGTGATCTGCGATGGCTTATTAGAGTATTTTCAAAGTACGAAACTTGCTTATCAACAGATTTGGACTGATGGGTCTGGGTTGGATTTAGACAGCCAAGCCGATGCTTTTTATCAATTGCGCCCGGTGATTGAATCAGGTTGGGAAATGCCGCTGTTATTGCGGGCGTTAATGTTGGGTCTGGATCAAACAAACATTCAACAAAATTGGACGGCGATCGCCAAAGCATTACAAGCCCAAGAAGGTGTCAACAAAGCCCAATTGGGGCCTGCCATTGATCACGTTCGGGATCGCTGGATTCAACAAAATTTAGACCAATGGTTAGCTCTACATCGCTTTTATCCAGGTGTCCTTGATCAGTTAAATAATTGGTTAACGACGAAAAATCCGCCCTTTCTCTACATTGTCACCACCAAAGAAGGTCGCTTTGTTCAACGTTTACTTCACAGTCATGGGGTTAACTTTCCCACGGATCAGATTATTGGTAAGGAAATTCAACAACCTAAATTTAAAACTTTGCAGCAATTATTACAAAAACATCACTGCCCTGGCGATCGCCTTTGGTTTGTGGAGGATTTACTCAAAACTTTAACATCTGTGGCTCAACACCCAGGACTAGAACAAGTGCAACTCTTTTTAGCCGATTGGGGTTATAACACCGCCGCCATTCGATCAACACTACAATCTCAAAATCGCTTTCATTTATTAGCTTTACCGCAATTTACCGGGAAACTAGATCACTGGATTGAATCATAAATTAAGTCTAAATATTGCTTTTTAATTCTTAACTAATCTGAGCTAGGATTCTCTCCGCAATTTGGCGATCGCCATTTTTATCTAATTTTTGTGTTAACCGAGGTGGATTGGGGGATTGGTGTAAAAAATTCCAATTACCATCAAAAAAATCTTGATGATTAACAATTTGATGTTCCCCATAATTTTGTAGCCCTTCCAGGAGAATTGCTGCTTCCGCAAAGCCATCCCGCGTCAGGGAAATAACGGGTACTTCTAAGCGTAATGCCTCGGAAAAGGTACTAAACCCAGGCTTAGACATCACCCGCCCACAAATCGGCATCACATCCACTGGGCGATAAATCTGATCGGACACCTGAATCAAATTGGCAAGATTAGGCGATTGGCGATCAAAGGTCAAAAATTGCCAATCGGGGAAAGTCTTTAACCCATCGTAAGGGATAGCCTGTAATCCTAAACCGCCAAAGGTTAACAAAACCGTGCGTTCTTTTGGAGTTTGTATTCTTAATTTCTGTCGCAAATCCTGTTCTGAAAACCGAGGATCGCCCCCCGTTAAACCGACATCAATTTGGTTAGGAAAAATTCTCATCGGTTCCGCTAGAGGTAAACGCAATAACAGGTCTGCTTGGGCGTAATCCTGTTCAATTTTTTCCACAATTTCGGCAAACGGTTCCCCCCAATCCCGATAAATAAAATTCCAACCAAAATTACTGACACACCAACCCGGAATCCCTGCTTGATGGGCGATCGCCACTGCTAGGGCCGGCACATCGGCCAAAACCAAATCCACCCGATTATTGCGGAGATAGTTAGATTCCGTCGCCATTAAACGTTTTTTTTGTTGATAAATCTGGGTTAACTTCGCCAACGTTGCCCCGTAATCCATTTGCAAACTATCGGCTTGAATCACCCCCACATCAAACGCCACCGGCCGATGAATGAAGGGCTTTTCTAAATAACTTTCCAGCAACCAACGGGGGCTCCGAGTGGCCATAATAATCAGTACATCTGGGCATAATTGTTGAACCCGATGGGCAATACAAGCTGTTCTCACCGCATGGCCAAACCCATGACCCGTCATCGCACAGTAAAGAGTAGGGCGCTTCATAGAATTCCGATGCCATCAGTTAACCGATTCAACAAAAACGCCCATCGCTCTGCCGATCCAGAGCCAACTAAAGAGTCATCAACGGGCAAAAACCATGTTTCACAGAGGCTGCCCCGATCGCTTCCATTTTACTGACCGAAATCTGATTGCGTCCCCAGGAAAAATTAGTATGCCAACCTTCAAATTCGAGCAAAATTGCTTCCGCAAAACAGGCAAACATCTGACGCGAAGGAATATCCATCTCCACAATTTTCATAATCGCCCAATTGATATCCAGGGAATGCTCCACAATGCCCCCTTTCAAGATATAAACACCGTTTGCTTTCAGCTTGGTATCTAAATTTTTGGGATAACCCCCATCGACAATTAAACAGGGATTTTTGAGGGTTTTACTATCAATTTCCACCCCTTTAGGCATACTCGCCACCCAAACAACAATGTCCGCTTTGGGTAATGCCGCTTGCAAATCCATAATTTTGCCCCGGCCCAATTCAGCCTGCAAATTCTCCAACCGCTCTCGGTTACGGGCAATGAGTAATAATTCCGCGACGCTATGTTTGCTATCTAACCAGCGACACACCGCACTGCCAATATCCCCAGTGGCTCCACAGACTGCCACAGTGGCTTGACTCAAATCAATGCCTAATTTTTCCGCCCCGACTTCCACTTGCCGACAAATCACATAGGCCGTATGAGTGTTGCCCGTGGTAAACCGTTCAAAATCTAATTCCACGTTGCGGACTTGATTATTTTCCTTGAGGTTAAATTCTTCAAAAATGATCGATGAAAACCCACCTAGGGCCGTAATATCCAAATGGTTTTTTTGAGCCAAGGCCATGGCGTTTAAAATTTTGCGGATAGCTGCTTTAATGCGCCGATTTGTCAGCATTTCCGGCAGAAAACAAGATTCGATATATTTTCCTTCAATGACTTGCCCCGTCACACTTTTTACATGGAAACTATCGACCACCTGGGGCGGAGCAGAACACCAAAAGTCTAATCCTTGGTTCGCATATTCAGGGTAGCCTAAATCTTCAGCGACGGATTGGGCGTGTTCTAAACTCGTGAGATGACCGATAAGACCAAACATTGATGATAGTCAGAATAGATAAGGATGGTATAGCGTTCTGCTTAGCTACCAACGTTATAGCCAATAAGCTTTACACAGTATGGCACAGATTTGGCCGATTCCTGACGCGGGGGCAAGGAATCGGCGGCGGCATCGGTGCGAAAAAAAGCCTACGGTTTTAGGCCCTAGGCTGTTCAAAAAAGCGTGGAAAGTTTGTTGGGAAAGGAGCGAAGATTAGGCCGCCGTTAAGCCATAGGAGGACATCCGCATAATTTCACGGGTACTAAAACCGATGTTGCTCAGGGCTTCCCCGTAGCTGATCATGAAGTCTTCGATCAGGGCTTCTTTTTCCATCCCCAGGACTTTGGCATCGTCTTGAACTTGGTTCAACATCCGCCAAACCAGGGGTAAGTTTTGTTTGTTGGCGGCTTCAAGTTCTTCTTTGGCGGTTTCAAAGTTGGCTTTTAACCATTCTTCGCCGTAGTTAAGGTGGGTGTATTCGTCTTTGACAACGCCTTCGGTGATTTTGCGCGCGAAGTCGTCAGCGACGGGAATATAGATGTTGTAAGCGGCGATCGCAAAGGCTTCGATGATTAAAGATTGGATCAATAAGCAAGTGACAATTTTTTCTTCTGCAAAGGCCGCTTGGAAATTACCGTGGAGCCCGGAGAAAAATTCTTGGGCGTAGGGCATATCAGGGGTCACGTCCAAGTTGTTGCCACAGGCTTGAAACCCTTTTTTGTGGCGATTTTCCATTTTTGCTAAGCGCACCAAGTCCTCTTTGTCGTCAACAAGGAATTCTGCCATCTGCAAATAATTGCTATAGGCTTCCTGTTCGCCTTCAATGACAATGGCGTTTATGCGGCTGTAAGCGTCTTTATAAGTGGCGCTGGAATAGTCAAATTCGGTACGGACAGCAAGCTCAGGCATAGGAAATGTTGACTCCTCTGGGGTTAACAGTTAAGGAAGAATTAAGTATAAACCTTTTAGTTGTTTTTATAATATAGACTCCAGATTAATGCAAATCGTGGCCAGGGAATGGAAAAAGGGTATAGAAAGGTTCCGGGTCTGCCAATAGCCAAAACTAAATTGGTTGACGACCTATGGCTATTTTAAAGGTTTTGACTCCGTTGGGGCAGGCGTAGCGCCGGAGTTTAGCCATGACGGGCAATGAGTTCGACTTGGGAATCGTTGCCGATCATAAAGCGGAGGGCTTTGGGATAGTGGGGGGCAGTGGTGACTTTGGCGTTTTTGCCGATCACACTATCGACGATGCGTTGTTGAATGCCGATAATTTGAGCGCCTTCTAGGATAACGCTGTGTTCGAGATCGGCTTCTTGGATCTGAACACCGTTGGCGATGCTGCTGTAGGGGCCGATAAAACAATTTTCGATGCGACAGTTTTCCCCGATCGCCACGGGGCCACGGATGATGCTGTTAATGATTTTGCTGCCAGCGGCGATCGCCACCCGGCCAGAGATTTGACTTTGGGCATCAACTTCACCTTGGCAGTCCCCTGGGGTTAAACAATCCAAAATAATTTGATTGGCGGCGAGGAGGTCGTCTTTTTTCCCCGTATCTAGCCACCATCCGGTTAATTCCAACGCTTCAACGGCCTGTTGGTGGGTGATCAAATATTGGATCGCATCGGTGATTTCCAACTCGCCCCGGGCCGAGGGTTGAATATTGGCGATCGCCGTGTGAATAGTGGGAGCAAAAAAATACAGTCCGACTAGAGCCAGGTTAGAGGGGGGATTTTTCGGTTTTTCCACCAACGCTAACACCCGCCCTTGGTCGTCTACCGTTGCCACTCCGAATGCTGTGGGATTGGGGACAGACCGCAACAAAATCAAGGAATCTAAAGCATTGCTTTGAAAATGCTGGAGAAACTTATCTAACCTATCTTCAATCAGGTTATCCCCCAGATACATCACAAAGGGAGAATCCTCAAGGAATGGTTGGGCAATTTTGACCGCATGGGCCAATCCCATGGGTTGGTCTTGCAAAATATAGGTGATATTAGCGCCAAACTGATCGCCGATGCCGGTGACAGTCTGAATTTCTACTCCGGTTTCTGGGCTAATAATAATGCCAATATCTGTAATCCCCGCTTTGACAATGGACTCAATGCCATACCAGAGAATCGGTTTATTGGCCACAGGAACCAATTGCTTCGCGCCGGTATAGGTTAAAGGGCGTAAGCGAGTGCCTTTTCCACCAGAGAGAATTAATGCTTTCATAGGGTCGTCGCCTCACTTGGCGGGGTTTCAGTAATGCCCCCTATTTAACCTGAGCTTGATCATCTTGGCAATTAGCCTTGCGTTAAGGACATTCAGCACCGAATTGTCAGTGTCTCTTGGGATTGTGTCATAATGCCTAGAAAAATTAAAAGACCAAGTTGACTTGTCTTTAAGCATAGTATTAATTCTCCGTACGGAATCACAATGTCCAGCAAAAATGAGACCTCCATTCTCGTCGCTACTCTCTTCATTACTTTGGCGATTATAGGTGGTGGTGTATGGTTTTTGAACAAACTTTTAAATGCGGGTAATTCGAGTTTTTCTAAGGGGGAAATAAGGACTGAATTAAAACAAAATATTAGTACCGGCTCAACAATTTTAGTGCCTAGTGCGAACAATGAAGCCAAACAATTTGCGGCTAAGGCGATCGCCGAGGGCAAAAAAAACGAGGCCATCCAACAACTTTCGGACTATCTACAACGGGTTCCCAATGATCCAGAAGCATTAATTTATTTAAACAATCTGCGGGCCATTGACCACGATCCCCTCAATATTGCCGTCGTTGCGCCCGTGGGCAGTAGCCTCAATGTTGCCCAGGAAATCCTGCGGGGAACCGCCCAAGCCCAAATGGAAATTAATCAACAAGGCGGCATTAAGGGACGATTTTTGCGGATTACCTTGGTCAACGATGCTAATCAAACGGCGATCGCCCAGGAAGTTGCCCAAGCGTTAGTTAAAACCCCGGAAATTGTGGCGGTGGTGGGGCACAATGCGAGTAGTGCTAGCCTGAGTGCGGCCCCGATTTATCAAACGGGGGAGTTAGTGATGATAACCCCCACCAGTTTTGCCAATGGAATCACTGATATCGGTAACTATATTTTTCGGGTTGTGCCCAATGTGAGTGTGGCGGCCAAATCCCTCGTCCAACAGGTCAGTAAGCGTCATCAAAAGATCGCCGTCTGTTCTGATTCTCAAGCGCCGGATGCGGTCTCTTTTTATCAAGAATTTACAGCAAATTTATTGGCCGCAGGACGACAATTAGTTCCCACGGTTTGTGACCTCAACGCTCCCGTTTTGAATGCACCTTTGAAAATTCAGGAAGCGTTAAACAGTGGGGCTGACGGCTTGTTATTATTGCCCCATGTTGATCGCCTCGTAAAAGCCTATGATATGGCGGCGGCGAACCAAGGACGGCTGCAACTGTACGGTAACAGTACTTTGTTTACGATTAAAACCTTGGAGCAGGGTAAAGCCATGCAAGGACTAATCATTGCTGTGCCTTGGAGTTCTAAAAATCGGGTTAATCGTCCCTTTGCCCAGGCGGCCCGTCAACTGTGGGGAGGAGATGTGTCTTGGCGGACGGCGGGAGCCTATGATGCGGTTTATGCCGTAGCCAATGGCTTGAAAGTTGGTCAAACCCGTCAAACTTTACAACGCGCCTTAGCCCAGCCGACGTTTGTGTCTAAAACAATTAATGGGGACGTGAGCTTTTTGCCCAATGGAGATCGCCAGGGTCAAGCCATTATTGTTCAGGTACAGACAGCTCCTAGCCATGTTACGGGCTATGATTTTACCCCGATAGCACCCTGATTTTTGCCCTGTTTTCAGGCAATTTTTATGCAAACAACCCTTACCCAATTTTGGCAAATCAACCAACAGTTTCCTTGGTTAATGGCCTTAATCATTAACAGTGTTTTGTTAGCCGTGGCCCTGGTGATCCCTAAAAAATTATTGACCCTTTGGGGTTATGGCCATGCCTGGGTGTTGGGGGTATTTATTTGGAGTGGCTTTGGTTGGCAGGGCTATTTAGTGGTTTTAGCTTACTTTTTTGTCGGTTCAGCGGTCACCCGCATTGGGCAAGCAGAAAAAGAAGCGGCGGGCATTGCCGAACGGCGATCAGGGCGGCGGGGGCCAGAAAATGTCTGGGGGTCAGCCTTGACTGCTGCGGTGTGTGCTTTATTAACTTGGGTTGTGCCGGTCACTGTTTTACCTTGGTTGGCCTTGGGTTATGTGGCTAGTTTTAGTACAAAATTGTCCGATACCACCGCCAGCGAAGTGGGCAAAGCTTACGGTCAACGCACTTTTTTGATTACCACGCTGCAACCTGTACCGAGGGGAACAGAAGGCGCAGTCAGTTTGGAAGGAACCTTAGCGGGCTTTTTGGCGGGCTTTGTTTTAGCGTTATTGGGCTGGGGTGTGGGCATGATTTCGGGCTGGGGCATTGTGTTTTGTACGATCGCCGCTTTTGTTGCTACGAATTTAGAAAGTTTAATCGGGGCAACGTTACAAACCCAGTGGGATTGGCTGTCTAATGAAATTGTTAACGGCATTAATACCTTTCTCGGCGCGGCGATCGCCATTGGTCTGGCGTGGGGATTACAGGGATTAATTTAGACCAACTAAACCGTCAACACCGCGACGATCGCCAATACAGCATTGATCAGATAAAACGCGCCCACAATTTGGGTTTCACTCCAGCCCGTTAATTCCAAATGATGGTGAATAGGGGCCATTTTAAAGAGACGTTTACCAACACCATCGGGGCCTTTGGTGGCTTTGTAGTAGCTAACTTGGGCAATGACTGAGAGAGATTCTGCCAGGAAAATACCGCTAATCAACAATAAGCCCCATAAATTGCCGGACATGATGCCAACAGCGGCTAAACTGCCTCCCAAGGCTAAAGATCCTGTATCCCCCATGAAAACCCTGGCGGGATTGTGATTATGGTGAACGAAGCCAATACACCCCCCGGCCATGGCGCAACAGAAAAAGGCGAGGGCGGGATTTTCGGCAACGACCAACGCCCCTAATCCCACAAAGGCGATCGCCCCGGTTCCGGCGGCCAACCCATCGACTCCATCGGTTAAGTTGGTGGCGTTACTTTCGGCAACAAGGGCAAAACTTGCCACAAACCAAAAGAAAAAACCCAGGGGCAACGTAAATTGCAAAATCCGCACAGTGGTAATTTCAACGGGTTGGGTAAACAATAACCACACACAAAATAAAACGGCGATCGCCACTTGCAGAAATAATTTTTGTTTGGGGGTCAAACCCTTATTGGATTTGTATTTTAAAATTTGCCAATCGTCCACCCAACCGATCGCCATATAAGCTAACGTCACTAACCCCACCGCGATTACATCAGTATTAAACTGCGTCCCAATCATGGCGATCGCCACGGCAACGGGCACAAAAAAGATACCGCCCATGGTGGGGGTTCCCGCTTTTTTGAGATGACTCTGGGGCCCATCTTCTTGGATCACTTGACCGGCTTTTAACTGGCGTAATAACGGCACGACTTTGGTTCCCACTAAGGCAGTTACCAGGGCCGTAATTCCTAATCCAATGGCCGGACGGATATTGTCGGCGATCGGTTGCCCACTAATCAGATTAAGCAACGGCAACAGCGTTAAAGAAAGAATCCAGAGCAGCCATAGCAACGCCTTTCCGCTCGGCTGTTTCCATTGACTGGGGGAAGAAGATTTTGCATTAACCATGATGGCGGGGTCGTGATCGTTCAAAACAGCATTAAATTAGGCAATGTAAAACAGACTACCATTGCAACCTTGCTCCCCTTGAAGAAATTTGTCGGTTTGAAGTTTCCCCGCCAGCAATAATAAGTGTTGAAATGCAGCAGTGCTCTGAAGGTTTTGTCGAGGACGTTTTAAAAAGTTACTGCCGCAAAAGCCGAAGGCCATTTCGTTCGCCCCCATCTTAGAGGATGTCTGAAAAGTCCAAAAATGGCGATTGATCCCCCCTCGCCCCCCTTGATAAGGGGGGAAACCTTCAAAAAGTCCCCCTTATCAAGGGGGATTTAGGGGGATCTCATACAGATAATGCCACTTCTCAAACGTCCTCT
>Ga0315905_10005543_pt1 | contig 12857 bp, 11 predicted proteins | sample LakEriMetagenome_5_FD_203522 | JGI IMG/M metagenome (GOLD analysis project Ga0315905, IMG submission 203522) | Freshwater fungal communities from buoy surface, Lake Erie, Ohio, United States - Buoy 4 MA121 | ecosystem: Environmental > Aquatic > Freshwater > Lake | place: USA: Lake Erie, Ohio... | reverse complement strand
CAGTTACGGATCGCACGACGTTCTTTGAAAGTGTGGTGGAAGCGGCGAATGACCTTTATTGCTTTTTCAGTACGGTGACGCTTGAAGTAAGTGACTCTCGTGCCTCTAGAGAGACTCCAGATGCCAAGGACGGAGGACGCAGCGGCCGAGAGCGACAGCAGCAATGCCACGCTGTGCGATAACTGCTCCAAGGCGCTGCAGAAGCCACTCGTGTGCGCTCGATGCAAGACCGCCAACTACTGCTCCAAGGACTGCCAGGTCACAGAAAACGGGGCGGCCTTGCAATAAAGCTGTCATCGACTACTCAACCGCACACACTAACACGAATGTGACTGACCGAGTGAGTTAGTTTATGTGACGTACACCTGTGCACATGCGCACGCGCGCGCCACATAGACACACACAGAGACACAATCGCACGTAAATTCCTCACCGTCGCTCTCCCTCCCCAACCCGCATCCTTTCCCTCTGTTGCTGCCAGATCAAGGCGTGGAAGGCCTGGCACAAGGTCGAGTGCGTGGCCGCTGCTCGTGCTGACACCCGCACGGCAGCGAAGCCGACGGCTGGCCAGATGCGCGTGTTGATGATGCTAGAGCAGCTTGCTGGTGCTGCCGACTGGCGGGGCGTGGCAGCGCAGAATACAGAATACAGAATACAGCGCAGGAGCGCGCGGCCAGGGCTGTGGCAGCCGCCGTGCGGACTTCGATGCCGGGCAACGCTTCGTATGTCTACTGCACCCTCGGCAACGCGTATCAGAAGCTGGGGAGCTTTTCCCAGGCACTCGAGTACCACACGCAGGACCTGACCATAGCCAAGGAGGTGGGCAACCGGGCGGAGGAGGGCCGGGCATACGCGAACCTCGGCAACGTGTATCAGTCGCAGGGTGACTTCAGCAAGGCCATCCAGTACAGCACGCAGCACCTGGCGTTTGCAAAGGAGGTGGGCGACCGGGCGGGGGCGTATCTGTCGCAGGGGGACTTCAGCAAGGCCATCCAGTACCACACGCAGCACCTGGCGATTGCAAAGGAGGTGGGCGACCGGGCGGGCGAGGGCAGGGCGTACGGGAACCTTGGGTGCGCGTATCAGGCACAGAGGAACTTCAGCAAGGCCATCGCGTACCACGCGCAGGACCTGGCGATTGCAAAGGAGGTGGGCAACCAGCATCTGGCGATTGCAAAGGAGGTGGGCGACCGGGTGGGGGAGGGCAATGCGTATGCGAACCTCGGCACTTGCCACATGTACTTGAACGAGTACGTCAAAGCCGTCGCCTACTTCGAAGCACAACACGTTATGGCAACATCGCTGAAGCTTGCACGCGTGCAGTCCACCGCAGCGCTCAACATGGGTGTCGCCATGTTGACTCACCTTCGCGTCCGGGCAGCTCGGCAGGGCCCTGCTACTGGCGCTGACCAAGCTCCTGGACCGCATAGTCGCTCGTCGGCTATGCGGCGTGCCTGGATGATAGAGTGTGTGAGACGGCAAAATGGCTCCAGGCTGCCTTGGATGGTGGTGAGCCATTTGCAAAACTGCACCTGACGCACCTCACCTTTTATGCGGGCCAAGAGGACGCGGCGCTGGCACATCTCAAAGAGCACCTCTCGTGGTGCGTGCAACGGGGACGTGACACTTGCGGGGGGTGTGGGCAGACGCGGGGCGAAGACACGCCGATGCTCACGTGCAGCGGCTGCCATGTAGCGAGGTTTTGCAGCGAAGATCACCAAAAGATGGCTTCGAAAAAAGCTGCATTGGGCGGGAATCTGTGGACGGGGCGGCACAAGGACATCTGCGGAGTGCTCCGCAAGTGGCGCCAGGCTGTCAAAGACGGTGTGGCGCCTGACTCGTGCACTGCGGAGCTGGTGGCGTTTCTGCAGCGAGAGAATGCGCGATGCCCCAAGGACGCAGAGGGAGCGCCAGAGGCAGTTCTCTCATAACGGAAGTCCAGGGCGTCGCCCTGCAGAACGAGGCCGCGAAAGTGTTTTGGAATAAAACGATTTCACATGGATGATCAAGACGTTTAGTTTCGCGTAGCTCGATCCAAGGCGTGCAGAGGTTCTCGGTGACAGGCTGCCAGGGCGGAGACGCAGGAGTGACGACAGTCTCTTGTCCCCCGTACCGTTTAAACCACTTTTGATGCATCATGATTCAGCGACTGCTTGAGTGGGAGGACTTGCAAGCCCCTATAGAGTCTACTGTCATTTGCCACCAGAGGATACACACGCATGCAAACCTGTATTTCCTTCCAAGGGATGCACGCGCAGGCGAGAACCCTGAAACAAAAGGACTTCTAAATACGGTTTGGATGGTCTTTGCAAACCAACCGCCGCCGGGCATGGCCTCCCCGCAGGACTATACAATCTGCCTGTATATGTAGGTGTTGTATCATACTATCTGCCTGTATGTGTTGTGTAGGTGTTGAAGCATGATATACTACACGCCCACTTCACGATGAGCGCGCCACACCTATCGAGGCCGCCCCGAAAAAAAAAATTCTCCCACACTCAGTGGGCGTGTGAGCAAAGTCCAAGCCGTTGAGCAGATAGTTATCTTTCGCTGAGAGTTGGTGTAGCAAGCCTCGGTATTTACTATTATATGAATGGTAGGTATGTATTGAGCATCTAAACGACCTTAGGCAAAAGACTCTGAAGACATGTATCTTGTACGAAAATAAATATGTTCTAATTGTGATGGTGTTCAGCACCTCGTTGTCCATGGTGCCAATGGCCGTGGAACACAATGCACGGCCTGCATCGGGTAGCAATGTATCTACAATATGCGCATGTACAGTTGAAATCTACATCATCGGAGCTGCAGTCCCTCTACTCGCCTCTTGATGCGCATGGCCTTGAAGCCTCCCACACCGTCCACCACCTGGCGCAGCACGCCCACTGCACAGCGCTTCACCATCATGTTCACGGCCTCCTCACCCAAGCGCAGCAAGATGTTCAGGACATTGTGCGCCTCGATCAGGCGCGCCTGATTGTCTGGGCTATCGATGAGATTGAGCAGACAGCCTGCTGCCATGTGCTGCGCGATCAGAGTGCCCGTGTCCATGACGTTTGCGAGCTCCTCGAGGCACCGGGCCACGCCGCCGAGCTCAGGGCGGTATTGCCGCTCCAGCGAAATGCGGTAGCACAGTGCCGCTGCACTTTCGCTCGCCATGTGCGAGCTCAGGCCCAGCATGTCAACCAGCACCTGGAAGGTGCCAGGGGTCTCGCAGAGGAGCTGCATGGTGGCAGGCTCGCCCGAGAGCTTGCACAGCACGCCTGCCGCCTCGATCTGGCACTGGGGTCTACCGAGCATCAAAATGTCCATAAGCCCCTTGGGTGCATCGCGCGTGTCGCAAAAGTCGTGGTCGCCCATAAATTCTTGTGTGAGGTAGGTCGACGTGATGTGCCACTGCGAGCGCACGTGCGCCACGTTGCCCGACTCCGGCAGATTCTCTGAGAGCGGCATGTTGCACAGCGCGCGGCACGCCAACGTCCCCACCACCACGTTGCCCTCCACCACGCAGTTGGCCAGCATGCTCACGGCACGGTGCGTGTCGGCAATGAGCTGCGCGTTCTCCTTGTCCGCGGCCAGATTCGAGAGGAGCAATCCCGCGACCTCGCGCGCGGCCATGACTCCATCCTCCCCCTCGCCCTCTTCCCCCATCAAAATAGTCCATTCCAGCAGCCCCTCCACGCGCCCAAAGCCAGCGCCATGCTCCACGTCCGACGAGAGGCACGCCAACAGGCTGCAGGCATTGATGCGCCCCTGCAACGTGCCCTCCTTCATCGCCACAGCGATGATACTCAGCGCACGATCGCCTTTGAGGAGCTTTGAAAAGCGATGTTCGCCAGTGCACAGGTTCAGCAATGCCAAAGCCGCGTGCTCACGGCTCAGCGGTGAGCTGTAGCGCAGCAGATCCACCATCGCCGCCATGCTGTCTGCAAACGAGGGGCGCTGTGTCGGCGGCAGGTAGCCCGCGAGCGCACACAGCATGTTGTTGGTGCTGGCGTGGGCCTCAGCGATTAGCGCCGACGGCGGTGCGATTTTCAAGACCTCGCGCTTTTTCGCTCCCATCTCTTCCTCGCCATCCCATACCACCGTCCCGCTGCAGCGAGAGCGAGAGAGCGAGAGAGCGAGAGAGCGAGAGAGCGAGAGAGAGAGTGGGAGAGAGCGAGAGAGAGAGAGAGAGAGAGAGAGAGAGAGAGAGAGAGACGCACACGCGCGCACACGTGAATACGTGATACATACTCCCGTTCTCAGTCCCGCACACTCGACACACACGGACACAATACGCACGAAAGCGTGCGTGTATGTGTGTGCGTGTATGTGTGTGCATGTGCATGTGCATGTGCGCGAGGATGCATGTGCACACAGACACAGACACAGACACAGACACAGACACAGACACAGACACAGACACAGACACACGGCAATCTTCAAAGACACACCCACTCACGCACACGCACGTACACGAAGCAGCACGCACGCGCGCGCGCGCACACACACACACTGGCACCTGGCAATCTTGAGAACAGTATCGAGACAATCCAACTCCTCACACACGCGCGTGGCGCGCGGCAATATCTCAAAGGCACCATGCATCAAATCCGCCTGTAAAATTTTCTCAAAAGTCAGCACCCTAGTATTTTTTCTGGATAAAGTCACTGCATAATGACTTTTGAGAGTTTTTGCCTGTGCCACCACGCGCCGCGTACCACCTACGCCCCCCTCCCGCTCCTCTGAAATAGTTGGCACATCGCCACCTTCGGTCTTGAGCGTCGCGAGCTGTTCGGCAGCGCCTGGTATGTATTTACATGCATGTATGTAATGTATGCGTGAATGTATGAATGTATGTGTGCATGCATGCATGTACGCATGTATGTATGTATGTATGTATATAAGTATGTATGTATGTATACATGTATATATGTACGCATGCATGCATATACCTATATACATACAAATACATACATAGATACATGCATGCACGTATACCATGGACGGCGCCACGCTCGCACAGGTCAATCCACGCGGCATCAACATCTTCGGCATTCCGCTCCAGCGCCGCAGCCAGGTCACGGTTGCTCAGAATCTGCATGTGAACAGTCTGGTTGGCATGGACCTTTCTATAGAGAACACATTCTATATAGAACACATTCTATACCTGCATTCACATAGAGAACACATTCTATGGAGAACACATTCTATACCTGCATGTAAACAGTCTGGTTGGCGTGGACCCGCTGCTCAGCATCAGTCATGCGCTTGTACTCCCCTGCGCTGCCCGCCTCGCTTGGTGCCATCGCTGAGGATTGTGATGAGAGTGAGCAAAAGTGTCATAAGAGACCTACAAAATAGACCTACAAGAAGAAAAAGTGACCACATTGACACAGTCATACCTGAGATACGCTTCAGGGGCGAAACAGACCCAATATAGCTAGTAAAGGGGTTGAAGAGACCTCCTATATCAGCCGTAATTTAAATACAAATACATCAAATCATTTTGTATACCTGAGGCCTCCGAGTGCTGACTGGCAGCACTGGCGGATGTGAGAGGGCGCTTCCCTTTCATGTCGGGATCCCTTGCCATGTCTTCGCCGCGGCCCTTAAACACATTTTTCTTGGTCGCGTACGTGACGACAAGATTCTCAAAGTCAGTGCCCTAATACATTTACTATATCAGGTCACTAAAGAGAGCACTTTTTTCCCTGAGAAAGTGTACCTTGGTCACGTGCGGGTCCTCGGCCAGGGTAGTGCGCTGCAACTTGATGCCCGCCGCCTGTCGACATTAATTTAAAAAAATATATCAATGTTACACAGACACAGACACACACACACACACGGCAATCTTTTGGTCGCTTTGCTAGAATGCCTAGCTCATTCGAGCTAAACCGCCAATTTATTCTCCCCCCCCTAAAAAATGCTCTCAGAAATCAGCCCCTAGCATATCTACTGTATAAAGTCACTATGCAATGCATGTTGAGAATAAACGCCTGGAGCTCCCTGCTGATGTCGCCGTTGAGCGCCTTCTCCACGATGGTGTGAGAGATCTTGGTGGGGGCGTCGCCAGAGGCATGCTCAAACTGTATTTAGTAACATTAACATTTTTTTTTACATTAATGTCGACTATATTCTATATTATATAGTAATATAGTAAAGTAAACATACTATGATATACTAAAAGATGCAGGATAAAAAACTATACACAGTAAATCTACTAGGGCGTCGGCAGAGGCATGCTCAAACTTCAGCCGCAAGTGGACGATGAATTTTTCAAAAATCAGCACCTTGGTATATATTATATATATGTCACTGTACGATGACGTTTAAGATAGTTAATATATTAGGGCGCTGACTTTGAGAAAATTGCCTGGAGCATGAAGTGGACGATGCAGCCTATGTTGGTGCCGAAGAGCGCCACTTTGATGACGCTCACGTCCTTTCTTGGGTGGTTCAGCGCCCGCGAAATGGCGTCTGAAATTCTCAAAAATCATCGCCCTAGTATATTTGCGATATCAAGTCACACTGTATAATGACTTTTAAGAATGTGTGCCGGCAACCCATGCCTTTTGCTTGTTGGAAAAGGTGAAGAGGCCTGTCAAATTTCTCTAAAGTCAGCACCCTAGTATATTTTCTAGATAGAGTCACTGTATAATGACTTTTGAGAATTTCTGCCGTTCATGACAAACGATGCGATCACCACGGGCGGGGGGTCTAGCGCCTCCTCGACGAGGGAGCGGAGTTGGTAAATGCCGTCCATGAAGGTGTGGAGCAGCTCGAGTTCGCGCACTGCGAGGTTGAGTAGCGCCTGGGTGGCGTGAGCGCGCGCGAGCTCGGTGCCTGTCTTACAGAGGTACACCATGGAGGCCAGCGAGCCTTCCCATGCCACTATTTCCATGCACAAGTCGTTGTGGGTGCCGGCCATGTTGGAGAAGCAGCGCATGGCGTGCTCCTTAGCCTCGTCAGCGCCCTCAAAGCACGTACGCACCAGAGCCTCCAGCAGCCGCGCCGTGCGCATCACTGGAAAGAAATTCTGAAAAGTCAGCACCCTGGTACATTTTTCTACATAAGGTCGCTATACATGGGACATTTCAGAATGTGTGCCAAACGCCGAGATACTCGGAATGCCCTCGGCTTGCAGGGCGACTTGGGCGACAGAGAGGTCATTCTCATTCTCTTTCTCCTTCTCCGTCAGATTCGCGAGCGCGCGCGCAGCCTCGACCGTTGCAACGCGTTCTTGTACTGTGCGCAGCATCACGCCCACCAGCGCCTCAAGCGCGCCCTCTGTGTGGACCAGCTGGAGTGCGGCGAGAGGCGACGCGGCGAAGACATCACAGACATTTGCCAGGACGCGACAGCCGCCCGCCACAGCCTTGTGCCCCGCGGTGCAGACAAGGGCGATGAGCGACTCGAAAGCGCCAGTTATCGCGGCGAGGAGGTCACAGTTGTGCTTGTGCTGCGCGATGACGAGCGAGAGGCCGTGCGTTGCCTGGATCTGCACGTCGGGTTCGCAGTCGATGGCAGTGCGCAGCATCGCCAGCAGCGCCCCCTCCATTCCCCCGAGCACGTCGCGGTGCTTGTGAATGGTGACGAGGTCCTGAGCATCGATGGCGTCGTGAGGCTCGCACAACTTGCCTGACAAAAATTATGAAGAAGTCAGTGCCTTACTATATTTACTCTATGAAGTCACTATATGGAGTACTTCTGAGAATTTTTGCCCAACGCCTGGCAGGCATTGCCGCGGCTCTTGTCGCGACCGTTCTGCACCACCTTGACCATGCTCACCAGTGCGCGCTCGTTGGCGACAACCATGGCGGCCATGCGCACGTTTTCGTCGACGATATTGCCCAGCGCCCGCGAGGCGTTGCTCATAGCAAAGTCTGTGCCTGTCATGAGCACGTCCACCAACGCCTCCACTGACCCTGGAATTATCACAGTGTCCTCAACCACTTTGGAACTGAGCTCGAGGAGGTTGGCGAGCAGGTAGCAGGCGTTGCCCTTGGACGCCTCCGTACCATTTTTAATGATGTTCACCACCGCGTGCAGCGCGTGTGCGACTTGACAGATGAGTTCCTTGCCCTCAAGAAACGCGTCTACGAGATTCACCAGCGTCTTCATCGCCGCAGACCGCACGTCATCCCTGCCCTGGGCGTACTCATCACAGATGTCGAGCAAGACATCAAGCGCCTGGCAAAAGTTGTTCAACGTCAGTGCCCTCTGGTGCATATACTATATGCCGTCACCACAGGGAGAACGTTTGAGAAATTTTGCCTTATCCACGTTGCAGATTTCCTGCGCGACCGCCTCGCAGTTGCAGGCGAGCGCCGCCAAGGCTTTGGCAGCATTGGTCCTTGCGACCTCGAGCCTCACCTTCAGTGCGCGCACCAGGAGCTCCAACACGCCCGGGCGCTGCCCGACGGCGTTGCGCAGCGAGTCCGTCACGGCCACGTGCGTCATCATGTAACAAGCCTCCACCAGCATCCACGGCTCGCTATCAAGCGCGTCCCGTCGCGCGGAGTAGTCATCAGGAATGAGCACATCCCGCGACGCCTGAGGGTGCGGCAAGGCGCGGGCGGCGGCCTCGACCGCCGGGTCCCAGCGGCGCTCTTGCTCCTGGACTTCCTTGAGCCCCTCGGTGACCATCATGATAGCACCATCCAGCGACCCGCGCGTCGCCTCCACCGCCACGGCGTTGGGCGTGTGGTTCTCCATCACCTCGCCCAACGCGCGCGCCGCCTGCGCGCGGCACTCCGGCGACGCAAACGTAATCGCGCGGACGAGAAGCGTAAGGCACTTGGGAGTCTTTGCTATCCGGCCCTTGTTCAGGAGGTGGTTGGCTGCCAGGTTGGCGAGCGTGCGCGCCGCCTGGATTTTCGCGTGGTCCTGCTTGGTTTCGAGGACGTTGACAAGGACTTGAAGGGAGCCGGCGCTCTCAGCGATGGCGGTGCGCGCGCCATAGAAGTTGCTCAAGTTGCCCAGCGCCCGCGCGGCGTGGTATCGCAGGTGCTCCCACTCGTCCTGCTGGACGGAGGCCACGAGCGTCTCGATGGCGCCAGGCGTGCGGATGATTGAAACGATGTTGCCCGAGTCATCGTCAGCGAGGTTTGCGATCGCTGCCGCGGCGTTGACGCGTGGGAGCACGCGCATGCTCATGCCGTCGCGATTGGTGATGTCTGTGATGTTGCCCATGGCGCCGTACTCGGGCTCCGGCTCCGACGGCACGCCGTTGGACGAGTCGAGCGGCGGGATGCCCAGGCCCTGCGCGTCAAAGAGGCGGAGTCCGTGCGGATCAGTGGCAGAGTTGGCAAGGATCCATACGAGGGCCGGAAGCACTCCCTTGATCTTGGTCACGGGCTTGATGTGGTCATACTCTGGGCCCTTGTTGGCGGCGAGACTGGCAATGGCAAACGCGCAGCAACGCTTCGCATCCTCGTGCGCCTCCACGTCGTCGGTGCTCCGTCCCTGCTCTCGCTCTTCCAGCACCTGCTCCGACGTCACGAAGCGCTCGTGCTGTGCACGCGAGACACCCGCAGCGTAGGCGCCGCCCTCGAAGTCGAGCTCGCCTGTGTCAACCAGCACGGGTATCTCGGCGGACGCGGCATCGGCGAGGGCACGCACAGTGCCCGCCGTGCGCGCGACTTTGACGGAAATGCCGTGGCGTCGGGCGGTGAGGTGACAGATGCAGACAGCCGCGTTGCTGCGCGCCCGCCGCGACCCGCGCACCTGGCACAGATTCGCAAAAGTGAGTGCCCAGTATACTTGCTATGTAAAGGCACCATTTAGAGGACTTTTCAGAATGCACGCACAATGCACTCGGTCAGTTTCTCGATGGCATTGAACGTGGCGGCGAGAGCGACCACGTTGGCCGCCACACTTTCTGTGAGCTTGGCGAGCGTGAAGGCGGCCGTGGTCGCCAGTGTGTCGTTGTTGCTGCCCACCGCCAGCAGCAGCGTCTCCAACGCGCCCTCTGTCGCTCCAATGAGCTCCCGATTGTCATAGGGTTCGGATAGATTGGCCAGACTACGCACCGCGTGTACACGCCCCTCTTCTTCTGCGTGCCCAGCGACTCTGACAAGGGCCTCTATGGCTCCCTCCTCCAGGGCCGCCGTGCGGCTGTTCTTGAGGTGGGCGTCTGTCAAGTTGGCCAGCGCCAGCGCCGCCGCGGTGTGTCCCGGGCTGAGCGGCCCCTCCTCCCTGAGGACGGCAATGAGAGCAGCGATGCTGCCGCGCACGGTGGCCACCTGCGACTTGTTGTCGTCGTGCCAGGAGACCGCGTTGGCGATTGCGCGACACGCATTCACCTTGGCAGAGTCAGAGCCAGACCGGAGAAGCTCGACCAAGCTGCCAAACGCATACGGTACTTCGGCCAGCGCGCTCTTAGTATCATCCTCGTCCGCGACGAGGTTTGCAATGGCGCACGCGGCGTTGCTCTGCGTGTCAGAAGGGCTTGCTGCCACGAGCTGCACGAGAATCTGCAGGGCGCCGGGAGACGCGGCAATAGCGCGCTTGTTGCGCTTATCGTCGGCAGCCAGGTTGGCGAGCGCACACGCGGCGTTGGATACGGAGCTCGGCAGCTTGCCGGTGCAAGCCACCTTGACAAGGGTGGCAATGCAATGGTCGGCGTCACCAATGAGGCGCTTGTTGACGGCGTGGCGCTCCGCCAGGTTGGCAAGCGCGCCAGAGGCGTTGGCGACAGTGAAGTCGCCGCCGCGGCGGCAGCAGTCCACCAGCGCGTCAATGGCCCGCGAGACCTGGGCGATGGCGCCCTGGTTTTTCATGCTCGAGGCAGCCAGATTGGCAATGCAGCAAGCAGCGTTGTTGCGGCAGTCGTCGCGTGCCTCCCACAGACACCACACCAGCGCCTCCAGCGAGTCTGCGGTCCGCATGAGCAGCTCAATGTTGTCGGCGTGCTCGTGGCAGATGTTGGCCAGCGCTGCTGCCGCATTGCGGCGGCAGTCGTCGCTGCCGTTGCGCAGGGAGGAAACCAGCGCGAAGAGCGACGACGGCTCCTGCGCGATGCGGTCCTTGTTGTCGGCGTGGTCGTGAGCTAGGTTGCCAATCGCCGCGGCGGCGTTGCTCTGCGTCGCGCCGCGGTCCATCTCAAGGGCCTCAACCAGCACCTGCAGCGCGCGGGGCGTCTTAACGATCAGGGTCTTGTTGGCGTGCGGGACGGCCAGATTGGCGAGCGCGCGCACAGCGTGTGCGCGCCCCTCCACCGACCCGCCGCCCGCCACCGCTACCAGCGTCGCAAAGCCCTTTTGCACGTGAGCCATCCGCTCCCAGTTCTGCTCGTGCGCGTCCGTCAGATTCGCCAGCGCGCAGGCCGCAGAGCACGTCGCGTCCTCGCCGCTGCTCCTGCACAGCCGCACGAGCTCGTCGAGGCAGCCCTTCTCGGCGCCGATGCTGTCGCGGAGCTCCGGCATCATCGCCACGCTCGCAATCAAGCGCGCGGCATGCCAGCGCGCCTTCTCGGACCCCGTGCGCAGCAGCGCAGTCACGGCCGGCAGGAAGGTTGGAGCGCACGCCAGGAGCAGCTTGTTTTCGACGTGGTCCTCCACGAGGTTCGCCATCGCCATCGCTGCAGTGGCGCGCGACTTGTCCCCGCCCTCGATGGCCAGGCGGACGAGCGCCTCGATGGCACCCTCGGTCCGCGCGATGCGGTCCTTGTTGTCGCTGCCGTCGGCCGCGAGCGCCGCCACGGCTGCGGCCGCAGACGCCTTGGCGCTGTCGTTGATCGACGGCGAGCTCATGAGCCATACTAGCCCGTGCATCGCCGCGTTCGCCTTGGAGTACGTCTCCGTGAGCTCGCCATACGAAACGATGCCAAGTACCTCGCCCGCCAGTCCGTCCTCCTCCTCCATCGTCGTCCGCACAGAAATGGTTGAGTTAAGCCGCACGTTGCCCGGCATCGGCATCGCGCGGCGCGGTTTTGCGGGGTCAGACACCGGCTCGCCAGCCCGCCCTGGTCATCACCACTCCATCGCGTCGGCGCAGCCGAGGCAGTTGCGTTGCTTCGAAGACCAACACTTACGTTGCGTGCTTCTCTCCTCCGCCGCCGCTGACAGCCGCGTGGCTGCCAAACGACTGTCCTGCGAGAGCAACAACTGCAGAGCTTTCAACTTCCGAAGTTTACTTTGAAAGATTTAGCTGGAGGTGCTGAACAGGGGGGGCTCGGCATTGGGAGAGCGCGGGCCCAAACGCAACCCGGCTTCTTCTGCGGATTCCGCAGGCAGGCCGCGGTGCTTGCGGCGCCCCGACCGGCGCACGGCGGCCGCTGCAGCCTCGCCTTCAGCTCAGGGCAAACTCGTCGCCGCAACCCCTGCGCAGCGGGGGCGATGACGAGCACAGGCGGCATGCGGAAGCGCGTCGGCGGAGGCGGCGCAGCGGGCACAGGCATGTCAAGCATGTACGCGGAGAACGAGGTGGTCCTCGATGAGGAGGAGGACAAGCCGCTGGTCGGCGCCGCACCGCTGCCCGCGGCGGAGCATGGGGACGCGGCCGATTACTTCGAACGCGTTGAGCCGCCGCACCACCGCGCGCCGCGTACCACGGCGGCGTCAGGCACCGTCAGCAATCACGTCGTGCCCTTGAAAGTCAAGGTGGGCTTGGTGGTGGAGAAGTTGCGGGAGATAGACATGGCCGACGTGTACCGCTACTGGTCCTTGTTCTCAAAAGTACTCTCTCTAGTAACTTTCTGCAGTAAATACACTGGGACAAACGCTTTCAGAAATTGTGTCAGGTTGTTGTTCCAGTCCTGACTGGTCGGTGCAGTGGCATTTGAATTAAAATGTGTGTGTGTGTGTGTGCGCGCGCGCGCGCGTGTACGTCGGTGTTCTAAATAATATATATATATATATATATATATGTAT
>Ga0315905_10005542_pt1 | contig 12858 bp, 11 predicted proteins | sample LakEriMetagenome_5_FD_203522 | JGI IMG/M metagenome (GOLD analysis project Ga0315905, IMG submission 203522) | Freshwater fungal communities from buoy surface, Lake Erie, Ohio, United States - Buoy 4 MA121 | ecosystem: Environmental > Aquatic > Freshwater > Lake | place: USA: Lake Erie, Ohio... | reverse complement strand
CAGAGCGTACCGCCGTTGTGGTTCCAGAACGGCTGGGGAATCTCCATCAGCTCGCGTTCTTTCGCAGCTCCATCGGCCCCGATCGTGAACTCGGAGACTACCGACAGCAGCGGCTTCCGCTTGTGAGTGTAGTAGACATACAGCTTGCCGTTCTCCTTGAACTTCGGATGGACGGCCATCCCCAGGAACCCTTCTTCGTTCTGCTTGTCGGTGTAGAAGCAGCGGTCCTGGATATCGAGCAGCACCTTCGAGGTCTTGGCAGCTTGATCATTGGCAAACTCGTAAACCACGCCGTGCTGGCTGGCAACGAAGACGCGGTTCGAGCCATCGCCAGGGTGAGTCAGGACGATCGGGCGGAACGGAATGTTCTTGCCCTCGTCGGTCTCGGACTTCCAGTTCGCCCACTCGAGCGCGGGGAACGCCTTCTCGACGGTCACCGGCAGGGCTCCGGTCACCGGGTCCGCCAACTTGCCATCTGCGGGCAGGCGGCGAATCTTGATGTTGCGATAAGAGACCAGATCGCCGTGATCCTGCAGGCAGATATGCCCCTTGGCGGCCTTGCCGAACCCTTCCATCTTGGCGAACTTGCTCTTGGCGACGCGGGCATCCCAGTCCTTGCTGCCGATCTGGAACCGCGAGTACCCGACGCCGTTCATCATGATCTCGCACCCCTGGGCCGAGATCTTCAGGTAGATCTGATTCCACTCGCCCGCCGGACGGGTCGCGTCAGGAATGTTGCCGACGAACGGAACTGGATTCGGCGAGTAGAGCTGATAGAGCCAGCCCGCCAGCTGGGGATCGTGCCCCTTGACGTTGTCCTGAATCTGGACTTCCGGACCGGTGTGCCAGGGAGCGCCGCCCTCTTCGGTCACGCGGAACATGAGCCCCGAGTTCCCCTCAGGAGCGATCTTGTACTCCAGGAACAGCTCAAAGTTATCGAACTGCTCGGTGGTGATGATGTCGCCTGCGCCCTTGTCGGCCCGGGTCAGTGCTCCGTCGGCGACCTTCCAGCCGTCGCTGATCTTATCCTTCTTATAGTTCCGCCAACCGTTCGTGGTCTGGCCATCAAACAGAGAGGTCCAACCGGTCTTGGCCTCCCATTCCGAGACCGCGTTATCGGCAGCCATCGCAGCTGACGGAAGAGCGAGCAGACAACTCAGGAGCATGCGCTTCATGGAGTGTGACCTTCAGTGTCAAAGAGGAAGAGAGCCGGAAGCCTGAGCGCCCGGAGTTTGTGCCCACGAGTGTATCGCGCTGCTGGCGTTCGCACGATCAAGAGCGGCCCGCATCACCAAGAAGTGACCGGCGTGCACCGCCACCAGTCGAAACTGGGATGTCCCGAAGGGGCTGCCGCACGGCGGTGATGAGGCTCGTCATTCGAACTGCAACTCGACCATGACCACTCGATCGAGTGCCCAAAGCCTAATTCTGCTCAGAACTGGACATCAGGATGGAACGGGCCGCTTCGCTGCCGGGTTGCTCCCAGATGATAAAGTCGCTGCCTGGCAAAAGACCGACGACTCTCTGTGAAGCTCCGTAGGGCCAATAGATCGTGGCGGAGCACTCTCCCGCATCCTCGGGGACAAAGAAGTCGCAAACCTGTTCGCTTGAGGACAGATACGACCCTCCGCCAATCAGGTAGCCGACACGTTCTCCGGCAGTCGATTTCAGGACGATTCTCGCCCCCGTGGCTGAGCGATTCGATCGAGTCCCTGCGAGTTTCAAACGAATTCGCTTTCCAGCCGGTGAAGTCTGATTGCTGAGGACCAGCGGGCTGCCATTCAATGTCGTAACCACGAGATCGATCGTCCCATTGCGGTCCAGATCTCCAGCGGCGACTCCACGGGAGGCATACCGCTTCGAGAAGAAGCTGTCCCCGGAGACTTCGGCCCGGTGAAAGCGTTTGCCTTCCTGGTTCTCCAGCAGAATCGACTGCTGCTCAAAGTAGGCCTTGTTGGGGTAATAGACCACATGTCCGTTGGCCACGACGATATCGGGATCTCCGTCTCCATCAAAATCACGGGCCACTGTCCCGAAACCCACGAACAGATCGCCCATGGCGGCAATCCCGGTGTCGCGAGCCAGATCCATGTACTGGTGCTCGCCCAGTCCCTGATAGAGGCAGGCATTCTCCTGCTCGAAGTTCGTGACCCACAGATCTCCGGTCAAGTCCAGGTTTCGTCGCCGGGGATGTCGATACGATGTGCGTCTGCGTCCGCCGGGAACTGGCCGTACAGGAACGCTGGGAGCAGCGACCGGCACCTCAAAATATCGCGACCGATTGGAACTGGCTGTCACGGCTGATGCTCCGGCTGCCGACGGTACGGTTTGTGCCCATCGTAATCGGGTGGCATCTGTAGGCTCCAGGCTCCAGACCAGAGGAGATTTAGCACTATTCGCTCGGAGGGGGCACGTTCTCCCCATCTCTTGCCTTCTGCCGTTCGATCATCTGCTCCAGTGTCGGCAGCTCGATCGTGTCATACGGGACGTTATTCTGCAGGTCCCGGAAGTTCGGAGGGGCCTGCAGGTCGAACGACCTCTCGGCGGGCTCAGCGGAGTCTTCATACAGGTCGCTGTTCTCCGTCGGCTGTGTACTCGATGGATAGGCCCGCATGTCGCAGAACCGTCCGTGCGGGCCGATCCAGTACTGGCTCTCCTGGAGGAAATAGACCGAATGAGTCTCCAGGATTGTCCCGGACTGGCGTTCCAGATTGGCCAGCTGGGTGTTGTACTGCGTGAGGGCGTTGGCCTCGTTCGAGATGGTGTTCCCCCAGTCGCTGATCGCCTGCAGAACGTTCAGCAGGATCGCCTGACCGGTCTGCCAGCGGGCCAGCTGGGCATCGAGGTTCACGCGTGCGGCCTGGCGGGCCTCGCGGTAGGCCAGATACTGCTCGTACTGCTGATCGAGAGTCCGCACCGTCGCTGTCAGAGTATGCGTGGCGGCGTGCAGCCCCTGCTTGAGATTGATGCGGTCGCGGGCAATCACGATGTCCTGGGCCCGAGCTGCGGCGCGGGCCTGTCGCAGGCCCAGCGGTACCGAGAAGTTGATTCCCACGGTCCAATCCTGGCCGCTGCCTGAGCGATGCGGACGTGTCGGCAGCAGGCCGGACGCGACGCGCCCTTCCAGCCCGTTCCAGCGATACTGAGCCACCGCATCCAGCTGCGGTCGGGCCCCATTGCGCGTGATGATCTGCTGCTGCAGATCCGCCTCCAAAATGAGCTTCAGCTCAATCAGATCGGGCCGGCGTTCCTCCGCCAACAAGAGCAACTGGTCCCAGTCAGGTATAAATCGATCGTTGATCGGTGGGGTGGTCGGGATGAAGACAGTGCCGTCGGAGGGACTGACGCCGATGATGTTTCGAAGCGCTGCTTCGCGGAGCAGGACATTGCCCTCGGCGGAAACGACCACCGCCTTGATATTGGCGAGGGCCAGTTCGGCCTGAGCCAGGTCGGCCCGATTATCGATGTTGTTTCGTACCCGGGCCTTCACGCGCCGGACGGTTTCGGTCAGCTGATCGACCTGCTGTTGACGGGCCCACAGGTCAGTCCGGGCGGCAACCAGCGACCAGTAGGCCTCGATGATGCCGCGGAGATGTTCCTGAACTGCATCTTTGAACGCGAAGTACGACCGCTCGGTGTTGATGCTGGCGATCACGATCGGAGCCAGATTGAACTCCGCCCCGGCCCCCTGCAGCAGTGGCTGGGTGTAGCCCACGAAGGTGCTGGAACGTGTCAGCGGATTCAACACTCCGCTGGGATTCTGCGAGGTCGGTGTGGCCTGAACACCGACGTTGAAATCACCGCCCAGCAGATTGCTCTTGTTGATCTGCGCGATCGTGTCGAACTGCCGTGAGCGTCCACGATCGACGCTCACGAAATTGTCGAGCAGTGAGTTCGTCGGGCCGGGATCAAAGACTCCCTGCGGGTTCTCGGTCAGACTCCACGAGTTGTTGACGGACAGGAGCGGATCGAAGAGTGCCTGCCGCTGATCGACTTCGGTATTGGCGATCGCCACGTCATAGATCGAGCGAACGGAATTGGTCGCAGTAACACCACTCAGTACGCGAACCACATCCAGGTTCCGAAGCGAACTGCGTATGGCACTGTCGAGCGCCAGTGGTTGCTCCTGCAGCTCCTTGATCGGGCGAGAGACCGTCGAGGGCAGATTGGCGGTCGGCATCTGATAGCGCGGCAGCTGGCTTGGCTCACGGAGATGCACAGAGCGTCGCTCGGGCAGAATCGTGCCCACCCGTCGCTGCGCCTGGGCGGTGGATCCCATCAGGAGAACCAGACCGGCTATCAACATCAGTACGGCGAATCGGGAAAAGTCCTTCTTCCGCAACCACTCTCCCCAGGGAAGAGTGGCGCGAAGCACACAGGGCGGCTCCTGCCTGCTCGTTGCCAACCAAGTGCGAATTCTGCCGAAGGTCATCAACGTAGCGCTCGTGCGGGCAAACCGGAACGTCCCGGATTGTCATCGACGAACGATCGAGCCTGACTCGCGGGTTACTCCAGAAGGCCCGCTTGTAACACCTTTGCGGCCTCGGCGAAGTCCCGAGTATCGCTCACAATCCCTCCATCTCGCAAAACCACGATCCGCTTCGCATTCTTCGCGACGTTCAGGTCATGTGTGACGAGGATAACGGTAATACCGCTTTTTTCGTTCAGGTCGCGAAAGAGGGCGATGATCTCGCGGCTGGTCTTCGAGTCTAGATTCCCGGTCGGCTCGTCTCCCATCAGGATGGCGGGCTCATTCACAAGAGCCCGGGCAATCGCCACACGCTGCTGCTGGCCCCCTGACAGCTGGCTCGGATGGTGATCCAGCCGATTCCCCAGCCCCACGAGTTCCAGCTTCTGCGTAGCTCGCTTGTGTCTCTCGGACGAACTGATCCCCGCCGAATAAAGTAGTGGCAGCTCGACGTTCTCCAGAGCTGAGGTGCGGGCCAGCAGGTTGAAGTTCTGGAAGACGAAGCCGATACGCTGGTTGCGAATGCGTGCCCGCTGGGCAGCTGTCATATCGGCGACCTCCTCCCCCGCGAGCTTGTAGCTGCCGCTAGTGGGACGATCGAGGCACCCGAGGGTATTCATCAGGGTGCTTTTCCCCGACCCAGAGGGGCCGATCAAGGCGAGGAACTCACCACTCTCAACCAGAAGATTCGCGTTCTTCAGGGCCTCGACCTTGACCTCGCCCAGGTCATAGACCTTCGAGACATCGCGAATCTCAATGACGGGCATGAATGATCCCGAGTGGGACAGCGGCTAGGGGGCGATCAGAGGCGGGGCTTCCGGGGAGGCCTCCTCTTCGGTCGCCGGATCGTCGATCAGCGGAGCTGCGTTGTCCAGTGCCGGAGCCTCGAATCGCTCGATCGGGGCCTCCATTTCGGTCGGAGCTTCGACCTCGGTTTGTCCCTCAGCCACTTGATCGTGACCAGCCGGGGCGATGTCGCCGCTGCTGAATGCTCGCGGAACCTGCTGCAGCTGAGCACCTTCCGGGGCTCGATCGAGATCGAGCTTGCGCTCCTGAATGGTGCCATCGGTCGCGGGTGGCTCTAGGTCTTGGTCATAGGATGGGACTGGTCGCGAAGGACTCTCACCCTGTGGGTTATAAGGAGCGGCATCTCCCCCAGCATCCCCTGCCCCGCCGCTGGACCCGCCAGTCGCAGGCTCAGGTGTCAAACCATTAGTACCGGGGGCGAACGTCGGAGTTCCACCAGTGGCTGGATCGTAGTATTGACCGGGCTGAAGTGTCTGAATTCCCTGGTATCCCCCGTAGCCTTGGTACCCCTGATACCCGCCATAAGCAGGTGATCCGTATCCATACCCATAACCGGGATAGGTCCAAGGCCGGAAACAGCCACTCAGCAGCAGTGAGCCGGCGACAACGATCAACGAGTGGCAGCGAGAAAGTCGCATATCGAATCCTTGCCCCGGGGGCGGCGACGGGTCGACGCTGAATCGACAGGCGGAATCCGCCGGTCGAGCACGCGCGGCGGGATTCTTGGGGAACTGGGAAACTGTGTCCAGACCGGTTGCGGCAGCCTTTGCCGGTTTCCTGGCATGCTGCAGTTCTTACAAAAGGGAGCTTCCGGATTTCAGGCAAACTATCACGCATAGCCTCCATCCCCCCCACTCTTCCCACGCAGACAAGAAAACAGTTCCAAAGCCCCCGCAAAGTCCATGACATCTTACCCGCCAGGAATGAACGCTACTTTCGACCGTGAAAACAACGCAAACTGTTCTCAGATAAGCAAGTTGAGACTTTCAAGCAGCTCAAAAAATCCCGCCGATTGAGGATGACGGTCCCCCACAACTTCAGTCATCAGGACATTCGCTCGAACCGGAATCATCGCCTGTCAGGGAAAGGCAATTCTTCCGATTCACGAAGACTCCCGGTTCTGTCGGGGAAGATCGCAAGGTTGCTGCCGTCGCGGCCCATTGTCATGGCACAACCGCTTCGAGTGGCGTTCACTCGAAAGTTGTTGCCAACCAATGCCGCCTACTGGATCAAAGCGGCAATCGGACGGCCCAGTGAGAAGTCCCTAGGGAAGGAGACGTTGCTCTATGAAGTCTATCAGAACCATCGCTGCCCTCGTCGCAGTGCTTGGTCTGAGCAGTTTTGCTCAGGCTGGCCTGTCCAAGCGAGGCGGGGACTGTGGGGCGTCGAAATGTTGCGACTGCGCTCCCACGTTCCAACCCACCTGCTGCAAGCCGACGATCGTTCGGCCCTGCCACCGGAATGTCTACAACTATCAGCGGACCTGCGCGAAAGCCACGGGTTGCGATGCCGGTTGTGGACCAGCCAACAGCTGCTGCCCCAGCGGAGCTGGAAATGGCTGTACCAACGGTGCCGGAAATTGCGCCGCTCCATGTGCCAATGGAGCTGGCTGTGACAATGGTGCTGGCACCTGCACCGGCGGAAACGCCTGTGTCGGAGCTGGTGCCGGAAGCTGTGCCGCTCCTTGCGGCACTGGCAATGGCTGCGTGAACGGCGCAGGGAACTGTGCTCCAGCATGCGGTGCAGGCAACGGATGTGCCGGTGACGGTTGCGTCGCCGACGGCTGCTGCATGACCACCTGCAAGGACGCCTGCGAAATCGCTCAGCTGATTTACGAATCGCAGACCGCCTGCTACGCCCGTCAGCGTCGTGCTGCCATCGGCAAGCTGGGCAACAAGTACGATTGCGTCTGCCATCCGGAAATCATGTCCGCCTTCATCTACGCTCTGAATGACGCAGATGAACGCGTTCGGACCCGGGCCGCCGACGAGATCGGCGATCAGCTCCGCAAGAACAAGTGCTGCTGCTCGCAGTGCGTGGTCGATGCGTTGACGATCGCTCTGGCTGACTGCGACCGCGGAGTCCGTCGTCAGGCTGAGCAGGCCCTGCGTCAGTGCGGATACGACATCGTCGATCCTTGCTGCGAAGTCGCTTGCGACACCGGTTGTGCTGGCAACGCCTGCTGCAACAACGGAGCTGGCTGCGTCGGTAACGGCTGTGCACCGGCTCCTGCTTCAGCAGAGCCAGCTCCAGCCGCTGCTCCGGCTCCCGCTCCTCCTTCAGAGCCCAAGGCTTACTTCCCGAAGCGGATCAACGACGACAATGCTCGTCCTGTCTCCGCCAAGAAGAAGAGCCTGAGCAACCTGTTCGGACTGGCTCGCTAGTTCCACAGGTCCGGGCTCGGACCGGATGAATTCGAATGACCCAACAGCCCTTGCCGGGAAACTGGCAAGGGCTGTTGACGTTTTGAGAGTCGCTACCACACGCGTCGACCACGTCGATACGATGAAACTGGTCCCCGTCTCCAGACTCCGTTGAGCGCTCTCTCATGACATTTCGATTCCCGTGGATGGCAGCAGTCGCCTGCCTGCCATTTTTCGCGAGTTCTCTCGCATCGGCCGCAGAGCCCGCAAAGGAACTGCCGCTCCTCCTGACCGAAGACTTCGAGTCCGGCACCCTCTCCCGCTTCTCAGCGACCGATCCGGATGCCTGGAAGATCGAAGAGGTCAACGGCTCAAAAGTCGCCCACCAGTTTCAACAGAGCAAGATCCAGACGCGAGTCCGGTGTCCGTTCAATCGAGCTGTGATTCGCGGCACGTCGGTCGGCGACTTTCAGCTCGACGTCGACCTGCAATCGACAGCCCGGGACTACCCTCATCGCAGCTTGTGCCTGATCTTCGGTTACCAGGACCCATCGCACTTCTACTACGTCCACCTGGGTCAAAAAGCCGACGACCACGCCAATCAGATTTTCATCGTGAACGACAAGCCACGCGTGAAGATCTCCAAGACTTCTACGGACGGAACGCCGTGGGATGACAAATGGCATCACGTTCGGATTCGCCGCACGATCGATTCGGGTGACATCCAGATCTACTTTGACAATCTGGAGACGCCCGTGATGACAGCTGTCGACACGACGTTCACCTGGGGCGAGGTCGGGATCGGTTCTTTCGACGATACGGGCCGATTTGACAAACTGGAATTGCGAGGGATACCCGCCGCTCGTTAGACCTGAGTGACCGGCCAGTTGCCGGGTGTTCGTGTTCCTCGTTGAGTGCGTGCGATGAAGCGTCTGCTCCTGCTGGCTGTGTGCTGTTTCGGACTTCTGGCGGCTCCAGCTGCGGCTGATCCGACGGTCTATTTCCGCGGTAAGAAGCTCACGCTGCGGCACTACGTTTATGGAGAGGTGACGACCGCGACCCGCATGATCGGATCGGTCAATCTGGGCTATGCTCACGGTCTGGAGGAAGATCAGGAGATTGGCGTAATCCGCAGCATTGAAGGCCAGTATGTGCCGATCGGAGTCCTGCGGATGAACTCGGTGCAAGCGGGCGAATCACGGGGGATTTACGAAGGGGAACTTCCCCTCCGGAATACCGATCTGGTGATCATCGCCGCCCGGAAACTGAACCTCTGGACCGGTCGCACGCGCACCGATCAAACCGTCATTCGCACCATGATCAGTGATCGTACGCGAGGCTACGATACCGGTTCGGTCAGTCCGCGCCTGGTGCGGGAGCTGGGAAAGGACGATGACCTGATCCACCGCCTGCCACTGGCGCTACATGTCAACCTGGATGAGTTCGATAGCCGCCGCCCTGTCCTGGAGGCTCCCATCATCCGTGGCGCATTCATTCCGTCGTCGACATCCACCGAAAAGGCCAACACCACCTCTGAGGAGGACCGAATCCTGGCTGCCGATGAACCGACGCTCAACCTGGAAGAGTCTCTCGTGCGCTTCGTCCGGTCCAATTCCCAAGGAGTAGTCAGTCTCTCCCCAATCGAGATGGAACAGCTCGCAGCTTCGCTACCCGTACAAACTGACCCGGACCAGCTGCGTTCCCGTTTGAACACAGCCAACCTGCGAATTCGCAACCTGCTCGCGCCTTAAAGCTACGTCCCTGCGAAAGCATCGGAGTCAGCCGGAACGCGCTAGCGTCCGGTTTCTCAGCAGAAGCCGCGGGCGAGCGTCCTGCGGCTGACAGTCCCCTACCCTGGCGGCCAGCTGAGAGCTCGTTTTCCCATCAAGTGAATATGCAGGTGGTCCACCGTCTGACCGCCATCTTTGCCGGTATTGATCACGCTTCGAAAGCCATTGGTCAGGCCCTGCTCCGCCGCGATCTTGCGAACGACATTGAACAGATGGCCCATGAGCGCCGCATCCGAGTCCTCCAGATGAGCGATCGAGGCGATCTCCTTCTTCGGGATCACCAGGATATGCACCGGAGCCTGCGGACTGACGTCGTGGAAGGCCAGCGACAGGTCGTCCTCATGGACAATCCGGGCGGGGATTTCCTTGTCGATGATGCGTTTGAAGATCGTCTTGGACATGGCGTGTGGAGGTTGAGAGGCGTGAACAACGCGGAGCGTCCCTGTCACCTGGAACAGCCCAAACATAGTATACCGGGTATCGCGAGTGCCATCGTTCGCAACTCGCAGCGAGCCCCCGTAAAACCGTCGAGCGAGAAGGGACAGGCAGAAATGTCACAGCGTATTTCCTATCTCGTACTGCTGCTGGCCCTGCTCTGCTGTCAGGATCAAGTCACAGCTGCAGACGCTCCTGCGGCGTCTCCGATCAAGTCCGACGAAGAAGTCGTGTTCTTCCCCACTCGGGCATGGCAAGTTGATCCCGCCCCCGACTCCGACTGGGAAGTCGACATCCACGGCTGGATCTTTGAGCCGGGAGAGCCCGACCCGGGGCCGGTGCTGCTAAAGCAACTCACGGGGATCGATCTCGAAGCCCTGCAGCCGACGGAGCTGACTCTGCTCAAGCAACGGGCGTCGCTCTTCACAGTCGACAACGAGCGTGACAAGGCGATCCCGATCCGCATTGGGGAGCGAGTCGAAGTCCTGCCCGAATCGAAAGCGAATGGGCATTTTCGAGGTCGAATCCGCATCACTTCAGCGGAGGTACTCGAGATCGCTGGCGAAGCCCGGAAGCAGCTGACCTATCGAGCTGTGATGCGCCCTGGCGATGAGCGTTTGATGCAGGGGACGGTTCACCTGATGCCGCGCCCGGCGGTTCATGTCGTGTCGGACATCGATGACACCATCAAGGTGTCGCAGGTCCGGGACAAGCCCGAGCTGCTCATGAACACCTTCTGCCGCCCGTTCCGCCCCGCTCCCGGCATGGCTGAACTCTATCGGAAGTGGGATGCCGGGAACGTGCGGTTCCACTACGTCTCCGCCAGCCCCTGGCAACTCTACCCGCCGCTGGCTGAGTTCATTCGCGAACACCAGTTTCCCGGCGGGACCTTCGCGATGAAGCCGTTCCGCATTCAAGACGGAACCGCCCTGAACGTATTGGGGACACAGATCACCTACAAACGCAGCATCATCGAGCCCCTGATCGAGCAGTTCCCCCACGACCAGTTCGTGCTCGTTGGAGACACCGGCGAACAGGACCCGGAAATCTTCGCCCGGCTGGCCGCTGACTATCCACAGGTCGTCCGAGTGTTTCTCCGCAATGTCACCGACCAAACGCCGGCAGACTTTCAGAAGCTGTTCGAGCTGGTCCCCGCCGACCGCTGGCAGCTGTTTCGGGAACCTGGGGAGATCGAGTGGAGCCCGAAGGAGGTGAAATAGTCCGGAGCGTTCGGCTCCCGTTCATTGTTTTGTTATTCGATCTCTACCCATGTGCCCAACGTCCCGGAGTACTCGAACTCTGCCTGTTGTTTGGCTTCATCGATCGACACATGGTAGGTGTCGGCCATGACATCCCATTTCTCATTGCACGAGAACAGATAATAACCGTCATCCCCGAGATACTGGCAGACTGCCAGGCAAATCGCGGGGCCTTGCACAACGTCACCACGTCGATGAATACAGTTGCCAGTATGCCGATGCCGTCTGTCGAGAACGCAAAAGCAGAGTACGCGGGAATCACCGATCTTTGGAGGAGCTGGCTCAGGGAGTGGTCTCGGCATGCCGTCGATCTCTTCAAACGATGCGACCATCTCAGCCAGCCACGGGACTCGTGATGTGACCTCACACATCGCAATCTCTTCCGTTGAGAAAAACGATTCTGTGGCTCCGAAGACAGGAATCCAGCAGTGTTCGAACTCCTCTTCTGAGTATCGCTCCTGAAGGAAGCCGAAGGTTCCGTCCGGTCGGCGAAAAACATGGACTCGCAACTTTCGATTAGCCGACCAGAGCGTTCGAACAGTTTCGCGGTTCACGTTCAACTTCCTCATGACAATCAAGCTCGTTACTGCCGTGCTGGCAATCGAAACGGCTCCTGAAACTGGGCGCTCCCCCAATCGATGCCCGTGCCGTTCTTGTTGAGGACGTCAGGCCACCAGAGGCTGCGCGGGAGCTGGAAGCACACCTGGGACCATTGCGAGTAGAACTCCATGAGCGAATCGGCAACCCGATGGCCATTGTGCCCCGTACCGCCGTCGAACCAATCGTGCTGGTTAAACACCACCGGAGCCGGGTCCTGCGATGTGTCGAGGCAGAAACTGTCTCCATTGCCTTCATGAATAAACGGCAGCCACTTCCGCATCTTGAGCGCTGTGGTCTTTGCCAGCACGGGATCCTGAACGTGTGGGAATTCGTAGTTGTCCTTCCACTCGGTCAACCAACTCACGTTGTCGTACGATTTGGGAGCACAGGCTTCGATCCTGGGTATCTCGTGATTCGCAAAGAGTCGATCGTCGTTCCGGGATGACCACCCAAACTCCATCCCGTTGCCGATCTCGGTGTAGAAATCAGCCAGGGACGGCGGAATCGGAATGAATGCCTCGGAGCACTCGCGTTCGATCACAGACGCCGACAACGGCTCCCCGCTTTCGAACCGAACCTTCACGCCCTGACGCCGAACATGCTCAGTGACTCGTTCAAACAGATCGAAGTATCTCATGGTTCTTTGCGCTCAGAGATTTCTGTGAGATGGCTCAGGCTTAGTCCTTGGTCTTCTGCTGAACATGACGGGCAAAGTTGTCCAGGATCGCCTGCCAGCCGGCCCGCTGCTGCTCGGCAGAATGTGTCTCCTCCGCATCGAACGTGACACGGACAGTGACGCCGCCTTCAGTCGGTTCAAAATCCACCGTCGCGATTCGATCACCGAACGAATAGGCAAGGTGCTTATGGGGCACGACTGCCGTGTAGGTCCCAGCAAAGTCGAAGCCAAAGCTGCCGTCCCTGGCCTCCATCCGCGACGAAAAATTGCCGCCGACCCGCAAGTCCACCGTCGCCGCGGTCGTGTGCCAGTCATCCGAGGCGGCGTTCCACTTCATGATGTCAGCCGGCGTCGTGTAGGCATTCCACACAGCTGCAACCGGGGCAGCCACTTTCGTTTCGACGGTGATTTGCATCGGGATTCAGTCTTTCTGGCCTGAGTCGTTGACAGGCTGTCGATC
>Ga0315905_10005539_pt1 | contig 12860 bp, 18 predicted proteins | sample LakEriMetagenome_5_FD_203522 | JGI IMG/M metagenome (GOLD analysis project Ga0315905, IMG submission 203522) | Freshwater fungal communities from buoy surface, Lake Erie, Ohio, United States - Buoy 4 MA121 | ecosystem: Environmental > Aquatic > Freshwater > Lake | place: USA: Lake Erie, Ohio... | reverse complement strand
GGTACTTTTACACAGGGTGCGCCTGTTTTCCCTGGTTCCTCTCGTTTGGGAATCAACCCAAATCATTCTTTTCGAACAAAAAACGTAGACTAAAACTTTCGAGATTGTGCGAAACGAATCGATTTCACCCCGTTTAGTCGGTTTTCAGGCAAACTCTTGTGTGTGTTTATTACTGCAGTACCTTGTCGTAAAGATTAAAAAAACGCAGTAATCCACTCCGATCATATTAGTAATGCGCGAAAAGAATAACCGCGATACGAGAACATAATTTTACTACCGGTCGATTCGGGCTCTCGTTGTCAGAGTCCTCCCGAGGAGTAAACTTTAGACCAAAACTTTTGGTGTTCACAAAGATCGGGGTCACACACGAACAAGACCGACGAGGATCATGTTGGGTTGGTGGCTTGACGGCTACCAGCACCCGACACCACGGGTCAGCAGACAAGACTCTGACCCGCGGTTGGCAGCTCTCGACAAACATTTCATGCCAGAATTGGACGGCGCGAGGGCGGGGGAGATACCAGGGGATTCAAAAGGCCGTAGCAGTGGCGGTGGCGGCTGGGGTTCTGCGGTGGAGGGCATTTGGAGTAAACGCCCCGAGCTGGGCACCGACGGCGAGGAACAAGGACACTTCGGTCCTCACAGTTGGACTGTCCCGTTCCTCTCTTGCGGAACCTGCAACTGCACTGAAGACGCGTGCTACGGCCAGCGCAGCACCGGTACTCTGCGGATTTTTTGCAGGTCCCCAGCCAACGCGGCGCTGTCAGCTCGTGGCGGGCTGGCGAAAATCGCCATGATTCAATCAGCGACTACGTTGACGTATGCCCCTGCATTTTCCGGTCACTCTGCTTCTGTAGTGGGCAACAGACAGGAATACGAAAGAACCGGACCCCACACGATATGTCAAGGAGGTGACGCCACAGTGATCAATGCGGGAGTTGAAGAACATTACGTTCACGCAGGCAGAATGGATCCAGAGGTATTCAGGGATTGGATCCCCACACCGAATCCTGTCCGGAATCGGGATGCCACACCGACTCCTGGCACATCAGTTGCTCCACCTCCTCTGCTGAAAGCGACTCCTGGCAAGCCCTTTGATGCAGAGGTCTTTGCGGATCAGGTTGACATGCCCGGAAATAATGAGGCCAGCCCTGTGAAACGCTGGATTGCAGCTGAGCGTTGGGGCAAGGTGACCCCTTGTTTTCCTTGTGCTTGCCGGAACGTCAGTGTTTGCATTCTCCCTGTCACCCCTTTTCCTCCCCTTTGCTGGGCTCTTGGTAAGCGTGTAAGCATGATTACGTACAACAGGTGCCGGATATTGAGCTTCCGCAAGTCACCACCTTCCAAAGCCTCAGGCGGAAATCTGCTGGCGGTTAGATTTTTGCTACGTCTTGCGCACACTCCGTCGCTGTCACATGCGTTCGCTTGCCAACACGTGCGCAATAACCCACCAAATCTGAACAACAAGGACGGACTCTTGACTGTGCCTTCATCGTGGTCAGGCGGCAGCGTGCACGTGGAGTGGTCATCTGTCATGTCTCCAAAAAAGGTTTCAAACAGGGACAAAGTCAAGTTCCCATCCAACCTTTCATCATCCTATTCTGCTTCAGATTCTTCTACCTATTCTTCTAAATCGTCCGCAGATTCAAGTTCGTACCCCTCGCTCGCGGGCTACGCACAGTGTTCCAGTTTACTACAGGAGCGGGCGGTGTGAGGTGGTCCTCTCTTCAACCTACACACGCGCTTTTGATTCAGGCTTTTGTTTTTAGGCTATGAGCGTGAAGCTCAAAAATGTTTCAGGGATAGGGGACTTGGGAGCGACTCGTGTGTGTGTGTGGGTGAGTGTGCATGTGTGTGTGCGTGCGCATCATAGCGTCTTTGTGTGAATGGAAGACGGGCCTGAATCGTCGCATATTTATTTGAAGAAAGTGTACATCATGGGGGCGACCAGCAGAAGCAGACAGCAAATACAATTGAAACATCTTCTTTTTCAGCCCTAAACCTCACTTGAAATTCAGATCCTGCTCCGCATCTCCACCTGCCCCCTCATCTCCCACCACACCTGCTTCAGCACTCAGCTCCTTGCTTTCTTGTTCATAACTTGCTCTGTGCATTCCTCCCTCCTCGTCTACCGGCGATGCTCCAGTCACCCTCGGATTTGCATCCTCTCCTTCCTCGACTCCCTCAGTAGCCTCGTGTGCAGCAGCTGCTGCAGTAGCGTCTTCATCTGCCATGGAGCTACCATGCGCAGAGACCTGCGCGTGTGTGTATGTGCGTGCATGCGTGTGTGTGCAAGAATACAAAACATGAAAACAAGTATTCAAGTGCGCGTGTTGATTCCGTGCTGTTAAGATGTAAAAGTCAAAAACACAGCCACCCGGGGCTCCACCACACACTTAGCGGGCCATCTCCGTGGGCTGATACTGATACTTTCGAAGGCAGGGATGTGCACTCTCAAACGGACCCCAAGGCGTGTGCGTGTGTGTGTGTGTGTGTGTATGTGTGTGTGTGTGTGTGTGTGTGTGTGTGTGTGTGCACGCTGCGACTTCTCCAAATGGTGTTATCCATCGTGCGAATCTTACACACCTCTAATGCGGGGTGAGCAGTTTCAACCGTCAATTCGATCTCAACGTCGAGCCCCTTCCACGCGTCTTCAGTTGCACGCAGAGCCTCATCTACCTCAGCCGCGTACTCTTTTTCTTGCAGGTGCTTGCTCGTTTCTTCTTGCAGTTGCTCCTTGCTCTCTTCTTGCAGGTGTTCCTTGCTATTTCCCCCAACCAAATGGTGCAACTTCAACTTCACACTGGGGTATGCATTATAAAGGAGCATCAGATGCTAATACGTCGCCCTCTCTGCCAGCCTCCTTTTGAGGGTGCAGAAGGGTTGTAGTGGTATGCGTGTGCTGGTGCATTATACCCTCAGACTGTAAATCTAAAGATATAAGTATATGGATGTATATTTAAAAGTAAACAAAGAACGTGAAACACCTCGTGGCGACCACGGTTGATCGCCATCTGCCCTGCGCTTTCTTGTGAGCACTTCGCAAGTGCTCCACCACCTGGGACAACAACAAAAAGAACATGCCATGGGAGGCCTCATTGCGAGCATGTGAGCGGACGCCTGCTGCACAGGTGCAAACGTACACAAACACACACGACACAGACAGACACGGGTCAAAGCCAACACAACACACCTGCCACTCCTTCCACGAATGGCACTCTTCGGGCATGGCGCACAACAATTGTGCGCTCCTGAATATATTGATTACCACCGTATCCAAGACTGGCTTTTCCAAGCTGTCCTTGTCCTGTGTGTGTGTGTGTGTGTGTGTGTGTGTGTGTGTGTGTGTGTGTGTGTGTGAGGAGGCACCCGCAGGCGCGTTCCTCGGCAGCGCTCTATAATGTGTAATACAGCGTGTGCACGAGGAATTAGAGGCCCGGGGCCAAATAATCCGAGCGCCTTCGCTTGTTGTGGGCCGGTAGTTTTGTTGAGAGGCTGTAATAACAACAAAGGAATGGTAATATTTTGGAGTATTCGACCCTACGATCCTTCCTATAGTAACAGCAATAAAGGGATAGTAAGAGTTTGAAGAATCCTGTCGTAACAGTAAAGAGATAGTAACATTTTTCATCATTCGCGAACTCATCACCACTCTCTAGAAAACTAGACAAGTGTGTGCGTGCAAGCACCAATTTCAATTAGTAGTACATTAGATGCACGTGATGGTGGTACTTATCAATTTTTTTATTAAAGTACAAGCACACAGTGACATGTAGATTACAGGGAACCATCAAGGAAGAAAGAAAGGGAAAAAGAGGCGTGACGATTCTGGACCTTAGTCGGCCCGACGCAGCGGATAACACCCAACGCATGGAGCACTTCCGTGACCGTCTGCACACTATGAACACACAGAAAAAATTACACATACACCGTACATCATATGTTCATATATGATACCTATATCATAAATACCCTCTGAACGTTATGCGCACTGAGACATTCAATATTTCTACATACACGTCATCCACGTTTGCAGTCTGATGTGCAAGACACAGAAACTGCTGCATCAAGTGAAGGAATTCACAAGAACGTAAAAGAACTCGCTACATAAAATCAATATTGAAGAATCTGTTCCAAAGAACGGATACTCATAAAATCTCCGGTACTTTCGCCACGTCAAGTAAGATCAAAAAGTGGCTACACATGATGGATTCTACTTCAAACCCGCCTGGCGATTTGCCAATATTTTCCTTCCCAATTGATTTGCATCATCAAGTACAGGAACACAGACTATTGTATGCTTACCACATCATGGGCGTTGCTTGCAACTCGTCGAGTACTTCGTTCACCTGTGATTTTGTTCAACACACACAGTACAGTTCGGCCTAGTGAATTCAAGGTGTCTTGGTCACGCAAGTATATCTGTGCCGGGTGCCACTTTACTACTCACTCTCAAGGACAACGCCCCCTCGGAAAGGCGGTCAACAACGCCGAGTGGAGTGCATTGATTACATGAATGCTGGATATGCGCAATTGTGCAAATCATGTGACTTTTCTGACTTGCTCCTCCAATCTTTCACACGCATCCCCTCTTGCGCAATTGTCTCGCGCTCGCTCACGTCTTGGGTCGCTCTGAGCGAGCCCGAGGCTCGTCGTGTGATTTTGCCCACGTGTGCTGAACGCCCATGCACACAACCACATGCACAAATGCATGAGACAGACACACATTATCTGGAAAATCACGGCATCGCAGCACGCATCTGCATATGTACTGCACCTTTACGAAGTAAGCCTTCCACGTGATCCAAAAGTGACCTTGTCGCGCGACATTCGCCAACTGATCTTGCATATGTACCACCACAGGGTGTACCCTACAGGTGTGTAAGAATGTGAGGATGTGTGCGTGTGCGCACAGATGTGTGGAGTTGTGTGTCTGCATGTATTTGAGAACGTGCGAGAGGAATCAATGTTGTGTGTGTGTGTGTGTGTGTGAGTGAGTGTATGTATGCACGATCTATTTATGTATTGTGTATGTGAAGTATGTATGTACGGACGTGTGTTATGTGCGGATGTGAGTGAAAGTTGTATGTATTTTACGTACGATGAACGTATTTATTTATGCGTGTAAGCATGTCTGTATGTCAATGACATGTATCTATATGACAGTATATGACGGCAATCTGGACAGTGGACAGAAGCTTTCGGTTCTGCGATCATCTCTCAAGCGATGATGCTGAAGTGCAATTTAGCAGAGATGAGACAGAGATGCCCCCAGGTGAAATTAGCTTCACTCGTATCGCATGCGAAGGGCGACTTCACAGATCCATTACGGTTCATGCATATCCCTGCATGTACATACAAACATTTTTGACGAAAATGTAAACACAAACTTACCAGTCCCCCTCCGGTGCTACCAAGACCTCAGACACCTCAGCAAGCCTGAACGCTAGTTCGTGAAAGCTCTCGGGCACGCTGACAACAAGCAAATTCTCACATGTCAGTCGAGTGATACGCAAAATAAAACGAACGAAAAGTCCCCGAAAAAAGATGTTCTACATCAAACATTTTCCTGCATTCTGGAGAAGCCCTCTGTACATACTGCCTCACACAAAAAATACTTGTCTTTGTTTAAAAAAATATATATATATTCTGCATCAAACCTTTTCATGCATTCTGGAAGCCCTCTGTACATACTGCCTCACACAAAAAATACTTGTGTTTGTTTATGCACATGACGATATATGTTTGTGTGTTTCTGGGTACTGTAGATGTCGCTTGCATTCAAGAAACTTTTCAAACGTTTGTACCTGATATTGACCCACAACGGCTCTGTGAAAGTCAAAGTTGGCTGACCTGTAGGAACCTGTTTTTGTTTTGGTGCTGAGTTGAGTTTAAAGGGCTGACCTGTAGGAACCTGTTTTTTTTTTTGGTACTTGGTATTGACCCATGACGGCTCTGTGAAAGTCAGAGTTGGCTGACCGCTCCACGGTAGTGCGATTCGTGTTCGTGTTGGATTGTAGAAGTTAGAGGTGAGCGTTTGATTTTTAGGGTCGGGGTTATGAAGATTAGATCGAGCAGCCTTGCGGTTCTCTACTAGTATAAGAGGGATATTCCACGCACCCACACACCCATACACGATTCACGCGCGTACGCACGTTTACACGCAAAGACGCATGCACACACGGCCATGTACATACGGCGTGGGTACCTTGCGCTTCCAGAGCTCGAGGATCGAGGCAACAATATCGCAACGTTGCTGCAGATCATGCGCCTCCATTTCCACGTCTTGTACAATAACAAACGCCACTACAGAGCTGTTATATGTGCAAGTGAGCGCGTGCGAAACGCATTCTTGAGTGCTAATTTCTATGCATGCATGTCGCAGCGCCGACAGGCTTAAAACCCCTGCTGATTTTAATAAAATCATGATTTCAGTTGACTCTCGCAGCGCACGCACATTTCCGCTGGATTTATGGGCGTGAACCACATGCTGTTAGGTTCCCAGCAGCGGGCATACAACCGGCAGCGCCGGTTTTTTGGCTCGTTGCCAGGAAACGCGCCCATCAGCCATGCATGGATGATTGCTCTGACTGCATCTGCATACTCCCCTCCGCTCACATATACTTCCACATACCGTTCGTTTTCAACATACAGCTTGTCCAGGTACTCGATAATTGCATTTTTGGGATTGCCTGAGAACAACTCTCGAAAATTAGAGCCATATTCAATATGTAAAATGCCAATGAAACTGACTTTTTGGAGATTTTGCACCACCAACTGCGCGGACTGCATACACGTTGATAGCACGCTGCACCTGGACAAAGGGCCTGCAACAGCAGTTTTTATGTCCAAGAAACACACCGTTACGGAATCTTTGTGGAAAGACGGTAAACAGGGAAAGAGGAGGAGGAATGGATCACAGAGAGGGAGCAAGGAGGGAGAGGGAACAGGGATGGTGGATGTAGAGAAGAGAGAAGGAGACCTGCATGAAGCTATCAAGCCAGTACCAGACACATGAATGATCGGGAAGGTGCGATTAACGCCCGCTGGCGTCCATCGCGTCTCCATCGGGAGCAACTGAGCGGCCTGCCCCTTCGTGGCCTGTCGTGTTGTACCAGCAGGTACGTAGTCCCCTACCTTTTTGTCATCAACCTTGTTGGTGCTGCTTGAGGAGCTCCATGTCCTCCCAGGTGTGCCTTTTTCGACCTTGAATACTTTCACGAGGATAGAGGACACGTGGTCGTTCTCTCCGGTGACAATGAGGGGTATCTTGACGTTTTCCATTTGCAGCTTGCACTCGCGCATGTACTCTACCACCTGATCCAGATGGGTGAAACTCATCTTCACACACACACACCCGCATACGCACGCGCACCACACGTCCGGGCGCGCACAAGAGGCAGCCTTCCCGCGCCTGCATTCATATCAACGCCCGCGCACACGTGCATCTGTAGAGGAAGAATGAGACCTGTCCTTTGTTGGCGATACAGCGCGGTGGATGGAGTAGCAGCGGGCAATCTTTGAGGTGAATGTAGTGCAATGAATGAAAATCTGTGAGACAAACGCACCCACATCAACACTCATCCATACAAATATGCACACGAATGTTGCTGAAGGTGATGCCGCGCAGCCACATGAAATATCAAGCCTGGACATGTTCAGACGAAAAAGACATGTGAGGAGATATAGAATCCTTACCCATGATTTTCTTGACTGGCAATCGAATCAAAGGATTTCCAGAAAGGTCCAGCTCCCGCAGATTACGCAAACGCACAAGTAAGTGCGGAAACTCTTGAAAGGCGCAGGAAGAGAGATCGATCGACGTGAACTCTGAAATGTCAACCATTATCTTCTTTGCCTCAGATGCTGCAGTGACGCTTGAGAGTGAGGAGCTGCTGCCAGCCACGGAATATGCGCGCGTGAATCCCTGGGAATTTGCGCGCGTGGTAGGGTTTTCGATCTCGGTGAGCCGTTTTGAGACGTACAGTAGTTCATAGTTGTCGAGTTTCATAGGCAGTATCACGGTGGCTTGACTCAGGTCTAGAGTGTTGAGCTCCTTCAGCGTAGTAGTAGCTTTGACCACGTGCACCATACCACGGAGCGCATGCTGATCGAGGCCCGAATCTTTGATGTCCAGCGACGTGATTTGGGTGTACAAATGCGTGTTTAACATAATGTTTGTAAATTGGTCTATCCCCTCATAGTTGACGGCGGAAACTAGAAGTTCATTCGAAGCAGCAACGAGGCGGTTGTGCGCCAGGGAGAGTCGATTTAAAGCGGTAAACTGCATCAAATCCATGTCAAAGCGGAGGACGCATATCAAAAGAAATCAAGTATAAATACATGAAAGAAATCAAGTATCAATCAAACGGGCAGCACTGGCAAAGACTACCTGCGGCAAACCCTCACACACGTACTTCAGCGCATCGGAGTTTAAGTCGTTGTCAGCAAGATCGAGTACGCGTAGTGATTTGTGCTTAACGAGGCTGGCCATCAAAGAACGAACACCGGGGCTTCCCATTCCATTTCCGCGAAGACTGATCTCGGTGAGTGAGGTGTGTATAGACAGAACAAGCGCGAGCGAGTTCGAGCCCTCCTCGCGCAGGTCGTTGAAGCTCACATCCAATATTTGCAGGGGTGTCCAAAACAGGCCGGCGGTCAAAGTCTTCATACCCACGGCTCCGATGCGGTTGTGCGCATGGAGCCGCCCGCCTAGATCCAGGCTGATGAGAGAATGACGCAGGTCGCCCAGCACGCGCGCTAATGTCTTAGCCCCTCCGACCAAAAGAACATTGCTAGCCAAGCCGAGGTGCGTCAGATTGGTCAGCCCATACAGGGAAGGCATAAGACTTGCCATTAACTCTGGACCTTCACTGCTCTCGTGAGAGAAGTGCTTCACGTTTCCCGACACATCGAGGGACCGAAGCTGCGACAAAATTTTCAAAGAAGGCTCCAGAGCCTGTGTGTGTGTTTGTTTGTGTGTGTGCGCGCGAGTATGCGTGCGTGCATGTGTGTGTATGCGTGTGTTGTGTGTGTGTGTCCGTGCGCGTGTGTTTTTATGCGCTCATGTGCGCAATTCAGGCTCGTGTGTGCGTACCTGCAATCCTGCCGCTGATATACCGTTGGACTGCAAGTCGAGCTTGAGCAACTGCGTACAAGCGACGAGGGGTGAAGCTAACGCAGTGGCGCCTGGATCGCCGATATTATTATCCGCGAGCACCAAGGACCTGAGGCCACTGAGTTCGCGCATCGCTGACGCCAGAGCGATCATTCCCAATGGGCGAAGGTCATTACGTGTGAGGTCGAGATGGACAAGTCGCGTGGTAGACCTGAGGCTAGGGGCCAACAACTTCCTCATGCCTTCAGGTCTGATCAAGTTGTCACTGATGTCCAGCGACGTGAGAGTGGAGTTGAATTGAAGGGCATCGCACAGTTCGAGCAGGCCAGTGAAGTCGTGCTTGTACTGGGGCGTAAGGCTCACGAGCTTCGGGCCCTTGATCACCAGCGCCTCCATGCGGAGTTCCTTCTTTGACAAAATCCTATTCTTAATTCCGCCCTTTGTGTTGTGTCGAGCGGGCAAGAAACGCCGCGACGGCAGCTGCAGCGCACGCATCATAGCTTCTGGATCAATGTCCTTTGCAACATGTTTCAAGCGTTAGTGCCACTGTGCATTCACAATCTAGCATCATCACAGCGTTGACTTTGCCAGAAGTTGCACCTCCTCACGTCGTGGCGAGCGGAGGCGCATGAAACCCTGCGTGGGCTTGACGATTTTCGCCATGTGCAGTGCATTTACTTTCTTGATCTCCTTTCGAATTATCTTTTTCATGGACTTGCAAGTATCGTCGGATATAGAATCTGCAAACGACTGGTCGGCATTGTCTGCCTCCGAGTCTGAGGCACGAAAGAAACAAAGAGTCAGGTGAAATGCCCGTCAAGATGCACGGCATCCCTCAAGCGTGTACGAATTTCAAAGGATGATGATCAGTCAAGAGAAACTTCACCTGACAGACTCTTCTCGGGTGTAACTGTCCTATCAGAAGAAATAGACTTCTTTGATTCGTTCTTGATCCCCCAAACCTCTTGCAAATTCTCCCCGCACTGGTTGGTCAAGGTGTGGAGGCTGGCAATTATACGAACACACACACACGTCAACACTTATTAAACCTTGGACAGAGATCGACAGGAAATCTCAAAAAACTATGAAAGACTAATACTTGGCATTAGGTGTTTATGCACCGCCTTCACGACTCGGAATTCCGCTTGACCTCACTTTACTGCAGGTCGACGAACACACACACACACACACACACACACACACACGCACACACACACACACACACCTGAGAGTCGCTTTCAGGACAGACAGTTCCGAGGCCAGGTTCTCTTGCATGAGAGCATTGGCCACTATGACTGCTGGAACTGGTTTATCGACTTTCTTGCGCTCGGGCTTGTTTTGTTTCACCTAGTCCAGGTTCAGAGTGAAAATTCAGGATCAGGATTCGATTTGTAAATTTGTCAGGATTTGGTTCTCTCAGACGATGAAAAAATATCCCAAAAAACAAATGGGAAAAAGAAACGGGAAACGGCAAGATACCTTGCCCTCCTTCACGTCTTTGTATTTCAACTCCACGTTCGTCAACTCTCCTTTTTTCCTGTCCAACAAATCCTTAATCGAGATCACGTGTTCCACTGAATCTTCTGGCCCTATCCCCCCGTTCTCCCCACCACTGCCCGTATCCACGTCATGTCCGCCCTCACCATCGCTAAAGCTGCGCGAACCAATGGATTCTGGGGACACACACACGGGCATCCGGGTAAGGCATGTCAAATCATAAGCGCAACAAACGCACACAGCCGCAACACACTGCAATAGGGGAGGAAACCCCAGATTCACAACAAAGTGCCAATGCCAGATTCACAACAAAATGCCAATGCTGTCTTCGCCAATGTATTTTCCGCACATGATGTCCCTGGCCAGAAATTTGCATGCCAAACTCTAGACCGCACCACTGCGCAATGACCACTGGAGGAGTGCAAATAAGCAACACACTCTCTCCCAGGCGAAACCATGGACTAAACATACCGATGCTGTCTTCAGCCAATGATCCCTCTCCTATGGACTCCATCGAAGACTCCCCCAACAATGGTGACGCTTTTTTTTGCAGATGATAATGCGAGAGGCAGGGGCACCGTGACAGCCAGAGCGAGAGAGTCAGAGACTTTGCAATATGGTCGGGTGCTGAGATGCTGTTGTCTTTTCTATGCTAGAGGATCCGGATTGGGGTTTGGGACTTGACGTTTGGAAGCACAACATCATTAGTTGGGAGCTTTCTCGGTTGGTGCTCACCACTGGGTGCATGGCGCAAGTCTGGGAAGCTGGCGTTAATTCTTCCTGTATTTTGCTTTTTGGTCAGAGTTCTCGGTGCGGAGAGCTACAGAAAGAAAAAGGAGGGGCGGGAGATAGAGAAACGAGACCTGTCCCTTTGACGGTCGTATCGCGGGGTAGATTCAAACTTCTACTAATCGCGTCAGTCTCCGGCGAGAGCATCGGCAGCCGTGACTCAAGCGGAATATTCTTTTTCCTATTCTTTTTCTGCTTACTCTTCACATGCATGGTCGGTTCGGGGTCGCGGACAGGTTTCGACCAAGAGTATCCCGTGAACCTTTTGCTTCCTGCAACCAGCAACACTGTCACATTCATTCATGTGTACACTATATAAAAGATGAAATATGGGCTCTCACCGATTTGCAAAGGTGCGTTATAAGTGGTGGTCGGGCCACTGAAAGACACATCTTTCAAAGCCTTCTCATCATCTGCTGGTGGCTGGGCAACAACGGTGCAGTGAGAATGATGCGGTGTGTGCAGTAGCGCTGGGGTACATGCGCATTCAAGCAATGCGTGCATTTATGCACATGCACGCGCGTGCACATGTATGCATACATGTTGGATTCAAAACTATATCATGTTCGTGCACACATTGAACATGCGTGCGTGCAGGTTTTTGCACACACAAGGATTACGACGTCGCACGCTCGGCCTTACGATCACCTGGTTGAGGCTGGAAATGACCACCTTCTGTCGGGTGGGCTCCCCGCCAGTGCAAGCCTCGGGCACGGCGGCGGGGTCGCCGGGGACTTCGCCAGGCGCCACGCCGCCGCCTGCGAGGAAGCCGGTGCGCAGCTTCGCTACGCGCGCACGCACGACTGGAGATTGCAGTGACATTGGTGCATACCGGCGGGGCCCTACCGTAGGTAGGCCCGGGAAATACAAAAATTCTGAAATAATAATATCTTGCCAGGTGGGTTGTGGGAAACTGGACGATGGAGGAGTGCAGTGCGCTCTGTGCGCGGGTGAAGGCGCTCGTGGCGGAGCGCGCCGACGGGGACAAGACGTGGATCGCCCTGGCGGGTGCGCCGGGCAGCGGAAAGACCACCCTCAGCTCGCATCTGTCGGAGGCGCTGAACCGGGACGGCATTCCCACCGTAGTGATGCCCATGGACGGCTTCCACTATTACAGAAAGGAGTTGGACATGATGCCAGACCCGCAGGTACCAGCCCGCCTGCGGACCCAGTCTCACCGCCACAGCCCAACTTTCAAATCTCCCTCGCACGTGAGCCCCTAGTGATCCTGACCGCAGAGCTTTATATGTGTAGATAGTATATATTTGTCAACGTTACTATAACATTGGGTTCCCGCGTCGTCGCACAGGAAGCGCACAGGAAGCGAGGCGCTCACTGGACTTTCAACGCTCACCGCCTCATACAGGTCTCAAAGACCAGTTCATGTACACACATGCACACACATGAACAACTCTCCGGATGAACCTGTGGGAATATATATATATATATATATATA
>Ga0315905_10005538_pt1 | contig 12860 bp, 10 predicted proteins | sample LakEriMetagenome_5_FD_203522 | JGI IMG/M metagenome (GOLD analysis project Ga0315905, IMG submission 203522) | Freshwater fungal communities from buoy surface, Lake Erie, Ohio, United States - Buoy 4 MA121 | ecosystem: Environmental > Aquatic > Freshwater > Lake | place: USA: Lake Erie, Ohio... | reverse complement strand
AGTGGGGTTTTAAAAGAAACCAAAGGGTATGACAACATAAAATACATTTTGTATTATAAGTATACAACTCCCAATACTGACGAGCCCGAAGAATCCTGGACCCATGTAGAAATGACTGTCCATTTAAATACCGGTAAAATTTTCATTAACGGAGAACGCATGAAATTGTTTACTGCAAAAGAAGAAAAGAAGAAATCGGTCAAGTAACTTTTTAGAATGATTGAGGCTATCGCAAGGCAATAATCCCTTTTCAAATCACAATAAAACGATAGCATCACATTGCCACATTAAAAAACCTTATTTAGCTCTTTTTTGTTTTCGGGTTTTATAATTTTTTAAAAATTCACCTTTTGGTTTACCGTCGTCGAAAGAACTAAACCTAAGTGGGAAAGCTGCCTGCGCTCGGGCTTCCTCGTTGGACCAACCTTCATATTCCATTCGATAAAGGGCTGCATACAACTGCGCACGACCAATACCGTGGTAACAATGAATCAATACGGGATAATTTTTTGGATTATCCATAATTGTATAGAAATAATCCAGATTCTTTTGATTGGGGACTTGGTCTGAACCGTTGTTGAAATAATTGACCCCCGGAATTTTTGCCACTGCTAATTTTTCGGCTTTCAATTCTGCAGGGACTTCAGGATTATTCACGTCATCTCCTGTTCCAGGAAAGCGCAAATCAACAATCGATTTGATATGGTATTTCTTTACATAAGCTTCAATTTCATCGGGTGGTATTACCCCACTTTTATATACTTTACCTTCGGTAATTGTCTTAAAGTTATGATTGATATGTCGATTGTAAACATACTTACCTCCAGCGCCTAAAACTAAAATAATTACTACAGTTAGTATTTTCTTTTTCATAGTATCAATAGGGTTTTGAAGTTAATTTTTTATCAATAATCCGTTCCATATAGTCTTGTACAAATGCTTTGCATCGTTGTTCTAATAAGTTCATTTCTGCATTGCGATTTTTGATCAAATTGTGTTTGAGATCTTTATCGTTTTTAGCATAAAATCCGACCGCTTTTGTACCGTCAAAAGTACAAATATAGGAACCGCTCATCATTTGATAATGATCAGAAGAATACCGCATTACAAATGGGGGTACTTTTTTCTCACTTAGTAAACTTCTTCCCCAACTACGAAAAGGCTTTTCATAGCCCATCATATCCAGTATCGTTGGATAAATATCAATCTGTTGCGCCCAATCGTGATTTACCCCTTTAAATTGACCATTGGGACTGTAAAACAATATCGGTACGGTATGCTGAAGTTGATCTTTACCGTATGCGTCATAATAAATCAAATTGTCGTGATCGGCAACCAAAACAAAAATTGTGTTTTGAAACCATGCTTGTTTTTGGGCCACTTTAAAAAATTGTTTTAATGCAAAATCGGTATAGCCCACACATTGGTGCATTGGATTATCCCCTTTGGGAAACTTTCCTTTGTATTGATCAGGAACAATATAAGGCTCATGTGAGGAAACTGAGAACAAAGTTGCCATAAAGGGTTGCTTTTTGGCGGTAATGGTTTGGTTGAAATATTGAAAAAATGGTTCATCCCAAATTCCCCAAACGCCATCAAAATCAGCATCATTGTTGTATTCGTTTTTACCATAATAATGATCGTAACCCAAAATATTACTAAACCCTAAAAACCCCATCGATCCGTTGGGTGCCCCATGAAAAAATGAGGTATCATAACCCTCGTTTTTTAATACCGAAACCAAGGATTCAATTTTTTGTTTCGGATAAGGAGAAGAAGTGAATGCATCTTTAAATGAAGGTATGCCCGAAATCACCGACGACATCCCATGAATCGACTTGTACCCATTAGCATATCCATTGGTAAAAATCAAACTATGCTGGGCCAACGAATCAACAAAGGGAGCATAGCCCCGGTAGTTTTTTATGGTTGTATTCGGATTAAACGAACCTACATACTCGCGCGCAAAACTTTCCAAAATAAAAATGACGATATTGGGTTTTGACTTCGGAAAGTTTTTATAGTGTTTGATTGGGATAATCAAAGAATCAACTACTTTTTTATCGACCAATTGTACTTTTTGAAACGTATTGGTATTCCAGGTTCGAATCACCGCAAAGGGCGTATTTAAAACAAAATCCGACTGGGAAGCGTCCGACACGAATCGGCTCGCATCAACCATGTTAATCGGGCGGGTACTTTTTCGAAAATCGCCACGAATGCCTCCAATACAGAGGAATGCAATCAACAAAAGCATCATGGTAGAACTGAAGAAATACTTTAAATTATGCGCTATCCGACCATGCTTAACTTTTTGTTTTTCATACAGATAAATCCATAAAATAGCCATTCCCAAAAACAAAACAAAAACGTGCCAATAATTCACCAAAAAATTAGCCAACAAGGCTCCTTTATTGGTTTCATGCTCCACAATATCCATTGATGCACGTGTGCTTCGATTAAACGAATAGCGGTAATAAATAAAATCTACAAAATTGAGTGAAAATGCAAAAAGATTAGTAACGAAGTAGAGGGTTTTTAATAACAACTGATATCCTTTGCGCGTATTGATGGTAAATGGCAATACCGATAATAGAATAAAAAACGCATTGACATATAGAATTGCAGTAGCATCAAACGCTAATCCATGATAAGCCAACGGAACTAATTCGGTCCACGAATCAACCTTGATGAGTTGTGCGTTGTAAAAATAAAATAAAAAACGAGCTGAAGTGTAAAAGACAAATACTAAAAACACTCTGTAAGCTAACGTTTTATATTCATTTAGTCGAGGGAAACCTTGCATTTCTTATTCATTCGATTTAGGCGCAAAACTACAAATTACGATTTTAATGCATCTAATTTTTAAATTAATATTGTGAAAGCCCGTTGTTTTCTTTAATTTGGCAGAAAAAAAGACTATGCAATCGATAAGTAGGCTATTTGACTTCCCGTATTACCAACTTTCTAAAAATAACAAACCCGATTGTTTGGTAACAAAATATGGAAAAGAATGGGTGAAAACGTCTACCCAAGAATATCTTAACCAAGCTAACGCCATTTCTCGTGCTTTTTTGCGCTTAGGCGTTCAAAAAAATGACAAAATTGCGCTGATCACTTCGACAAACCGAACCGAATGGAATGTCTGTGATATTGGAATTTTACAAACCGGAGCGCAAACTGTACCAATCTATCCAACAATTGCTGCCGAAGATTATGCTTATATTTTAAATCACTCGGAGTCGAACTATTGTTTCGTTTCTGATGCAGAAGTTTTTGCAAAATTAAATTCGGTTCGCAACCAAATCCCAACACTCAAAGAAGTGTATTGCTTTAATTCATTATCTGATTGTACCCATTGGAAAACACTTTTAGAATTGGGTGCTGACACCTCCAATCAAGATGCCGTTGAAGAGCGCAAACAAGGTGTTTTACCAACCGATTTGGCCACAATAATATACACCTCAGGAACAACAGGAAAACCCAAAGGCGTAATGCTATCGCACCAAAATATTGTTTCTAATGTTTTGGATAGTGCTCCACGAATTCCATTTGAAGAAGGCAAATCGAAGGCGCTAAGTTTTTTACCTGTGTGCCATATTTTTGAACGTATAATTTTGTACATCTACCAATTTTACTCCGTTTCCATTTATTTTGCTGAAAGTATTGATCAATTATCGGATAACATTAAGGAAGTTCGACCCAACGTTTTTTCTGTTGTACCGCGTTTGTTAGAGAAAGTGTACGACAAGATTTATCAAAAAGGAGCCGAACTTACCGGACTCAAACGAAAAATTTTCTTTTGGGCATTGGAATTAGGATTGAAATACGAACCCTACGGCGCCAATGGATGGTGGTATGAAATGCAATTGAAACTTGCACGAAAATTAATTTTTAGCAAGTGGCAGGAAGCTTTAGGTGGCGAACTTACAGTAATGGTTTCGGGTAGTGCCGCTTTACAACCGCGACTCATTCGCGTATTTGCAGCAGCAGGCATGCCGGTAATGGAAGGTTATGGTTTAACCGAAACTTCACCCGTAATCACTGTAAATGATCAAAAAAATCGAGGTTTTAAAGTGGGAACTGTAGGTAAAGTAATCAACAATGTAACGGTTAAAATTGCGGAAGATGGTGAGATTTTATGCAAAGGTCCCAACGTAATGATGGGGTATTATAAAGATGATACGCTAACCCAAGAAGTCCTAAAAGACGGTTACTTTCACACGGGAGATATCGGTGAAATCGATACAGAGGGCTTTTTAAAAATAACCGATCGAAAAAAAGAAATGTTTAAAACTTCGGGGGGGAAATACATTGCACCACAGCTTATTGAAAATGCAATGAAACAATCCTTCTTCATTGAACAAATTATGGTGATTGGCGATGGAGAAAAAATGCCTGCAGCATTAATTCAACCGAGCTTCGATTTTATTAAAGAATGGGCCAAAAGACATCAAGAACCCCTTGGACCTTCGTATGAAGAAATAGTAGCCAATCCTCGTGTAATAGCCCGAATTCAAGAAGAAATAGACAAAATCAATGAACGATTTGGTAGTTGGGAAAAAATTAAAAAATTTGAACTAACACCAACAATTTGGAGTATTGATGGAGGTGAATTAACACCAACACTTAAATTGAAACGAAAAATGATCAAAGAAAAGTATATCCATTTATACAATTCCATTTACCGAGATAACGATTAGTAAACACCCTTCGGGGTGTTTTTTTTATCTTAATAACACAATTTTTTATATACATTACCCATGTGTTTCTACATGCAAATGAAAGACCCCAAGGTCAAATTGGAAAAGCGATTCAAAGCCAAGGTATCTGATGAGGCAATACTGCCGCAATCGGATTTTTTCAACGGATTTGAACATCCGAAAATTGCGTTGATCACCGATGGAAAACCAGAGGAAATTCAGTGCAATTTCAGTTGGGGACTCCTTCCCTATTGGGCAAAAGACGATACCATTCGAAAAAACACCTTAAACGCACGAATAGAAACTATTGCCGAAAAACCAACCTATCGTGATATACTTCAAAATCGGTGCATTATTCTAGCAAATGCATTTTACGATTGGCATTGGTTAGATGAAAAAGGAAAAAACAAACAACGATACCTTGTACATGGTCCAACGGAGCTATTTGCTTTTGCAGGTTTGTATAGCTATTGGACGCATCCGCAGACTGGTGAAATACACGCGACATTTACGATTTTAACAACCGAAGCCAACGAAACCATGGCCTATGTGCACAATTCTAAAAAAAGAATGCCCGTACTTTTAAAACAAGAAGACGAAAAACATTGGCTGCAACATACCCTTGAACCACAGCAATTGGCTTTACCATATCAAGTACCCTTAATCGCTTTTCCGGGATAATTCCCTCTACTACTTCATTCTTTTGGAAACGAAAACACAACGCCCACCCCTTTCCATCTCCAAATGAGCGTGAGCGGTTGAAGCGGCATCCTTTTGTGGTGTGTAACAGCCAAAAGATACAGCGAAAAACGCGGCCCAAAGGGACACGCCCAAAGGCATTTAATTGACTATTATCCTGCTGCACAATTACTTTCAAAATAGGAAAAAGCAACTTTGAACCTAAGCTGTATTTTTTTTAAATTTATTATGCGTGCATAATATTTTTTTGTACATTTGAATTCAATACGAACGTTTTTTCTATGAAAGACAAAACAATTGACTACGCACTTCGTACTACTTGGCAAGCGGTAGCCCGAATGTATAATGAAGAAGCTTCAAAATATGATGCTTCTATGGCTGTAGGCTTTGCACTATTAAGTATAGACAAAGAAGAAGGCACGCCTTCAACCTATATTAGTAATCGTATGGGGATGGAACCCACGAGTTTAACACGAACGCTAAAAACGATGGAAGATCGCGGGTTAATCTACCGTGAAAAGAATCCGGATGACGGACGTGGGGTATTGATTTTTCTTACGGATGAAGGGCGTGAAAAAAGAGAATTATCAAAAAATACCGTATTGCGCTTTAATGAAGTGATACGCAGACAAATCTCTGAAGAACAGTTAAAACATTTTATGGAAGTTAGCGACCTTATTTTTGATTTGATTGCTGAAAAAAAAATATTTTAAAAAATAAAAAAACATTGCAATATATACTATGAAACGACACCTAAAAAAAGTAGCTGTAGTTGGTTCTGGAATTATGGGATCGGGCATTGCTTGCCATTTTGCAAACATTGGGCTCGAAGTCTTGTTATTGGATATTGTACCCCATACGTTGACACCGTTGGAAGAGCGTAAAGGGCTCACTTTAGCCGACAAGTCGGTTCGCAACCGTATAGTTAACGAGCATTTAGCTAGCGCATTAAAGTCGAATCCCTCACCAATTTACAATCAAAAATTTGCTTCGCGTATTTCTACCGGGAATACAACAGACGATATGGCAAAAATTGCTACGTGCGATTGGATTATCGAGGTTGTCGTCGAACGCTTAGATGTTAAAAAATTGGTATTTGAACAAATTGAAACCTACCGCAAACCAGGCACGCTTGTAACTTCCAACACTTCGGGAATTCCCATTCATTTCATGAGTGAAGAGCGCAGCGAAGATTTTCAAGCCCATTTTTGTGGCACACATTTTTTTAATCCTGCACGTTATTTACAATTGTTTGAAATAATTCCGGGTCCGAAAACCCATCCTGAAGTCATTGACTTTTTATTTGATTACGGTTCTAAATTTCTTGGAAAAACCTCAGTTATTGCCAAAGACACCCCAGCTTTCATCGGAAACCGCATTGGGATTTTTGGAATTATGAGCTTGTTTCATCAAGTAAAAGAATTGGGATTAACAATTGAAGAAGTAGACAAATTAACCGGACCGGTAATTGGTCGCCCTAAATCGGCTACGTTTCGAACTGTTGATGTGGTCGGCTTAGATACTTTAGTGCATGTAGCTAACGGCATCTATGCCAATTGTGAATCTGATGAAGCGCATGATTTGTTTCAACTTCCAGATTTCATTCAAAAAATGATGGAGAATAATTGGTTGGGTAGCAAAACCAAACAAGGCTTTTACAAAAAAGTAGAGAAGGAAATCATGTCATTAGATCTTGAGACGCTAACCTACCGACCCAATAGAAAAGCTTCTTTTGCCACTTTAGAAAAAACCAAATCGATTGACAAACCCATTGATCGCTTTAAAATTTTGGTTAAAGGCGAAGACAAAGCCGGTGCTTTTTATCGAAAGAATTTGGGAGCAATGTTTGCCTATGTATCCAATCGAATACCCGAAATTGCTGATGAAATATACAAAATTGACGATGCCATGAAAGCCGGTTTTGGATGGGAAAATGGCCCGTTTGAAATTTGGGATTCCATTGGAGTTGCAGCAGCCATCGAGATGATGAAAAACGAGGGGTACACTCCAGCAACTTGGGTTACCGAGATGCTTTCTGCAGGAAAAACAACATTCTATAGTGTGACCGCTGGAAAAACGAATTATTATGATCTTGTTTCAAAGTCGTATACCCAAAAACCAGGGCAAGACAGTTTTGTAATTTTAGATAATATTCGAGAAACCCACAAAATATGGGGTAATAGTGATTGTTCGGTATTTCACTTGGGCGATGGCATTTTAAATTTGGAATTCCATTCTAAAATGAATACCCTAGGAGGTGGGGTCATAACAGGTATTAATAAAGCCATTGACTTAGCCGAAAAAGAATACCACGGATTAGTAATCGCTAACCAAGGGGCAAATTTTACGGTAGGTGCAAATATCGGTATGATTTTTATGATGGCGGTTGAACAAGAATATGACGAATTAAATCGCGCAATTCAGGTTTTTCAAAATACGATGATGCGTTGCCGCTATTCTTCGATACCCGTTGTTGTGGCCCCTCATGGAATGACCTTGGGAGGCGGTTGCGAAATGACACTTCATGCCGATCGTGTGGTGGCAGCCGCCGAAACCTATATCGGTTTAGTGGAGTTTGGGGTTGGGGTTATCCCAGGAGGTGGAGGTTCCAAAGAAATGACTTTACGCGCAGCCGATTTGTTTCACAAAAACGATGTAGAATTGAACGTTTTGCAAGAGTATTTCTTAACTATCGGAATGGCAAAAGTAGCAACTTCTGCTTATGAAGCTTTTGACTTGGGAATTTTTCAAAAAGGAAAAGATATCGTTGTGGTTAATCGTGATCGCCAGATAGCTACCGCTAAACAAGTCGCATTACAAATGGCGGAACAGGGCTATACACAACCGATTAAACGAAACGATGTCAAAGTATTAGGAAAACAAGCATTGGGTATGTTTTTAGTAGGAACAGATCAAATGGTAGCTGGGAACTATATCTCTGAACACGATCGAAAAATTGCCAATAAATTAGCATATGTAATGGCCGGTGGCGATTTATCGGAACCATCTTTGGTTTCTGAACAGTATTTATTAGATATCGAGAGGGAAGCATTTTTGAGTTTGTGTACCGAACGAAAAACATTGGAACGCATTCAATATATGTTAACCAAAGGAAAACCACTACGTAATTAATAATTTAAATGTTGAATAATAAATTATAAATTATAAATGCCCTCAATGAATCATTTAAAATTTATCATTCAAAATATAATATAAGTAATGAAGACAGCCTATATCGTTAAAGGATACCGCACTGCCGTGGGGAAAGCGCCCAAAGGATTATTCCGTTTCAAACGTCCGGATGAATTGGCAGCAGAAACTATTGCCTATTTAATGGAACAATTACCCGATTTTGACCGTTCACGAATCGATGATGTCATGGTGGGCAATGCCATGCCCGAAGCAGAACAAGGGCTCAATATGGCCCGTTTAATTTCACTCATGGGGTTGAAAGTAACCGATGTTCCCGGTGTAACGGTAAACCGTTATTGTGCATCAGGCTTAGAAACCATAAGTATGGCAGTGGCTAAAATTCAATGTGGAATGGCCGATTGTATTATTGCCGGGGGTTCAGAAAGTATGAGCTATATTCCGATGGGTGGATACAAACCTACGCCTGATTATAACGTTGCAGCGGCTGGTCATGAGGATTACTATTGGGGAATGGGACTCACCGCTGAGGCCGTAGCCAAACAATTCAAGGTAAGCCGTGAAGAACAAGATGCCTTCGCTTATGCTTCACATCAAAAGGCAATTAAAGCGCAACAAGAAGGTCGGTTTACAAATCAAATTGCACCCATAACTGTTGCACACACTTTTGTTAATGCCGAAGGTAAAAAAGAAACAAAAAAGTATACCGTGAACCAAGATGAAGGTCCGCGCTCAGATACGAATCTTGAAGCTTTAGCCCAACTTCGTCCGGTTTTTGCTGCAGATGGAAGTGTAACTGCGGGTAATGCTTCACAAATGAGTGATGGCGCTGCGTTTGTCATGATTATGAGCGAAGCTATGGTTAAAGAACTCAACCTTCAACCAATAGCGCGTATGGTTAGTTATGCAGCTGCAGGTGTAGAGCCGCGTATAATGGGAATCGGACCCGTAAAAGCGATTCCAAAAGCCCTTCATCAAGCGGGCTTGCAATTAAAAGACATTGATTTAATCGAGTTAAATGAAGCTTTTGCCTCACAAGCCTTAGCCGTCATGCGCGAATTAGAAATCAATCCAGAGATAGTGAATGTTAATGGTGGTGCAATAGCCTTGGGGCATCCGCTTGGCTGTTCGGGAGCAAAACTTTCGGTACAACTTTTTGATGAAATGCGACAACGAGGAAATAAATACGGAATTGTCTCTATGTGTGTCGGAACCGGACAAGGAGCAGCGGGAGTTTTTGAATTATTATAGGTGGAAGAAAAGGAAGAGTATAGAAAATAGAGAATAGAATATAGAATATAGAACATAGAGAATAGAATATAGATTTTTTAGTTTGAATAAAAATGTTGTTTGAAAATGAGAGAAGGTAGAAGACATAACTTTAAAAATTTAAAAATCTGGCAAATTGGAATTGAAATTGCCAAAGAAATATCTGATTTAATAGAATCATTTCCAAAACATGAAAAATATGATTTATCGAATCAATTAAGTCGATGTTCAATTTCTATTCCTAGTAATATTTCAGAAGGATCTGCAAGAACAGATAAATCGTTTAGTCATTTTCTAGATATTGCTTTAGGTTCTTCATTTGAGTTGTATTCGCAATTAATCATTGCAAAACATAGAAAATATATTAATGATGAAACCTTTAAAGATTTAGAAATCAAAATAGAAGATTTTCAACGTATGACTATGAAATTTCAAAATAACCTAAACATACCAGTCTAATCTATTTTCTGTATTCCTTTTTCTATTATCAAAAAATAAAATACTATGAAAGATATTACAAGAGGCGGCCAATTCCTCGTTAAAGAAACCCAATGTGAAAATATCTTTACGCCGGAAGATTTTTCAGAAGAACAATTGATGATGCGCGATTCTGTTAAAGAATTTGTGGATAAAGAAATTTGGGCACACAAAGCGCGTTTTGAACAAAAAGACTATGCCTTTACTGAAGAGGTTATGCGTAAAGCAGGAGAAATGGGCTTTTTAAGTGTTGCGGTTCCTACTGCATATGGCGGACTAGGAATGGGATTTGTCGATACGTGTTTAGTGTGTGACTATATTTCGGGAGCTACAGGTTCGTTTTCTACTGCTTTTGGAGCGCATACTGGAATTGGAACCATGCCTATTACTTTGTATGGAACCGAAGAGCAAAAGAAAAAATACGTCCCTAAATTAGCTTCGGGAGAATGGTTTGGCGCGTATTGTTTAACTGAACCGGGTGCAGGATCTGATGCCAACTCAGGAAAAACCAAAGCCGAATTAACCGATGATGGCAAGCATTACAAAATTACAGGACAGAAAATGTGGATTTCCAATGCCGGATTTTGCTCCATGTTTATTGTTTTTGCGCGAATTGAAGACGATAAAAATATTACCGGATTTATCATTGAAAATGATCCCAACAACGGAATCACGTTGGGAGAAGAAGAACATAAATTGGGAATACGTTCCTCCTCTACCCGCCAAGTGTTTTTTAATGCAACCTTAGTACCGGTAGAAAATATGTTGGCTGGCCGTGGTGAAGGATTTAAAATTGCTATGAATGCGTTGAATGTTGGACGGATTAAATTGGCAGCGGCATGCTTGGATGCCCAACGGCGAATTACCACTAATGCGATCCATTATTCTAATGAACGAATCCAATTCAATGTACCTATTGCTTCGTTTGGTGCAATTCGTCAAAAAATAGCTCAAATAGCGACTGCTGCCTTTGCAGGTGAAAGTGCAACCTACCGGGCAGCTCACGATATTCAAAATCGTATTGCGATTCGAGAACAAGAAGGAGCTGGTCATCAAGAAGCTGAATTAAAAGGTGTGGAAGAATTTGCTATCGAATGTTCGATTCTTAAAGTAGCCGTTTCTGAAGATGCCCAAAATTGTGCCGACGAAGGCATTCAAATTTATGGGGGTATGGGCTTCTCTGAAGACACACCCATGGAGAGTGCTTGGAGGGATGCGCGTATTGCACGTATTTATGAAGGAACAAACGAAATTAATCGAATGTTAGCTGTTGGCATGTTAATCAAAAAAGCGATGAAAGGTCACGTAGACTTAATCACTCCTGCATTAAAAGTGCAAGAGGAACTAATGGGAATTCCCTCCATTGAAATGCCCGACTTCTCAGTATTGTTTAGTGAAGAAAAGGAAATGATTATGAAACTGAAAAAAGCCTTTTTGATGGTGGCTGGTGCAGCGGTGCAAAAATATGGCCCTGAATTGGAAAAACACCAACAATTACTAATGGCAGCAGCAGATATGTTGATTGAAATCTATATGGCTGAAAGTACGCTATTACGGGTTGAAAAAATGGCCATAAAAAACGGCTCTAATTCGTGTACAGAACAAATCGCTATGGCGCAATTGTATTTATACAATGCTGTAGATACCGTCTATGCAAAAGGGAAAGAAGGCATTGTTTCTTTTGCTGAGGGAGATGAGCAAAGCATGATGCTAATGGGATTACGCCGCTTTACCAAATACACCAATATGCCCAATGTAGTTGCATTGCGCGAAACGATTGCAGCCAAACTTATTAACGAAAATGGCTATTGTTTCTAGTTGTTAGGATAAATTAAACGTAATAAACCGTCTTTTTTGAAAGGCGGTTTTTATTTTATATTCATTTGATAAAACTGTATCTTTGATTAAAATTGGATGTTATGAAAAAAATCATACTTTCGAGTACAATAGCTTGTGCTTTAGTATTGGCCTGTAAACCTTCAAATACTCAGACGAACAGTGTATCCTTGCAACTTGAAGCAAAAAGTAATAGCAATGTAAAGGGAATAGCCACTTTTACTGAAAAAAATGGTGTGGTAACCATGACAGCTTCGATTAGCGGACTAAAACCGGGTGTACATGCAATTCATATTCATGAAAAAGCCGATTGCTCGGCTGGTGACGCTACTTCTGCTGGCGGTCACTGGAATCCTACCCATGTGCAACACGGAAAATGGGGTGATAACGCACATCACAAAGGTGATATCGGAAATTTTACAGCTGATAATCAAGGGGAAGCAACTGTAACTTTCGCAACGGATCAATGGTGTATCGGTTGTGGTGATGCTACTAAAGATATTCTTAATAAAGGTTTAATCGTACACGATAAAGCCGATGATTTTGTTACACAACCTACAGGTAACGCGGGCGGGCGTATCGCATGTGCTGGAATTATTAAATAAATACAAATCAACTCATATTCACAGCACGTCTACATTTTACTGTTTGTGATGAATTGTTTACTTATGTAAATTTTCTATTAAATCATCGACTAGCTATTCAAAACACGTTTATAAAACTGTA
>Ga0315905_10005537_pt1 | contig 12861 bp, 24 predicted proteins | sample LakEriMetagenome_5_FD_203522 | JGI IMG/M metagenome (GOLD analysis project Ga0315905, IMG submission 203522) | Freshwater fungal communities from buoy surface, Lake Erie, Ohio, United States - Buoy 4 MA121 | ecosystem: Environmental > Aquatic > Freshwater > Lake | place: USA: Lake Erie, Ohio... | reverse complement strand
CAGCCTTTACTGCAATTAGCTCTTGAATGGCCTCATAATATTTATCTTTCCATTCATCTAAATCCCGCTCAAGCTTATATAATTTAATTTGAAGATCTCTTAATTCTATCTTTAAATTATCCTGTGCCTTTTCTTCTTTTCTGAGCTTTTCTCTTCTTCTCTCTCTAAGCCCAGCAATGACTCCAGTACCCAGTCCGCTGAGAAGTGCGGCTAGGATGGCTACTATGATTTCTGCTATTGATATCTGCATTATACATCTATTATACCTTAATAATGTTTATTAAACTAATAATTCAGATGCAGTAATATCATTTCCACAGTATCTTTTTTTGATAACAAAATCTCTTACAGACTCTGATCCATACTGTCTTCCAGACAAAATGATTACCCATCTTGGCTCAAATTTTGATGTTATGCATGTCTCGCACATTAGAAGATTGATTGGCAATAATGTGGACTTTCTAAGATTCAGTTGATTCTTTGTCTTATTACAGCTATAGCATAAAACTTTTTCCATTATTCATTTACCTCTTCGCATTGTGTAGATTTAAAAAATCTAGAAACATCAAATCTGATGTTATCTCTTGAAAATAATCCTGCAAAATCTTTGATTAGTATAGCATATATCTCTGGGTCTAGGTGTGGTTTTACTGATAAAAGTATCTCTTCTGCCTTTATATAGTCTGCTTTTACAAATACACATTCGCCAGCCTTTGGTCTTTTTAGCACCTTTGTAGTAATTTTGCCACCTGGTTCATAGAGGCTGACAGTTAGGTATTCTTTTGCAAAACCCCAGTCTTGGTATCTATTGTATGCCTCTGCAGCATCAATAGCATTATTTAAATGATAGATTGATCTTGCGGGGCTTTCCCCATCACGAGCAATTGTTAGCATGTAGGATGCATGGTTGTTTTTTTGACTTTCAACAAATCTATTTACAACATCATCATGCTCTGGCTTTAATTCATTCATACTATTCCTCTATGTGTGTTAATACAATTTCATTCATGATAATAAAATCTTCATTATCAATAATTTCTCTATAGTCAATTCCATCTTTAACATATGTAACTTCGGATGCATATATTCCAAGACTATCTACCATTCCGTAGCACTGTTCAGAATATATGTATACTATATTTATTACTTCAGCGCTTTCCTTCACCTGGTGCTCCCTCTAATTCGCATCTAACACCATAGGTTTCTATGATATTTTTAACCATTTCAACATACTCAATTACTCTTAATCTCATTGATCCATCAAACTGTTTAAAATTATCTTCATATAATCTTATTGCTAAAAATTCTGGATACTTAACTATATCCATATTTAAATTAGAGGTGGGCTTTTTTAATTCCCTTAGTTTTTTTGCCATTTCTTTTGTATAAAATACTGGCTTATTTGGCTCACCAGTCCATTGATTAATACCATACTTAAAATGATCTTTACCATTGTTCTTATCAATAAACATGTTTAGCCTTCAATCTTTTCCATACTTCTTTTGTTTTGTGTGAGTTCCTGACCTTGTCTATAGAACCAGAATTTAAATAAACTCCACCCCATACTCCATAGTCATTATTATTAATTCCGTTTTCATAACATATAGCTATCACTGGGCAAGAAAGACATGCCTCATCAATTGTCCTGGCTATATTTATATCTGACTCATACTTATCAAAAAATAGATTTGTGTCCATACCTAGGCATAAAGCAAGCTTATACCAATTTGGATCTTCTTCTTCTATGCCTAGATTACTTAAAATACTTGACATATTTTTTTGGCAGCTTCCAGATACCTTTACCGTTGACAGAAATTTTTTCTGCCTTACCCCATTGATTATCATGGAACATGCCACTTGTATCTGAGTAGCCGTTGTAATCTTTTTTCCAGATAACTAAATCATAATTATCCCAAAAAGATTTTTGAACTTTTGTTTGAGATCTATTTATAAATATCTCAACGCCTTGCATTGTTAAATGAAGCACTTCATTCCTATCAGTAAGTCCGCCTGATTTATTTCGCTGGCCCACCAGGTCTCGATCCTGGGACATCAGAGTTAACAGCTCTGCGCTCTACCAACTGAGCTATGGGCCAATAGACAGAACCGCAGCATTACTATAATTATACAGTAACTACTGCGGTTGTGTCAAGAAATTTACTTTTTTTCTTTTATTGAAGATATGTTAACCTTTTTGATCTCATCATCAATATTAAATATATCTCCTATATAATCAGTAGCGTCATCTAGGTTAAATGCTTCAACCTCGACCTCTACTAATAATTTTACAATATATTTATGCATAGTAATAGTATAGCATTTTTATGCTTTATTTGTAGCAGCTTTAGTTGAAATTCTACGATTTTCAACCTCTACGTCTGCCACTGTCTTTGCACTCTTATCTACTGTTGAGAATGCTGCATTAATTTCATCTGCTGTAAGCTTGCCGTCGTCCATAAAAGCACGAGCTAATTTTTCAACTACAGCCGCTACAGCTGTTAATCCAGCTACGGTTATAGCTTTTGCAGTTGATATACCTGCTATTGCTCCAGCGCCAATAACTGCTAGGCCATTTGCTGCGAAGACTGCTATTATACGCATTAATATATTTTTAATATTTTTTACGCTATTCATTTTAGTCCCCCTCTCTATTTCTTATTGGGCTGGTTAATATCCACAATGCAGTTGTGGCAATAATTCCATAGCCAACAATTGTTTTTGCACTACCATCCAAAACAACCCAAGCAATAAACATACCAAGAAGGGTCCATGCTTGGTCAACCATATCTTTTAGGATATTCTTTATTATTCTTACCATCTTCGTCCTCCTCGTGAACCTGGTGAATTTGCTCCTGAGCCTCCACCAGAACTTCCTCCGCCTCCTGTGCCACCCCCTGTGGCTCCTCCTGTAGCAACTGCTGCTGCATTAATTGCTGCACCTGCTGCAACTACTGTGGCAACAACCATGTCTGTTGCCTCTTCTCTTTCTTCATCAGTCATATCTGCGCCTATGCTGCCAAGAGCAGCTATTGCTGCTGCTGGGTTGGTCAGCGCTGCCTCTAGCAATGCTCCTGGATCTTGAACTAATTCTATATTTGCAGCAACTGCTGCAGTAATTACAAGCGCATTACCATTTTCATCTGTTCTGACTTCAACAGGTGTGGATGCTGGTAAGTCAGAATATGAAACACCAGCAGCTTTAATATCTGCTGCTGAAACTGATTGACCTGGTGCAAGATTTTCTATTAATTTTTCTACAACAATTTCTTTTTGTGCTTCAGTTAGTTTGCCTTCTTCTGCTGCTTTTTTTAATTCCTCTGCCTCTGCTTTTGCTGCTTCTAGTTCTGCAGCTTTTGCTTCAGCTTCCGCTTTTGCATCTGCCTCTTCTTGTGCTTTAGCTTCCGCCTCTGCTTTAGCGTCTGCTTCTTCTTGAGCCTTTGCTTCTGCTTCAGCCTTTGCATCCGCTTCTGCCTGCGCTGCAGCTTCTGCCTCTGCTTCTAATCTATCTGCTTCTGCCTTTGCATCTGCTTCAGCTTGTTCTTTAGATTCTTGCTCTGCTTTAGCAGCGGCTTCTTCTGCGGCTATACGGTCAGCCTCTGCTTTAGCAGCGGCTTCTTCTGAGGCTATACGGTCAGCCTCTGCTTTAGCAGCGGCTTCTTCTGAGGCTATACGGTCAGCCTCTGCTTTAGCAGCGGCTTCTTCTGCGGCTTTAGCTTCTGCTTCTGCCTTTGCTGCAGCTTCCGCTGCTGCTTTAGTAGCGGCTTCTGCTGCTGCTTGGGCTGCTGCGGCTTGGGCTGCGGCTGCTTGTGCTGCGGCTGCTTGTGCTGCGGCTTGGGCTGCTGCGGCTTCTGCTGCGGCGTTGGCTGCTGCTTGGGCTGCTGCTTGCTGCTCTGCATAATAATTAACTGTAACCTGTGCTGCATTTGTCATTGCAGTTACTGCTTCATTTACTTTTGTTGTTGCTGTATTAGCAAGAGTATCTGCTGCTTGAACTGTTACTGTAGCAGTTTCTGTAAGCTGAGTAAGTGTAGCAACTTCTACTGCTTTTACCTCTGTTTTATCTACAACTACTGCTTCTGCAGCAGTCTTTTGTGCAGTAAGAGTATTAAGTACTGCGGTATCAGCGTTAAGAGTTGTTTGTGCAGTAGCAACTGCGGCAACTAATGCAGGATCTTTTGTAACTATTGTGGTCGCAAATGCTGTTTGATTTGGAGTGGTAAAATATCCACTTCCGTCCTGCCTCATTATTAACCAGCCAAGTATAACTTGTGAACCTCCACCATTTTCATAGTACCAAATAGTAAAGTCCTGTTGCTTATCTGTAGCGGTGTTATAGGTTGGAGAGTATTGACTCCACCCTCCGCCCTTATCAATCCATTCGTTAATTGCAAGTTGTCCATCAACATACATCTTTGCTCCATCGTCTGAATGTATTGCATATTTTACCGTTACTGCTTCTTCTGGAACCGTAATCGTTCCTTCAAATTTTACAATTACATTGTCCACTCTGCCAGAATTAAATACCTGACCGCTTCCAAATTGGTGAGCTATATAAGGAACTGTTGTGGTTGAAAGTGGTGTTGCATTTTCTGCTGGAAGTGGTGGCTGCTGTCCTCCAGGTGATGCGTATGTTGTTACCTCAATTCCATTGGTTGTTGTTTCTACAGCTGAGGCATCTGCTGCTGCCTGTGCTGTAGCAAGATGTGTGGTGTCTGTAGCAACTACAGAAGTCTGAGACTCAACCTGTTGAGTTACTGTATTTAAATTTGTTTGAGCATTATTTAGATTTGTTGTCGCTGTAGCAACTACTGCAGTTTGTGATTCAACTGCTGATTGGGCTGTTTCTGCTACCGCTACTGCAGTCTCAGCAGACTGTATTGCATTGTTGGCTTCTTGCACCTTGACGGTAGCTTCAGCAACAGCTGTGGCTATAGGCTCTTGTGTTGTAGCAATTGTTGTAGCAGCTTGAGTATCTGTGTTTGGGACATTAGCCTGTATTGTTGCTACTATTGTTGATGCTTGAGTTTCTGCTGCTTGTGATAAAGTTGTTTGTGCCGCCTCTACTTTATCTGCGACTATCTCAACTGTAATAGGAGTGGTTGCTGTGGCAGTATCTGAAACTGAACTTGGATCTGCAGGCGTTATTTGAACTGTAACTTCCTCTGCATTTGCAATGCTTGGTCCAAAAAGGAAAAGCCAGCCCATTATAAAAAGGCTGGTTAAAGAATACTGTAACTTTCTAGTCAACTAGGTATCTCCTAAGTAATGCAATATTTTTGCTTACTTAGTAATTATACCAGAATGTTAATTTAAACTACTTAGGATTGTCTGTCTTATAAAAGCCATTACCTTTAAACTGTATCCCAAATGGAGTAAAGTGTCTTATCATTGGTGACTCGCATTCTACACATTCGTAGCCTGGGTCATCTTCCACAATTGATCTATGTACTGACATGGTTGCATGTGCATCATCTTCGCTGCACTTATACTCATAAACTGGCACTATCTTCTCCTAAAATCTCTAGCACAACTTGGTGTATATCTGAATCATTCTTACCAAAAGATGTATTAGATATAAGTATATCAGTTACACCCTGATTTTCCAACTGTTTAATTTGATTCTTTATCTCTTCTTTATTACCAAATATAGTATTATTCTTTTCCTTGCCATTTGGCATGCCGTCATAAATAAACTTAGCGTGGTCATCTATAATAGCTGATAGTCTTACTATCGTTCTTCCGCCCTGTGATCCAAGCTCATCAAATTTTGATAGGGTGACTATCTGTCCATCTCCAAACTTGGCTACGCTTTCAGCAGTTTCCTTAGATGAACCGCTAAAGAATATCTCTGGGCAATTTTTATTTACAGCTCTAAGTCTTTCAACAAACAAAGCGCTTTGCTTCTTCCTGTCTTCTATTGAAGTGGGGATACAAAACAATGCTTGATCATCGTCATATGTGCCAGCTATTATATTCAAAGATATCCTGCCTGGCTCAATCTCATTAAATGCGTCTATCATCATAGAGCAATAGGCTGCTGTTATAGCATATGGTCTAATAGCAATCATATACTTAACCTTGTCCTCAGTATTAATTGCATGGGCAGCCTTAATCCAATAGTCTGATTCGTCTGAGTGGAATGTCAGTAGCATAGAATCATACTTATAAAAGTCTATGACCTTAGATAGGGTTTTTAAATCTTTGGGATTAAGATTGTTCTTGACCATCCAATGAAATTTCATTTTCTACCCCACTGAATGTGGTTCCACCCACGCTCATGTGCGTAGTAAATAAAGACTTTAACTACTGTCTCCCAAAAAGCAATAGCACCTGATAGGGTTGCGTCTCCAGTAATCACATAAGCAACAACAAATGATGATAGTGTTCCCCATATGCGATAACTAAGTGCTTTAGTAAATGATCTCGCTCTAGTTACTGTCACTCTTTACCCCAATTAAATGAGTTCCATACTCTTTCATGGTAGTAATAACAAATAAAATTAACAGCATTTGTTATAATAGTTGCCATTGTAGCCATATTTATGTCCTTGCTTAAAGCATAAAGAGTAATAAAGGTTGTCAGTAAAGCAATGACTCTCCATGTCAAAGACTTGGCAAATGATCTTTTTTTAGAGACGTTCATCGTCTACCTCTTCTTTAAACCAATTAGAATACAGTCTTGCCTCTGCATCCGCAATCTTGTTGTCAAAGAAAATGTTATAGACCCATTTCAATCCGCTTTTGAGTAGCTGAAATAGCATGAATTGTTGCCCCCAAATCTACTTGCTCAATCTTATATCCTACATCACGACCATATACAATATTAGTAATGTTAGGTAATCTTAATACTAATGCACCATCCATAAATTCATCTTTGGCAATATATTCTTTTACCTGATCAAACTTAAGTGGATCCTTCTCGCTTGTTTTATATGTGTTACGCACACCAAGCAGCACCTGCTTTGTTCTCTTTCCCGCCTCTTCATATAATGCGTGATGTCCTTCATGCCATGGCTGATACCTACCAAGCATTAATGTAGTTGGTGCTGACCAATCGTGAAGATTAAAATAACTAATAATTACTGAAGCTTTTTGCTCAGCATCTAGTTTGTGACTATCAAATTTTGCATCAGGATCTTCTGGCTTTTCAAACATCTTGTTTGTATCTTCAAATCTTCCCTCTTCTATTGTATCCATGAAGATAAGAATGTCTGGCTTACCAAATGCTGCACGAGTTAATTCTGTAGGACAAACAAAGTCAACTACTACTGGTGCTACTCCTTGCTTGGCAATTAATCTTGCCATCTCTCCCATGCGTCTTGCTTGCTCTATTCTATCTTCAGCACTAAATCCTAGGTCAGAATTTACTGTTGCACGGACTTCATCTGCATTAAGATGTATTGCGTTAATTCTTTCTTTTAAAGCTTTTGCAAGCTCTGTCTTTCCAGAACCTGGGAGACCAATTATTTGAATAATCATTTTAATCTTTCTGTTAAGTGGGTAGTTTTAGGACATACCCAGGTCTCACGGTTATTTAATTTTTAGAATTTTTGGTTGTTTTTCTTTTGGTAGATTTCTAACTACACGGATATGCAACATGCCATCCTTTAGTTCTACACTAGAAACTTCCATGTATTCACTTAGTTCAAAGATTCTTGTGAACTTACGTGCAGCGATTCCCTTGTGGACAACTTCTGCATCTGTTACTTCTGTAATTTCACCTGTGATCCAAAGACTTCCGTCTTCAATTGACACAGTCAGATCTTCTCTTGTGAATCCAGCAACTGCCAGCGTTAGCTGATAGTTATCTTCGTCTAGCTTTAGCAAATCATATGGCGGGAATGCCGTATTGTTTACCTTACTAAGACTATTGAAACGCTCCAACTCTCTGTTGAAGCCAATAAAAAATGGATCCTTAAATAGATCCATAGCAAATTGTGTTACCATTTTATTCTCCTTTTAAGCAAGTAATATGGTCACCCCCATTTGGCAGGTGACCATACTATTATACCATTTAGGTGACTAGGATTGCAACTACTTTTTTGCTTTTGCCCTAGCTTTTGCTAATGCGTCAAAATCTTTTACTTTGGTATCTCCAAGATAACCCCAAGCGTATCCTTCAGATATCATTTGCTCATTAATTGAAACTTCTGAACCATCAAGATATACCCACCCTAATATTCTTCCGTATTTTTCTGAGCTGTCCATCTTTTCAGTTTTAATTACAACGCTTTTAGCATCTTTAATCTTTGACTTAAGATATTCTTTTGACTCAAGACCAAGAACTTTTTCTGCTTTATCTGAAGTTCTGCTTTCTGGTGTATCAATTCCAGCAAGTCTTACTCGTGAACTAAAAGATATACTAAATCCTAAATCGATGTCAACATCAATAGTGTCTCCATCAACAACGTTTGTTACTTTTTTTACATAGTATTCAAACATTACTTTGTTGTCTTTTTAGACGCCTTCTTAATGCCTTCTAATGTTGTTGTGTTTACTGTTTCAGTTTTTTTAGCTGCTGGCTTTTCTGCCTTTGGCTTTACTGCTACACCAAATGCTGGTCTTCCAAATCCTACTACTGCTACTGGCTGTGACTTGCGTAGCTTTGATCCGTTCTTTTTCTTGTATGCACGAACCTTTAGGCATGCCTCTCCACCATTTCTCTGGTCTCCCTTTTTATCTGAGCTGGTGTTTCCTTCTACACATGTTACTGTTCCGTCTCCATTGTCCTTTACAACAATTCCAACGTGAGAAATTCTATCGACACCGTCTCCTGGGAAATCAAAATACAGGATATCTCCTGGCTGTGGTGTTGCCTCTTCTGCTTTCTGCCATGTACCAGCTTTAATAAATGCTTGTGCTCCTGCTGGTGTGTAAACTGTATTAGGAATTTTTACGCCAGCCTCATTTCCGCACCACATAACAAAGCTTCCGCACCATGGTTGAAAGTTTGCTTTAGCAAACTTGCCATACTTTGTTTCGTTATCTTTTGGTCCTTCAATATATCCAACTTCTGCAAGAGCTACTTCTACTAGTCTTGCCGCTGATCCTTGTACTGCTGCCATTTTATTTCCTCCTAGAAAATTGATTACTTTAATTATACCATTTTTATATTTGTGTCCCCAGATGGGCTCGAACCATCGACCCGCAGATTAAAAGTCTGCTGCTCTACCGACTGAGCTATAGGAACTTGAGGCAGTTTTAAGTCTTGCCTAGGACATATATTAAGCTGAGAGTATCTTTGCTAATGCGTTTACTGTTGCTGCAATTCTTCCGATATCACGCAACTGCTCGACTGAGTAGCCTTCCTCTTTCAATGTTTCATAGTGTGCTTTAACACAGAAATGGCATTTCCCTACAATAGATGAAGCTAACGAGTAAGCCTCAAATCTTGCTTTTGTAGTACCGCCATGAGATGCTATTGCATTCATTCTAAGCTGCGCTGGTAACCCTTTTAAGTTAGCATCATCTGCCATCTCAATGTATGGATACCAAACATTATTTTGTGCCATGATAGCACCAGCTGTAAGTGCCGCATTTCTTTCTACTTCGTCTGTTGCACTTGCTGTAATAAAAGCAACAAGCTTTCCGTTTCCAGTAGCAAAGGCTGCAGCTAATGCAAGATAGGTTGCCTGTTCTGAATCAATAGTTGATCTATTAATTACTGAATCTAGATTTAATCTAATGTCCTTAGCATACTCTGGAAGATTTTCATTGATCTGACCAACCCAAGACATTATAGAGTCTCTCCGCCAAGTGATCTATTGCATGCACATAGCTCACCAGTTTGAAGAGCATCTAGAACACGAAGAGTTTCATCTGGATTTCTTCCTACATCTAAATTGTTTACTGTTACATGCTGGATAATATTATCTGGATCAACAATAAATGTTGCACGGTAGGCTACTCCAGAAGAGTGTTGAATTCCAAGGTCACCAGCTAATTGATGTGCTGTATCTGCAAAAGACCAAGAATTAGTTTTCTTTAAATCTTCATGAGCATTGCGCCATGCAATTTTGCAAAACTCGTTATCCACTGATCCAGTCATAAGGACTGCGTCACGGTCATTAAAATCATTTACAAGAGCATCATATGCAACAATTTCTGTTGGGCATACAAAGGTAAAATCTTTTGGATAGAATGCAATAATTTTCCATTTGCCTGGAAAAGAATCCTGGTTTATTACTTCAAAAGATGAGTCGTCATAAGATAACGCTCCAGGTTTAACTCCGATAACGGCAAAGTTACCAAGTTTATCTCCTATTGTTTTCATGTTTCTCCTTATATATAAGTGATACAAACGTATCGCACCCCTGGCTGGAATCGAACCAGCGACCAACAGATTAGAAGTCTGTTGCTCTTCCGCTGAGCTACAGAGGTATTCTATTGATCTTCTTCGTCTTGATTCATTTCTACTAGCCCCAGGGTCTTTGCCATCTCTTCTCCTTCTGGACTTAGCGAAAAGGTTGCCTCTAAATTTTCATCATATGAAACATTTAAAAATCCACTTTCAAATAACTTTAGCATTGCATCATCAATATACTCTGTGTGTGCTTTCCATAACTCAGGCGCAATATCTTTGGCCTTTTCTGTTATGAGAAAAATAAACTCTCCGTCTTCATCAATGCCTTCAACTGAAACAGCACCGATTTCTATGTAGTACTCTATATCTTTCACATATTCTCCCATGTGCAACAGGTAGGACTCGAACCTACGATTACCGAATTATGAGTTCGGGGCTTTAACCAACTAAGCTACTGTTGCCTAGTTGCAATTATAGTATAACCTTATCGTTATTGTCAATGGTTTTTTCAACTATCTGCTGTACATATTCTGAAAAATGTTTTCTTATTTTACCAGGAGGTCTTGATCCAATAGAGTTCCAAACTCTGGTGTATTCCATTATATTGGCAAATGTAGTTGGGCATACAACTATGCCATTAAACTCTCTCAATACAGTTGGAAGTGGAACATGCTTGCCACAGCACTTACACTCTTTAGCTTTATCTTGATATTCACTCATATTATTTGCATCCTGTCCATTGCTTCTCTTAAATCTTGTGGCATTCTTGGTGCCCTAATCATATTAGTTGATGTTACATCTGGGTTGTCTCTACTAAAATCATCGTGTATTGACATTGACTCATATGTATGAATGTTTATTTCATTATTCATATCTGGCCTTGTCCTACTAATTGAATTAAATATAGATCCACAGACTGCATCCGCTAAGTCCTTAGAACCTTTTCGTGGGTGATCAACCTTATCACGCATAATTTTTAACTGCAACAATTCATCAATTAGAAGTGGTATGTATGGCCCATTAAGTCTTTCTTCTAATACAACCATAGCCATATCGTCATAATGCTTTTTAGCCACCGACAAAATTTCAGTATTAATTCCATATTGCTTTAGCTGCTGCATCATATCATGGGAGTTCCATCGGTCAAATGTACAGACTCCTATATTAAACCCACGTGTTTTAAGTGCAAGTATATAGTCTTTAACCTCAGTAAAATCAACAGACTTATCAGGCGTAGGTGTCCAGTATCTAACTGCATCTACACTAACAATTGGTGCTGGCTGAGAGTACTCGTTTGTAACTCTAACATTAACCCATCTTTCAACATGTGCTAGCGAGACTGCACAGTGGTCATGTTTTTGTGCAAGGTCAACGTGTATAAAATATCTTGTATCTTCTTTTGGTTTAAACCATTCTTCTAATCTACCAAAGCTATCTACAGCAAGAGCAGTATTATTAAATGCCTTCTCTACCTTTTCACGTGACTTGAAGAAAGCATCTACCATCTCTGGTGGCATGCATGCAAATCTACCAAGAGCATCTAGGGAGTTCTTGTAAAAGTCTACCTTAAAATCTTCAATCTTTTTAGTTGGATTAACTTCCCATGTTGGTCTCTTTAGGGCATATGTTTTAGGATATAAATAAGATATGATATGGTCTTCTTCCCAATCAATCGTTATCTCATTACCCTCTGTACCATCTGGTAGATCATCGTCCATCTTAAGAGTCTTTGTTCTAATAATAGTTTCTTTTTCTCCAATAACAGACTCATAGAACTTTTGTATTGGATCATTTTTGAAACGGGGGAATGAAAGTAAAATTACTTTTCCGTAGTCTGGGAAACGGGACATCACAGATGCACGGTACATGTCATAGATAGCATCAGCTGTTTTAGCTTGGTCGTGTCCAGTTGTATTCTCCATAGCAAAACCAGAGATCTCATCAAGGATAACAGTTATAACGTTATATCCTTCCCATGCTTCTCTTTGAGAGTGACCTGAGTATACATTTACATTCTTATCAAATTTAATTTCAGATGCTTTAGGCTCATACTTTCCAGCAAACCATGGGGACAATTCAATTCTTGTCTTAAATCCTTTAAAGAAAACATTGTTTGCCTGCTGTGCGTTAATAGCAATATTTAGGATATCAATTGTGTCACCTGGTGGCTTACCATAGTATGTTGCTGGATCTTTTAGACATAGCAATAAATAAACTTGATAGGCAACTGAAATCGTAGCAGTGTAGTCTTTACCAGAACCTTTACCTAACTGTGCAATTACTTCATTGCATGTCTGCTTAAATCTTAGCTTTCCATCCTCTTCGCCAAAAAGCTTTATTAGAGTGGACTCTTTATATATCTGGGAAGACTTTTCAATAAGCGTATACTGTAGTTCAGATAATTGTGGCAGCCCTAAATAATTTGGATCAGTAACAAATGTTTGTAGGTCTACTGGACGCTCTTCAAATTCTTCTCCGTCAAGTATGTCAATTAAATCTGAAAAATCAAACGACATCTGCGTCCTGAATTACTATTGCCTCCACTACACCAGTAATCTG
>Ga0315905_10005536_pt1 | contig 12863 bp, 5 predicted proteins | sample LakEriMetagenome_5_FD_203522 | JGI IMG/M metagenome (GOLD analysis project Ga0315905, IMG submission 203522) | Freshwater fungal communities from buoy surface, Lake Erie, Ohio, United States - Buoy 4 MA121 | ecosystem: Environmental > Aquatic > Freshwater > Lake | place: USA: Lake Erie, Ohio... | reverse complement strand
CCTATGTGCATACGCGATGCCGCCGTCCGGCAGCCGTGCCGCATCGTAAATGCCGCCATGGCCGGGATGCTTCAGCAGATCGGTCACCTTGCCCTCGCGATTGATCTCGATGACTTGGTTGTCCGCCGCGAGCAAGTAGCGCTCCTCGGCGTGAGTGAAGGAGGTGAGGAGAAGGAAGAGTAGAAGTCTCATGGTTGGATTTGGAAAAGCAGGTAGGCAGTAGAATGGGGGCAGGAGAATCAGGCTATTCTTTTGCCTATTGGCTTGGGTTCATCACGCGAGGATCTCCTGCACGAGTTTGCCATGCACGTCGGTGAGGCGGAAATCACGGCCGGAGTAGCGGTAGGTGAGGCGCTGGTGGTCGATGCCGAGGAGGTGCAGGACGGTGGCGTGGATGTCGTGGATATCGACGGCTCCTTCGACCGGGAAGTAGCCGAAGTCGTCGAGCTGGCCGTGGCTGGTGCCGGGGCGCAGACCCGCGCCGGCCATCCAGATGGTAAAGCCCCAGGGATGATGGTCGCGGCCCGGTTTGCTGCCGCCGCCTTCGGTGTTGGGCGTGCGGCCAAACTCGGTGGCGAAGACGACAAGCGTATCCTCCAGCAGGCCGCGCCCTTTTAAATCCTTCAACAGACCGGCGATGGGCCGGTCGATGGCGCGGGCGTTTTTGGCATGCAGGTTCTGGAGATCGCCGTGCTGGTCCCAGCCGTTGCTGACGATCTCGATGAAGCGAACGCCACGCTCGAGCAACCGCCGAGCGACGAGGCATTGCCGGCCAAATTCATCGGTTTCCTTGTGCTCAGTGCCCACGCCGTAGAGCGCGAGGGTGGCGGCGGTCTCCTGGGTGAGATCGGTGGCCTCAGGCACGGCGTCCTGCATGACGTAGGCCTTTTCGTGGTTGGCGATGGCGGCTTCGATGATCTGATTCTGCGCAGAGGTTTTCAGAAAGTCGCGGTCGAGCTGCCCCACCGCCCGCATCTTGTTTTGCTGGAGCGATTTGATCTTCTCCGCCATCACGAGATCGGCCAGAGGCCGGGCGGGATCCTGGAAAAAGGGCGAGCCCTGATGGACCGGCGGCAGGAATCCATTGGTGCGATACATGCGCTTGCGTGAGCCCATGACGACGAAGCCGGGCAGGTTCTGATTCTCCGAACCGAGACCGTAGTGCGCCCACGAGCCAACGCTGGGGAAGCCCTGCAAAAGTGAGCCTCCGTGCAACATGCCGATGGCGCTCTCGTGATCGGGGGACGGCCCGTGCACGCCATGGAGAAAGGTGAGGTCATCCACGCAAGAGCCGATGTGCGGGAAGAGATCGCTGACCATTTTTCCGCAAGCGCCATAGCGCTGAAAGGCGAAGGGGCTGCCGAGGATGGCGTTGGTGGTGCGCCCGGTGATGTCCTCCTTTTTGCCGGCGATTTGCAGTGGCTTGCCGTGATCCTGCGTGAGGCGCGGCTTGTGATCAAAGCTGTCGAGATGCGAGAGGCCGCCGTCGAGGAAGAACCAGACAACGCGCTTTGCTTTCGGCGCGAGGTGCGGTGTGGTGAGCTGCACTTGGGAGCCGAAGGAGCGGTCGGCCCAGAGCGATTGCAGCGCGAGCCAGCCAAAGCCCGAGGCGCTGGTTTGCAGGAGGGAGCGGCGGCTGAGTGGTGAAGGCTGCATGGCAGATCAGGGGATGTAGAGAAACTCTTTGGCGTTGATGAGGACGTGGCAAAGGTCCGTCCAAAGTCGCTGGTCCGAACCACGCGCGGCGGGTGGCAGAGCGTAGGCTTCGGCCTGGTCATCAATAAACTCGACGAGCGACTGCACCTCCTGCGCGGAGGGTTGGCGGCCAAGCGCCGTGGCAAAGAGATGCTCGATGCGCTGCTCGGTCGAGTATCCTTTGCGGAGCTTCATGTCCTTCGCGGCCCAGGCGGTGGCTTGCTCGTGGACCAGAGCGCTGTTCAGCATGAGCAGCGACTGCCCAGGCACGCTGCTGGTCTCGCGGTCGCCCTGGGTGCGGGATGGCTCCGGCGCATCAAACATGATCATCATGTGATCAAGCGCCTCGCGTCGGATGTATTGGTAAACACCACGCCTCAGCTTCGGATTGGCCACGGCAGCGCTCTCGCTCTGATTCGCTGGCCCGGTGTAGCCAAACATCGTTTGATCCAGGGTGCCGGAAACGGCGAGGATGGAGTCTCGCACTGCCTCGGCCCGCAGGCGCTGCACCGGCATGTGCGAGAGCAGTCGGTTGGCCGGGTCCACTTGCTGCGCCTTGGCGGAGGCGATGCTTTGCGCCTGGAAGGCCCGGCTCGTGACGAGATGACGGATCAAAGCTTTCACCGACCACTCGTGCTCGACGAGATAGGTGGCGAGGTAATCGAGCAACTCGGGATGGCTGGGCTTCTCACCCATGACACCGAAGTTGTCCACGGTGGCCACGAGTCCCTGGCCAAAGATCCAGCGCCAAACGCGGTTCGCCATGACGCGAGCGGTGAGCGGATTTTGCGGTGAAGTGAGGTCGTGGGCGAGCTCCAACCGAGCCTGCGATCCCGTGGTGTAACCTTCGGCACCGTGGATGACTTCGAGGAAACGGCGCGGAGCCTTTTCACCCGGTGAATCCGGCGAGCCGCGACGATGCACGGGCGAATCAAAACCTTTCCCCTCTGCTACAATAGCTGAGGCACGCTGAAAACGCGGCACCGTGGATTCGTGCGCTCGATACTGCTCCGCGAGCTTTTGCATGTCGCCGGGTAGTTGTTCCAATTGATTGCGCAAAGCACCGTGTTCCAGCAGCCAGTTCAGCAGCTCCACATCGTCGGCTTTCGCCGTATTGCGGCTCCAGCGATCCAGCGCGGCATCGCATTCCTTGCGCCAGTGCGCCGCGAGAGTTTCCGCGTTCCACTCTGGACTTGCAGGGGCGAGACGCAGCGACAGGTGCAGCTCATTCTCGGGCGCTCCTGGAGTCTGGTGCTCCACGATCTGATCCACGCCGAACCATGAGCGGCCAGTCGTGTCCTTCGCCACCCACTCGTAAGGTTTGTTGCCCTCATCGGATCGCCGGAAATGAGCCGCATCATCCTTGGTCAGGATTTCCAAATACGAGCGGCGCCCCTGCCAGCTCGCCTGATGCCCGACCGGCACCGTCACCCAGGTGGGAAAGCGTGAATCAAAGTGCCGCACTTTGTTGGCGTGAGCGATGTTCTCCATCTGCTGGAAGTTGTTTTGAATCAGTCGCACATGCGCCGACGAACCACCCGCGACACGCAGGCTGACGAACTGCGTGCCGAGCGAAAAATCCGCCGAACGAGCGATGCTGCCATGCTTGCGGGTCAGCCGATCCGAACTGAGGCCGGGGGGCACCAAGCGATCGACCAACTCCTTGCCCTCCGGCATCAGCGTGAAATCACTGCCGCCGCTCCAGACTGTGCGCGGCTGCACACCTGAAAAGAACCAACCAGCATCGCTCTCGCGAAAATCCGCCGTGGTCTTGAACTTGTTCCGGTTACGCACCTCGCGGGCGGCGGACTCACGCCGCTGCTCGTCGAGCCATGAAGCGGCCGCTTTTTCCAAACGCTCGTTCGCAGGCATTCGGGCGATGCTTGTGAAAAGGTGCCCCGGGTCGGCGCGATCCACTTTCTCCCGCAGTAGCACGCGGCCCCAGAAAGTCACCTTGCCTGGTTTGTTGCCTGGTCCGGTTTGCAGCCACTTTTGCAATGCTGCGCCCTGAGTTTGCACATCCTCTTTCCATAGCGTGAGCAGGCGGCCTTTCATCTGCTGCTTGGTGGATTGTATCGCGGCCACCCCGTTGTCCTTCACCTCTGGGGCATCGATGATCACTTGGCTCTGCCGCGAACTGGCGAGTGTCCCAAACAGAGCATAGTAATCGGCCGTGGAGATCGCATCGAACTTGTGATCGTGGCAGCGGGCACAGGAAACGGTGAGGCCCTGAAAAGCCTTCGCCAGCGTGTCGATCTGGTTTTCCACAATCTGCGCCTCTTCCAGCGCCACGTCCGAGGCCGTCGAAGAAACCTCCATCAGTCGCATGAAGCTGGTGCCGAGCGGTGCCTCATTGATCCTCATTGCGGCATTGAGACGCGGCGGCAGCAGGTCGCCCGCCACATGTTCCTGCACGAAATGGTCATACGGCACATCCGCATTGAAGGCTCGGATCACATAGTCGCGATAACGCCAAGCCTGCGGAATCGGGTAATCGCGCACATAGCCGCCCGTTTCGCCAAAGCGCATCAAGTCCAGCCAATACGCGGCCCAGTGCTCGCCAAACTGCGGGCTCTGGAGCAGGCGGTCGATGAGGGCTTCGGTTTGAAACGAGGAGACATCCCCGGCAAACATCTCCATCTCCTCCACCGTCGGCGGCAGGCCCACCAACGCGAATTTCAGCCTGCGCAACAAGGCGGCGGACAATGCCGGAGCGGCGGGTTCCAGGCCCTTCTCCTGCATCTTCGCCATGAGAAAGCTGTCCACCGGATGCGCCGCCAGCGACGGCACGGTGGGTTTGTGCACCGGCTGCCAGGCCCAGTGAGAACGACGTTTCGTCAATTTGGCCTGCCATTCTTCGGTGGCAGCGGCTTGGGCGCTCGGCGGATTCTCCGACAAACCCGGCATGCCCATGCTCACCCAGCGTGTGAGATCAGCGATCACGCCATCGGGCAGCTTGTCGGCCCCCTTCGGCATTTTCAGGTCCTTTGAATCGTGGCGGATGGCTTGCAGCAGCAGGCTCTTGTCAGGCGCACTCGCATTGACCAGCGCACCACTCTCGCCGCCCTTTCTAAAACCGCCGCGATAGTCCACCCGCAGACCGCCCTTGGTCTTCTCCGCGCTGTGGCATTCGTAGCAGTGCATCACCAGCACCGGCCGGATGCGTGATTCAAAGAACGCCGCGCCATCGGGCTCCGCTGCGGAGACAGCCACGTCAGCAAACAAGGCTAGTGCGAGGATGAGCGAGCAGATAGGTTTCATGAGACGACAAAAAGATCGGAGACAGAAAGATGGATCTTTTTGTCTCCCATCTTTTTGTCGCGAATGTATCAGGAGGCTCACGCCAAAATCTCCTTCACCACTTCGCCTTCCACATCGGTCAGGCGGAAGTCGCGACCGGCGTAGCGGTAGGTGAGGGTTTCGTGGTTGAAACCGAGCAAGTGAAGAATGGTGGCGTGGAGGTCGTGGATGTGGACTTTTCCCTCGGCGACGCTGAGGCCGATGTCGTCGGTGGCTCCGTGGATGTGCCCGGCTTTGACGCCGCCGCCGGCCATCCAGATGCTGAAGCCGTCGTTGTGATGATCGCGGCCCACTTTGGGCGTGAGTGGCATTTGCGCGGTCGGGGTGCGACCAAATTCGCCGCCCCAGATGACGAGTGTGTCTTCCAGCATGCCTCGGTCTTTGAGGTCCTGGAGGAGCGCGGCGATGGGTTGATCGCATTCTGTGGCGAGGCGCTGATGGGCTTCTTCGATGCTGTTGTGGCTGTCCCAGGGTTGGCCGGCTCCGTGCCAGACCTGCACGTAGCGCACGCCGCGCTCGGCGAGGCGGCGCGCCATGAGCATCTGGCGGCCTTGCAAGGTGTCGCCATACATCTCGCGAATGGATTGCGGCTCTTTCGTGACGTCAAAGGCATCGGTGGCCTCGGTCTGCATGCGGAAGCCGAGTTCGAGCGACTGGATGCGGGCTTCGAGTTGCGGATCGCCAGTGCGCGGCTTGCGGTGAAGTTCGTTAAGCTGCTGGACGTAGCCGAGCTGGCGGCGCTGCTGTCCGGGAAGGATGGCGGTATTGCGCAAATTGGAAATGAGGTGGTCGGCCTGAGTTTCCTTGGTGTCGATGTGGACGCCCTGATAGATGCCGGGCAGGAAGGCACTGCGCCAGTTCGAGCTTTGGGCCACGGGCAGTCCGCCGGGACACATGACGACGAAGCCAGGCAGGCTCTGGTTCTCCGTGCCGAGTCCATAGAGAGTCCAGGAACCGACACTGGGGCGCGGCAAAGTCAGATTGCCCGTGTTCATCATCATCAGCGCGGACTCGTGATTGGGCACGTCGCTGAACATGGAGCGCACCACGCAGAGATCGTCGGCGTGTTTGGCCACATGGGGGAAAAGCTCGCTGATCTCGATGCCGCTCTGGCCGTGTTTGCTGAACTTGAACTTCGATCCGAGAGCCGCGCCACTGAGGCGTTTGTCCTTGCTCAAATCTTTGGCGATGGGCAGCGACTTGCCGTGCAGGGCATTGAGCTTGGGCTTCGGGTCAAAGGTGTCCATCTGCGACGGTCCACCGTTCATGAAGAGATGGATGACGCGCTTCGCCTTACCGGGGAACTGCGGCTGCCGCCCCGAGAGCGGCGAAAGGTTCGCGGCATTGGCCTGAGTGAGGCTCATGTCATTGAGCAGGCCAGCCAAAGCGAGACTGCCGATGCCGAATCCTGCGCGGCTGAGCGCTTCGCGGCGGGTGAGGAAAGGATTGTGTGGATTCATAGGATGCAAAAAATGGGTGATGGTTCAGTCGATAAACATGAACTCGTTGGTGATGATGAGAGCCTGCGCCATTTGCTCCAAAGGCGTGAGTTTCGGCGGCGGTGGCGCTTTGAAATCTGCCTGGGAATCCCAGACGGTTTGCATGTCTTTCGGTGCTTTCTCCGGCATCACGAGCAGCCTGAGGGTCGGCACCCAGCGAAAGCCATCGGAAGTGGTGTTCTCGCGACAATCCACCGTGAAATCCAGAATCTCGCCAGCTTTGACGGTCACTTTTGGAAGCGTGGTCGGCGCGGAAATCCCGCTAGAACGATCCACGATCCATTCGCCGATCTGCCCGGAGCGTGATGAGATGACACGGGCGCGAATCCCATCGCCGCTGCCTTTGGCTCCGACGGAAATCTCGCCACCGATGCCAAACTCTCCGGCACGCGGCGCGATCCAGCGGCGGATGGCCGCTTTATCGAGCCCCGCTCCTGGATGACCTCCGCTTGCGCTCAGACTGACGAAGCCGTGCTCTTTATCCGGAAACAAACGTGCTCCCTGGTAGCGCTTGGTGGCCGCATCGAAATAGGGCAGCGGCGAAAAGGCAGCCCTTCTTGCCACTTTGGGATCAGCGCTGCCGAACCCAAGCTGCCAGGAGCCCTGCAACGTGGTGTTTTCCGGCGTGTTGGCATCGGAGAGGAGACTCCGTGCCATCGACTCTTCTTCGGGAAGCGGCACGCGCTGATACACCCTGCGGTAAAGCTCACGCGTTGCCGTGGTCACCTTATCGCCAGGAGTTTTGGCAGCCGCTTTCTCCGCATCTGCCGCGAGCTTCCGCGCTTGTTCGATGATGAAGCCGTCGTTTAGCGCGAAGAGCGCCTGCTGCGGCACGAGGGTCTCGGTGCGCTGGGTGTTGGAGATGTCCGGTGAGGGGAAATCGAAGGTCGTGAAAAGCGGATCGATATTCGTGCGATCAACGAAGCCATACAGGGTGCGCCGCCCGGTGAAAGGCGTGGCGGAGAGGTTCACGGCGCGTCCGCCCATGGCGGGATCAAGCAGGCCACTGGTGGTGAGCATCGCATCGCGCATTGCCTCAAAGTCGAGGCGACGGCGGTTCGCACGCCAGAGCTGCGTGTTTTCGGTGTCGATCTTGGCTGCATCGGGGCGGTTCGTGCTGGTCTGCTGGTAGGTGGCGCTCAACACAATGTCCCGCACGAGCTGTTTGGTGGACCCGTTCCGCTGCGTGAGGGCGGAGGCCAGCCAATCCAGCAACTGTGCATGACTGGGCGGCTCTGTCTGCAAACCAAAGTCACCCGTGGATTTTACCAACGCCTGACCGAGGAGATGTCGCCACACCTGATTGGCCCACACTCGCGGTGTCAGTGGATTGGTCGGGCTGCTGATGCGTTCGGCCAGTTCTCGCCGACCGCTCTGCGCTTCAGGAAAGGGCGTTTTCTTGGGCTCCAAGACTTCGAGGAAACGCCGGTCCACGGCATCGCCCCGCCTTGCTGGATCACCGCGAACAAAGATCACCGGCTTGACCATCTTGGCCTTTTCATTCATCACCATCGCACGAGTCGGCGCTCCTGGGTGCGTGGCTTCCACCTCCGCGACTGCTGGGTCCACTTTGGCGTAGTCTTTACGGGATTCGACCGAAGGGCGGGCCACCCTCTCCACGTCCGCCACTTGGAAATCCAGAAGGCTGTCTTTTTTCAGGAACGCCTCGAGCAGAGGTCCACCGCCAGCCTTGGGCAGCTTACCTGCCGCAGCCAGAACCGACCCATAAGCACGCACCAGCGCCGCCAGGCTGTCGGGCTTCCTTTCTTGGATGACTTTCAGCACCAACGGATGAATCTGGGGCTTCGTCTCTGGTGGTTGGCCGCTCGACAGCAGAGTTTTGAGGAGCGCAGCCTTTTGGGCGGCAGGAGCGGCGGCGACTTTCGCCAGCGGCCCGAGCACGGCGTCCTGGAGTGCGTCCGGCGACTTCACCAATGCCTTCCATTGCCGAACCAACGGGTCGAGAGCCACCTCCGAAAGCTTGGTATCGGTGAGGACTCTGGGCATCGCGTTCTTATCGAACTCCAAGCGGCAGAGCGCATCGAAATAAGCCTCCGGCTTTGCTTTCACGTCGGCGATCGCCTTGCTGCGCAGTCCTGCGGTGAGATCGGCAACAGCCTTCAGGGCTTTGGCCTTTTTCGCCTCGTAGTCGGCATGAACTTTGGCATCCACCTTGACAGAGGTGAGCGTGATTTCCGGCAGTTTCTCAGGAATCTCCGAGCTGCTAAAGATCCCGTGCAGCGCATAAAAATCCGCCGTCGGAATGGGGTCGTATTTGTGATCGTGACAGCGGGCGCAAACCACCGTCAGCCCCATCAGGCCACGCGTCACCACGTCGATCCGGTCGTTGATCTGCTCCTCGGTGCGCCGTAAAAAGCGCGGCCCCACCGTGAGGAAACCCAGCGCTGCCAACGCAGGATCATCCGCCTTCAATCCCAGCAAATCCGCTGCGATTTGTTCGCGGATAAACTGACCGTAGGGTTTGTCATCATTAAAGGCACCGATCACGTAGTCACGGTAAGTCCAGGCAAAGGGGTAGCGGAGATCCACCGTCGGGAAGAAATCCTGCGTGTCCGCATAGCGCGCGATGTCCAGCCAGTAGCGCCCCCAGCGCTCGCCGAAATGCGGTGAAGCGAGCAGTTCATCGACCTTGGCCGCGATGGCCGCATCGGCATTGCTGGCAAAAGCCGCGACAAAGGTTTTCATCTCCGCATCACTTGGCGGCAGCCCGGTGAGATCGAAATTCAGCCGTTTCAAAAGCGTGGGAGCCTCCGCACGCGGCGAGGCGGTCAGGCCCTTTTCCCTGCGCCGCGCATCGATCAGCGCATCAATCGTCGCAGGCCCCTTTTTCAGCGATTCCGCCGTCGCTTTCACCACGGGCTGAAAAGACCAATGCGTGACCGCCTTCTCGAAAAATAGCGGCTGATTGCCGAGGACTTTTTGATTGGGATCCAGACCTTTCCCGGGCCACACCGCGCCCTGATCGATCCAGGCACGCAAGACCGCCACCGTCGAGTCCGGCAGTGGATCCTTCTTCGGCGGCATCTCCATCTCCGGCTCCAGATGCGCCATGAAAAGGATCAGCGGACTCTCCGCGCTCTTCCCCGGAACAATCGCTGGTCCATAGCCACTGCCGCCCATCAGCGCCATCTCGCGGGAGTCGAGCCGCAGCCCGCCCTTCTGCTTCTCCGGTCCGTGGCACGACACACAATGCTCTGCGAGCACCGGATGAATGTCGCCAAAGTATTTCACCGGCCGCTTCACCGGTTCCGGCAGATCCAACGCATCGCCACCCGCCCGCTTTGTGGCAGCCACAACGGGCAGCGTGAGGATGAGACAGAAAAATGGGATGAGGCTCCTCATCATTTTGTCGATCTGGTAAGTCATGACTCTCAATGGGTGGGCAAGATGATATGCGAGAGTGCTCCTGGCTTGTGATGCACTTGCTCGGTGGCGATGGCGGTCTTGTTGCTGAAGATGCCTTCGGCGGTGTTGGGATTGCGGTCGTAGAGGGGGAAGTCGGCACCGCTGATGTCCACGCGGAGTTGATGGCCTTTGGCGATGGTGGCGGCAACGGGACCGAGATCGACGGTGATCTCATACACTTGGCCCGGCTGCATCAGCTCGGGTTTGAGCAGCGAGCTGCGATAACGACCGCGCAGGATGCCGCGCGCGATGTTTTGCGCGAAGCCATCGGGATGAACGTCGATGAGTTTCACGGCCCAGTCGGCATCGGGCGTGTTGGTAGAGACGTGAAGCTTCGCTTCGGCGTTGCCGGCGAAGGTCAGCGGTGTGGTCATCGGTTCGCTGGTGTAAACAAGAACGTCGTCGCGATCTTCAGTAGCGCTTTGATCGGCGGGACCCCACACGGCGGCTTTGATGGGACGGGTTTCGGTGATGGGGTTGGAGGGCGTGGGTTTTGCCGGATCGGCGCGGAAGGTGTCAGCTGGTTGATTGCCCGTAGGCGCTTCACGAGTGATGCGGCCATTGCCTTTACGAGTGTTCGCCTTGCCATCGGAGTGCAGGTAAAACGAGGTCTCCGTGAAGCCTTCGGGCGGCCAGGTTTGGGCATCGTGCCAAACGTTGTCGCCCATGGAGAAGTAGCGCACGGGTGGGAAGGGTTTGGCTTGTGCGGCGGCGTCCTGTTTGAGATGGCGATCAAACCAGTCGAGCTGAAGCGCAAAGGTATCCACGGCGGCCTCGGGTCCGAACTCGACCTCAGCGACCTTTGTTTTACCCACGCTGCCATGATCCCACGGGCCGAGGATGAGTCGCTGCTGCTGGCGTGTTTTGGGATCACGCGCCTGCTTTTGCATGATGATGAAATTGCCCACCGACTCGCGGGAGAAGTAGTCGTAGTAGCCGACGACGTGCAGCGCGGGGAGTTGAAGCTCAGGCAGGCGCGGTGTGAGATCGAGCCGCGTCCAGAAGCCGTTGGGTTCAGGATGAGTGAGGAAGCCATCAAGCCAGGGCATGGGCCAACCGATGGCTTCATCGACATCGCTGAGCGGCAGACGCAGCAAGGCCTGGCTCATGTCCGCAGGCTTCACGCCTTCGGGCTTCGGAGTGTTGCCCGCGATCCAGCCAGAGATCAGCGAAAGCCGCACGGAACCGCCAAGGTAGAGGTTTCGATAAAAGCTGCTCCAAGTCGCTTGCGGTGCGATGGCGGCGAGACCAGGTGGATTCTCCGCCGCTGCCTGCCACTGCACCGCGCCCACATACGAGCCACCCATCATGCCCACACGACCGCTGCACCAAGGCTGGCGCGTGATCCACTCCAGGGTGTCATACCCGTCCTGACCTTCATTGTTGTAAGGAGCCATCACGCCTTCTGACGCGCGTGTGCCTCGACAATCCTGCATCACGGCGACATAACCCGCTTTCGCCCATCGCTCTGCCGTGCCCTTCGCTTTCGTGCGATCATAAGGCGTGCGCATGAGGACCACGGGGCCCTTGGCGAACGCGTCATCTCGATACAGATCCGCCGTGAGCTTCACGCCATCGCGCATTGCGATGGTGATCGTTTCCGTTTTGACCTCTGCGAGAGCGGAAGTGGCGAGGAGAAGGAAGAGCAGGTGTTTCATGGCTGGATTAAAATGCGGACAGGCGGAAGAATGGGGGCAGGAGAATGAATTGAAGGAGCTATTCTTTTGTCCCCATTCTCTTGCCTACTTGTTCCCGATCAGGCTCACGCCAAGATCTCCTTCACCACTTCGCCATAGACATCGGTCAGGCGGAAGTCGCGACCGAGGTGACGGGAGGTGAGTTTGGTGTGATCAATGCCGAGCAGGTGCAGCATGGTGGCGTGGAGATCGTGGATGTGAACTTTGCCGTTGATGGCGCGGTAGCCCATGTCGTCGGTGTCGCCATAGGTGAGGCCGCCTTTGACGCCGCCACCGGCCATCCATGAGCAGAAGCTCTCGGGCTGATGCTCGCGGCCGTGTTTGTCGATGGGCGATTTGCCGCTGAGGTCCTGGCTCCATGGGGTGCGGCCAAACTCGCCGCTCCACAGCACAAGCGTGTCTTCGAGCAGGCCGCGTGATTTCAAATCTTTGAGCAACGCGGCCACGGGTTGATCGGTCTGCGAACAAAGTTTGGGCAGGTTGCCGCGAATATCGCCGTGGTGATCCCAACCTCCGCTGCTGACTTGCACGAACCGCACGCCAGCTTCGCTGAGTTTGCGGGCGAGCAAGCAAGCGCGGCCGAAGGTGTTCGTATCCTTGCCGCCGACACCGTAGAGATCGAGCGTGGCTTTGCTCTCCTTCGAGATGTCCACGATCGCGGGCGTGGTGAGTTGCATACGGGCGGCGAGTTCCATGTTTTGGATCATGCCTTCCATGTTCGCATCGCCATGCAGATCGCCGACGAGACGCTTGTTCATGCGGGCCATGAAATCCATGCGCTGGCGCTGGATGGCGTCGTTCTCAGAGACATTGCGGAGGTTTTCGACAGGCAAGGATTTGCTGTCGAGTGGCACGGTGAGCTTGGTGCCTTGGTGAATTGCAGGAAGGAACGCGGAGCCGTATTCACGCACGCCGCCGCCTTGGATGCTGACAAAGCTGGGCAGGTTTGCGTTCTCGGTGCCAAGTCCGTAGCTGACCCATGCGCCCATCGAAGGCCGCACCTCCGCAAAGGTGCCGGTGTGAAATTGCAACGTTGCGCCGGCGTGCTGTGGGTTGTCGGCGTTCATGCCACGCAGCAGGCAGAGGTCATCGGCCACGGTCGCGAGGTGCGGCATCAGATCGGAAATCATCATGCCGCTCTGTCCACGCGGTCGCACCGGAGCCATGGCCTTGAGCGCGAGGAACTGGTCCGTGCCGATCTGCGTGACTTCTTTGCGCAGTGGCGAGTCGATATTCTGCCCGTGCT
>Ga0315905_10005534_pt1 | contig 12868 bp, 9 predicted proteins | sample LakEriMetagenome_5_FD_203522 | JGI IMG/M metagenome (GOLD analysis project Ga0315905, IMG submission 203522) | Freshwater fungal communities from buoy surface, Lake Erie, Ohio, United States - Buoy 4 MA121 | ecosystem: Environmental > Aquatic > Freshwater > Lake | place: USA: Lake Erie, Ohio... | reverse complement strand
GTTAATTTGCCCGCTTCATCTATATTCAACTGCACTTCTTTTAAAGTTGCAACGTTTATTAATCGAATATGCTTATTATCAATGTATTTGATATACAATGAATTTTCATGCAATGCATCATTGGCGGGCGAAATCACCTCAATGATATCACCCAATTCCAAAGTGATAGACGTGTTTAATTCATTGGGTATTTCATTTTTATCCGCGATTGACATATCCATATTGGAATAGTAAAATATATATTATGTATCTAAATTATATTTGCGCGAAAGGACATTTGTATATCATCAACATGGGTAAATCAAAATAAGTTAAAGATAACTCTTACGTATTTCTATTACGCAACTACCAAACATAAAAATGCGAACGATGTTTCATATTTCTACAAATGTTCAGTCCGACAAAATACAACAACAAATATCTGTTTACAACGGGAAAGTATATAATACATTGTATTACGATGAAGATGTGTTGTGTACCGATGATATGGATACGGGGATGTATCGGTCCACCATTGTAGCCATTCCGGAACGTAAACTGTTGGCATTTGCCCCGCCGAAGACAATATCGATGACCAAATTTAAAACATTATACCCATCATTAGATAACATAGTCATGCACGAATATATCGATGGTAGAATGTTGCAACTGTATTATGACAATCGCATATTGTCATGGAGGCTAACCCCGCTAGTATCAAAGAATGAATATGTCATACCCCACATAGACGAACATGCCTTTATTATTGCCATGCAGGGAAATATGCTGGAACCGTTCAATAATCTCGCCGTTTTAGAAATGTTGCCTAAAAACTATTGTTATACATTCACCATAAGAACACAATGCACGTTCCAATCTTCGTTGTATTTACTGGCGGTATATCAAATACAGGAGTCGAATTTGATTTTACCGATACCGCAAAATGAGTACCAATCGTGGCCAGTATTTGCAGACGTGAATGGGGTAATCTGTTTCCCTAAACCGTGTATTATCGGCAATTCATATGCGGAGTTGGCGGAAGATGTACTTTACACGTTTGTCCCAAAAAAATGGGTGCTGACCAATAATCAAACCGGGTTGCAGACGACTATTTCAACGAATGAATATAAATTAATGAAACGAAGCGCCGAATTAAACGAACTAACCAAATATCAATATTTATGTTTACAGCGAATCGGCAAGCAAGACGAGTACTTAAAACACATGTCGTCACATAAACGGGAATTCTACGAAATAAAACATTTATATGATTGGTTTATTCGAACCGTACATGAATTATATATTGCGTATTATATCACAAAAACAGCGGACAAACTGCCGGTTAAATATAAAACACACATTGAACAAATACACCAATTGTACTATATTAATTCTTTGAATCGTAAAACCCGGACATTAATAACAAAGCATATTGTGAAAAAGTATTTTGACCAGAAGGACCCACATGAACTAAAATATTTATTGAATAATTATGAATATACGTTTGCTGAAATCGCGTAAAACCCGTATTTTTGGAAAGTCATATGTATCCGTATGATACATATGAAAACAAAGGCACTAAAAACAAAAGTGATGAGGGTTGGATTACATCGAGTTATACATTTCGGATAACTTGCTCAACTTTAAAACATATTCTGCACAATGGCCGCGGTTAGTATCGTCCATGGAACGAATGGGTGTACGAACCTTGTCAATCATTTTCATCAACTCCTTGCCATTCGGCACATTCTGCAAATCAGAAGAGTAATCCTTGTCGAAGAAGAATGAGACGTCTCCCGCGTCAATGACGTTGGCATATGGCACGTAAACCATTTTATACCACGACTTAATCAAAAGCGACGGATTCATTTGTTTGAAAGACATCATGGACGTCTTTGCTGTAGCAATGTCTTCTTGTTCTGGGAAAATAGTAATAATATCATCCACAAAACTAAATAAAAGGGTATTAAATGCCTTATTGATAGAACTTTTGTCCGCCATATTTGTAATTTATTTTGTTAAATTGTTTTTATACCCTTTAATATTTAAATTAACACAATTAATGCCAATAAAATATTTCAAGGTTGGGGCATATTTATGCAGGACCTCGCAAATTTGGTGGGGGATTAACGAATTTGGCAAATAAAGATTTGGTTGAAATCATTATTTTTGCGTCATTTTTCTTAATGGCTTCCAAATGAAATTTTCGATGTTCACAATCATTCGTTAACTTGGGAATCACATCGATATTCATGTGCTCAACCTGTTTATTAATACTATCTGGCGGAAACAAATCTAAATCTATAGTTGAGCTATATGAACAGTTTAAAAATTTGGATGTTTTATAAATGGCAAATCCATTGAATGCAGAATACACAGGGATCAATTTATCGGGATGATTCGTTTTATAGTCACTCAATAATGAATTAAATGCGTGTCTCATTTCTTCCACCACATTTTTCCAATCCTGAAAATGGAAAAAACTATATATATATGGATCAAACGAAAGAGCCCATGTATCATAATATCCGGCATCCCTGTCAAATGATATTGCATCCCATAAATCACGCTTATCGATTGCATCTTTAAATACGTCTAATTGAATGTCACCGATGCACGAATATTCATTTGTATCCATCATTATGAAATAATCATAGTCAGCAAATTTCGTTCGCACATAATTTAACAATACATTTCTAGAAAAAGCTATATTTGCAGTTCTTTCTTCGAACCTGGTATTATCATTCACAATGATGGTTAAACTTATTGGATTATGTAGGTTAAAATCATCTAATATATGTAATGAGTGATCATGTGACTCATCGTAAAACACGACAATATTAAATGTATCAAAACATGGCGCCAATTTTCTTATATTATTAAGACAATATGGCAATCCAAACTCATTATTATATACAGACAAGCAAATTACACCTTTCATTGTATACAAACATATAAATATATTCTTTAACTCAATTATTTGATGTGCAGTCTTTTTTTACTATACACGTAAATACGCAAATTTGTGTGTAATAATCGTCATTTACTTAGATTGCCCAATCTCATCCATGCGTTTTTGTTGTAATTTATCTAATGTAACATCGGTTGATAACTTATCAGGGCGGTAATTATCAGGTGGTGTATTAATGAGATGCATGTCATCTTTGACCGAGATGTAATTGTACATTTGTCTCGATCCACCATTTCCTTTTGCACTTAATTCGTCGGGCGTCATAGAATAACTCGTAAATTTCTCTGATATAATATTTGTACCACCGGTAGATGTTCCTAAAAAATACCCGCTCGGTTCAACCTGCACACTTTGCTTAGATGTCATTGTATTTTTAATTTCCGGATGCAAATATTTTAATATATCATCACCCATAATGACACGATATTGCTGTTTCACTAATAACAAAGATGGAACACTATGTAAATTGGGTGGCATGATGACCTTCCCGCCATTCTCTAAAGTAACATAAACCTGACCATTTGTGGGGTCGCGAGTACGTTTATCAATACAAATACAGCTGATTTTATTCGTTAAATTGCTTTTGACTAAAGTTTGTATAATGTTCTGGGAGTGTTTGCAATAGTTGCTATAATATAAAATATCCATGAATGATTTATATTATATGGAAAAAAAGGTTTTCATAAATAAACGGATTTAGTTCATTGTCCCCACACACATGGAATGTAATAATCTATTCTGGAAATAGAAGATAGCATATCCTAAAGCAATCGAAATGGTTTGCATGTAGAAATCAACACCCTTGCGCTTGGTAATACCAACCAAAAGAGAAGACACCAACAAAACTGCCAACAACACAAACCCGAAAATGGACAAAATATAAAAGTAGTCGCAGTACTTGCGGTCAAGAGGACCAAAGAGAGTATTCATCATGTCAGCCATATTTGGTGATTATAGTATATACCAAGAAAAAATATCATTTACAAATATTTTTACTAAATATTCGGCAGTTGATCATATTTACACGAGTTACACGTTATAAAAACAATTTCACAATTGTGATTTACATAGTTCTCAACGCGGATATACAATCTACATGAAATAACATAAAAATATATATGTTATTTTACACCGTCGGACATTTAAAATGGGATAAAATCCCATAAAAAAGAGGTTCAAAGTTAGGTCTTTTCATACCTGCGTAAAGTTTGATTATAAGAACTCGTTGAAGTGCTTTGGTTACTTGTTTCTCTACATAAATAACTTGGTCTGTCTATGTTATTTATTGCATTCTTTGCTATTTTGTAGATATTAGACGAACCATTGCGGTCCCTATTCCACGACCCACAACCGCTCTTACAGCGTAGTAGTCCGTGAATTAATCGAAATTCGTCCTTGTTTTTCTTTTTGTTTGGGTGTTCTCGCACCATAAACTTCTCACATATTCCTCCATCACATTTGGAACATTTACAGGAACTTCTAAACTCATCTACTAAAAATACATTATAGTTATTTTTACGAAACAAAGTTCTTATTCCCTTTCCTAATGTTGGTTCTTTATATTTCATTTGTTTTCGCTGTTCCCAATCACCTATACAAATAACCACATTTTCAGGATTACCATATGTTTTTTTGAAGTCGCTAATCATTTTTTGCTCGTTTCGTTTGATGTTGATGTATTTCCCAAACTTCAACTTACGGAATAATTCCTTACGATAAAACCCAAACAGTATATGGTTTATTCTATTCTTTTCTTGTAAATATTCTTTATACTTTGTAATTTGTAGCGATTTACGATTGAAATGTGATAATTCGGTTTCATAGTCTATAATTGTCTTCCCTTCAATCTTATTAGTTTTCATAGCGAGAATGATATTGTTGTATTTTTTCAGCTTGGTTTCCTTTCTTCGTTGATTTTGTGAATACCGAAATATATTCGCATCTTTGGAAGAATCATCTACACAATAAATTAAATCATCTTTCCCTGGATCGATTCCAACAATTGTCTTATTTTGTAAACTTGAATAATCGTCTAATTCATCAATATACAATTCTCTTGATATCCCCTTCTTCATCATAGGTAATTTCTTACCAACCAAATCATTGCGCAAAAATAAAATGCTTAATCCAACACCATCAGTCGAAACCATATGATGGAACGAAAACCCAGTTTTGCAAAACATTTTACGTTCTGTTCTAAAAAAGAAGTCCCATATTTTATTTTCGTTTTTTTTTAATTCTCCTTTTGTCTTGTAAAATGTTTTGGTTCCATGTTCTTTTCTCAATAATAAATTGACTAATGTAGTTGTATCTAATCGTATGTATTTTGGTGAGATTGCACTCCGTAAAGGAAAAACATTATTAACGCTTTCCCCATCGTTTTCAACTCGTTTCATCATGAAAATCATGCAAGGAAAATAATCCATTGGTGAACATTTCAAATCATAGTAAATGCTATTCTTTTCATATTTCGTTTTTCTCGGTAATATATTCTGTTTTTCTTCTTTAATCCAGTTATGGTAATGAGGACTGGATTCGTATAGTTTATCATCTACATTCAGTAAATCATTCTTTATTTTTCGTAAATCAGCACATAGGGTTCTTATTCGTGCATCGCGATCCATTTTAGTTTTCCCCAATTTTCTTATTTTTTCCATAATCAATTTCTTTTTCCAAACAACGTTTACATATCGTTCTACATATTCTACATAATGTAGTTGTATGTTGTTCTCATACATCGTGATAACATCTTCTTTCAAATAATCTAAAATCGTATTCAGTCCAGCATAATCAATTGGGTCATTCTGTGTAAGTGGTAAATAGTGCTGGTTAAAAAATGATATGAGTGTATCTTTCAATTCGATTGTTTCTTTATTTGCCGGTTTTCCTCTTTTTTCAGTTTTCTGGCCACAAACAACTTTCATAGAGTTATTTATTAATTCCTTGCTTATGTCTGGTAATGTTTGATTATTGTTTTCATAATAATCCAATAAATACAATTTGAGAAATTGTAAAGTATGAATAACAATCTTATTAGATTTCACAACAGCATCATTTAGTATTTTGATATTTATTTCGGGATGCTTCAATACACTTTTGAGCGAAGTTTTAATGGATTTGAAAAACTCTGGTGGTTTATCTTTTGGAGTTTCCATCCTATATACTATGTAAAGATATTATTTTAAGTAGGTTTCTTACGAATATATTTATTTTCAGTATTTCTCCTAAACTTTCGCGAATATATATTGTTGAGTCATTAACCATTTTTCTTCCTTTTTGAAATGAAATCCCTTACTTTCAATTGAATATTTTGGTGTAATTAATTTTTTAATGATAGACAACCAAGGACGTTTTATTCGCTCTGGTTCTCCAACTGCCTTTATATTGTTAAAAGCAAACCATTTCCGTATTTCTGGTATAAGTTCCATGAGTTGCTTTTGTATGTTTTCATTCTTGTCTAATTCATAAAGAGTATATGTATGTTTATTTTCCAAATCTAATATGCTAATAATTTTGTCTGTAATATCATCTTGTTCTTTTTTATATAATTCACTTTTTAATCTCATGGTTGCTATATAATTTACATAAATAATTTTTAAGTAAATTACGATTTATAATTTTTCATGCAAAATATAATTATGCTCTACATAACGGGCATAATAGAAGATGCTTGTTGTTTTCACGTTCTTCATACTTTTTATCTTCCCATTCGTTATGATTTATATTGTATGTTTCAATTAGCGGATATTCGTTTTTCCATTTAATGTTTTCTGGGTCTTCGTCATATTCGGCCTCTATATCAGGGTATGGGAATACTGGTTCTCCACTATCATCGCCATACATACATCTTTTGAAACATTCAATACACGCCGTGTGATTACAGCTTGGATATGATATTCCCCTTTTAGTTTCCAAACATATAGGACATTCAACCTTATCACTTATTTCTAATATGCCGTCGTCTTTACCAGACGGTCTTATTATATTCGTATTAAAGAACATATCACAATTAGTGCATAAATATCGACCTTTACATTCAAACCACCATTTAGGCAAAACCCGCTCACATAGTTCATAATTTTTACATTTTATTCCACCTCCATCTTCTTCTGTGTATTGATAATCAAACCCAATATTATTATTTTCATAATCTAAATCTCGTTGCATACTTATAATTAGTAATACTACCATATCTTTATCTTAATTCAAATTAGGATTAAATAGTTTTATAATTTTTCAATTGATTTATCGGTAACGGTTGCCCTTTCACATCTTATGGAACGCATGAAGGCGTTCCATTATAAATGTTCAAGGGTGTAATATTAAGTTATTTTGTCCCATTTTAAATGTCCGAATGTGTATATACGACGGACTGATGGATAATACTACAGTATGGAAAGTGATAGACAAATATTTTGAAGACAATCCACAATCTTTAGTAAGACACCACATTGAGTCTTATAATGACTTTTTTAAGCAGGGTATATTCCAAATATTCAATGAAAAGAATCCGGTAAAGATACAAACCCGATACGACGAACGCATCGATGATTATCGTTCACAGTGCATCATGTATTTTGGCGGGAAAGACGGCAGCAAAATATATTTCGGTAAACCTGTGATATATGATGACAATAATGCGCATTATATGTATCCAAATGAGGCGCGTCTACGAAATATGACATACGGTATAACGATTCATTATGACGTGGAAGTTGAATTCATCGATATATTGGAAGACGGGGAATTGCCTACTGTGGTGGGTACCGAAGACATGATTCGCGAAGAAACCGAAGCCGAAGTGGGTGATGAAAACAAAACCGAAGGCGGTTCTGGAAAAGGCCCTCTTCGCCGAAAACAGGCAAAACGCACGGCGGTCGAACTAACGCCCGCGGAAATGGCGTTGTTTAAAGAGGCCACTGCAAAATCGATGGAAACGTCGAATCGCCAAAAGCGCACCCTCACTCTAGAAAAAATATTCTTTGGTCGATTTCCTATCATGGTACAATCAAACCATTGCATTTTGTCGGGATTACCCAGGGAAGTACGCCATACGATGGGCGAATGCATGAACGACGTGGGCGGATATTTTATTATTGACGGAAAAGAGAAAACCGTTGTTTCCCAAGAAAAGTTCGGCGACAACATGTTGTATATTCGCGATGTTCATGATGACACGTATTTGTATTCTGCCGAAATCCGGTCCGTATCGGAAAACGTATCCAAACCGGTTCGAACATTGTCGGTCAAAATTATGGCACCAACCAGCAAATTCACATTCAAAAACATTGTTGTAAATATACCGAATGTTCGTAAACCAGTGCCACTGTTTATTGTGTTTCGCGCACTTGGTGTAATCAGCGACAAACAAATCATAACAACCTGCTTACTCGATTTGGAAAAACACCCCGACATGATTGATTTATTTATACCATCTGTCCACGATGCAGGTGGTATATTGAATCAGGTAAACGCATTAAAGTACATTGCGACATTGACAAAGGGTAAGACAGTTCCCCATGCATTCGAGATTTTAGCCGACTACTTTTTGCCACATGTAGGCGAAATGAATTTTACACAAAAAGCGTATTATTTGGGATATATTGTATTCCGGTTATTGTCTGTCTATACGGGCGTCGAGCCGCCCACTGACCGCGACAACTTCAAATATAAACGCATCGAGTTGGTCGGGTCGTTAATGTATGATTTGTTTCGCGAATATTATTCGATGCAACAACACGAGATTCATCAGCAATTTGAAAAGAAAATTTTCTTTAATCAATCATTATATGCCGACAACTTATATGGGTTAATCCAGAAAGAATACAAAGAAGTATTTGGTAAACGCACTGTAGAAGCTGGATTCAAAAAGGCGTTCAAAGGAAATTGGGGGTCTCAAGTGCATACGAAACGTATCGGTGTTGTGCAAGATTTGAATCGTTTATCCTTCAATTCCGCGTTAAGCCATTTGCGCAAAACAAATCTGCCGTTGGATGCGAGTGTAAAAGTAGTCGGCCCGCGTGTGTTACACAATACGCAGTGGGGATTCTTCGACCCAATCGATACACCGGATGGTGGAAATATTGGATTGCATAAACATTTGGCCATTACAACTTATATCAGTCAGGGATATTCGCGCGAGCTCATTATAAAATGGTTGCGCGAAAAGGTCAGCATGAAGTTGTTGGAAGAATGTACGCCGAATTTATTGGCGTCACTAACAAAAGTCTTTGTGAATGGATATTGGACGGGAGCAGTTTATGAGCCAGTCGATGCAGTGCAAAAAATAAAGTTGTTCCGTCGCAATGGATTACTTCCCATTTACACGAGTGTTTCATTCGATATTAAGATGAACACGATTTTTATATACACCGACGCGGGTCGTGTATGTCGTCCCATATTTTACCGCGACGACGAAACCCACAAAATGTCTTATGATACACCGAAAATCAAACAATATTTGGAAGATGATAAGTTTACATGGAACGATTTGATTACTGGGTTCAATCGTAAAAAGGTACAAGGATTTAACCCGAACAGCTACACAATGTACGAATTACACGAACTGTACGAAAACATTGATGTGGAGTCGAATCCCGCAAAATTGGCGCGATTTCTACAGGAAAAAGCCATTATTGATTATATTGATACGAGTGAGACCGAGGGATCGCTGATTGCAATGAACGCCGCCGAATTGGTAAAAGATAAGCAAAAACAACACACACATGTAGAAATCCACGAATCCCTCATATTCGGTACCATGTGCAATTTGATTAACTTTCCGGAAAACAATCCGGCGACTCGTAACTCATTTTCATGTGGACAAAGCAAACAGGCCGTGTCTATGTATCACACCAATCACCAGGTGCGCATGGATAAAACTGCCGTGGTATTAGTTTCGGGCCAGGTCCCATTGGTGAAGTCTCGATATTTGAAGCATATTAACAATGAAGAGAACTCATACGGTGAAAATGCGATTGTGGCGGTCATGTGTTATACCGGTTATAACGTGGAAGATGCCATTTTAGTAAATGAAGGGGCATTAAAACGCGGATTGTTCCGCACAACATATTATAGTACCTATGAAATGCACGAAGAAAAGAGCAAAACGAGCGATGCAACTGTCGAAAACACGTTTATGAATATCGAAATGCAGCACAATGTTATCGGTACCAAACCTGGATATGATTACAGTAAGTTGGATAAGCATGGAATGATTAAAGAAAATACTGAATTAAATGACAAAACGATATTGATCGGAATGGCTACATCGAATTCTGCGGCGAGCGACGTGAAAGTAGATGCGTCAAAAACTCCCAAGAAAGGACAGCTCGGTATTGTAGATAAAACGTTTATTACCGAGGGCGAAGAAGGCACCCGTATTGCAAAGATACGAGTCCGCGAAGAGCGTATACCAAATATCGGTGATAAAATGGCGTCGCGCGCTGGACAAAAAGGCACAATCGGTTTAGTGGTGCCTGAACGTGACATGCCTTTTGCAGCAAACGGTATTCGTCCCGATTTAATTATCAACCCACATGCGATTCCATCGCGTATGACCATCGGCCAATTTGTTGAAACCATTACAGGAAAGGCGAGTGCCATGTATGGCGCGTTTGGCGATTGCACTGCTTTTAACAATGACGGTTCGAAAATAGGGGTCTTTGGTGACTTATTATGTAAATCGGGTTACCATTCGAGTGGAAACGAAGTATTATACAATGGAATGACTGGCGAACAGTTAGAAGTAGAAATATTCATGGGTCCTAACTATTATATGCGCCTGAAACACATGGTGAAAGATAAGATTAATTATCGTGCATTGGGCCCTCGAACGGCACTCACCCGACAACCGGTTAGTGGTCGTGCAAATGATGGTGGGTTGCGCATAGGTGAGATGGAACGTGATGGTGTTATATCACATGGTGCAAGTGCATTTTTACAGGAATCCATGATGGAACGCGGCGACAAGTACAAAATCGCTATATGCAATACAACCGGCATGATTGCTATTTATAATCCGGCGAAGAACTTATTCATGAGTCCAATGGCAGATGGGCCGATCCGGTTCACTGACAATATTGACACTAGTAAAATGAATATTGAAACCGTAAGCAAATTCGGCCGCAGTTTTAGTGTGGTTGAAGTACCGTATTCGTTTAAGTTGTTGATCCAGGAATTACAGGCCATCAATGTTCAAATGCGTATTATTACAGAAGACAATATCGATCAAATCGAAAATATGTCCTTCTCAAACAATTTGAACGCACTTACAAAGAATAAAGCGGACACACCGAATTCGCTTGTATTACAAATCAAACAAATATTGAGTAAAGGATATGCCGGAAACCAGATGGCAACATTTGAAAGTATTAACTCTTTACAGGGATCACCAGATTCAATTCCATTTGCGCAGGACTCTCCAGACTCAATTCCGTTTGCGCAGGAGTCTCCTGATTCTATTCCATTTGCACCCAAGTCACCCGACTCAATTCCATTTGCACCGGGATCTCCCGTAAACTTGGATAATGTATATCAACCCACAGATGCGGAATATCAACATTTGCTGGAATCTGTAAATCCGGATTCTCCTGCATATAATCCCAATTCGCCATATGTTCCCGAAAAACATGGCCAATCGAATTCACCTGCATATGATCCCAACACGCCTGATAATTCACAATCAGCCGGATCACGACCAGAGTTTTATGTCGGCGAATCTGTGATATTTAGAGGCGATTCAAAACCCGGCAGAATATGGGCGGTTAAGAACATTGGTGATAAATTTATTACAATTGACACTCGCGATAATGCTGGATTAGATATGAGCGATACAATTAAAGTAGTCACTGAACTAGATATATATAGACCCGGCGATTTTGCATACAGTAGCCAGGCGATTCAGCCATTATACGATGAACCGGTACAGCAAGCGAATGCAAATAAACCAGCAGAGCCAACAAACATGCCGGCGATTAATATTAAAATTGTAAATGGAAATGATATGACAGAACCGTCGAATACAACACAATTCCAGGTGGAGACAACGAATTCAACCACTAATGGTCCAGCGGACGCTCCCGGTCAAGCTCTTATCAAAATGAAACCACAATCAAATGGCGATGTACCTGAGCAAGCCGCTGCCGATAATTCTCTTGATTTTAGCAAGGGAATGATAATAAAGAAAGTCTAATGCGAAGGTTGCGGTGAAAAATTGATAGTTTGTAAAAAATATAAAGTATCAATTATTAGTATATTACACAATGAGTGCTTCCAGTAATAAAATCCTATCTGTATATAATTCACGAAATACGTTGGTGGAAATATTGACAGAAAAGGGATACAAAACCGATGATTATAGTACCTTTAGTATTAATGAAGTCGATGCCATGTATAAAAATACACAGTTAGATATGCTGTTAACACATAGTACAAATAACCGAAAAATATATATTAAATATTATTTGAAAGCGAAACAGATAAAGAAGCCAGATTTAGATGATATTATCGAAGACCTCTATTTCATAGAAAACGTATTAACCAAGGAAGACTGTCTTATTATAGTAACCGAAGATGAACCGAATGATACGATTGTTGCCAAAATCAATTATTTGTACGATCATGACGGCATTTTCATTGTAATCCATAACATTAAGCGTTTGCAATATAACATTTTGAAACATACGTTGGTGCCCAAAGCAAAGATTTTATCTAGTGCCGAAGTCGAGACGTTGAAACAGAAATTTAATTTGATGTCCGTGAAACAGCTGCCCGAAGTATCGCGATTTGACCCACAATCATTAGCGATTTGTCTTCGTCCAGGGGAAGTATGCAAATATGACAGAAAAAGCGCGACGGCACTGAATACCGAATATTATAGAGTGTGCGTGTAAGTATTTTAGATAGCTATTATATAAA
>Ga0315905_10005533_pt1 | contig 12868 bp, 11 predicted proteins | sample LakEriMetagenome_5_FD_203522 | JGI IMG/M metagenome (GOLD analysis project Ga0315905, IMG submission 203522) | Freshwater fungal communities from buoy surface, Lake Erie, Ohio, United States - Buoy 4 MA121 | ecosystem: Environmental > Aquatic > Freshwater > Lake | place: USA: Lake Erie, Ohio... | reverse complement strand
ACACCGGAACATGGAACGCGACTACGCCATTCACGTGGGCTGCAGCAGACGACATTACGTGTACATTCCGCGTCCCCATCGCCAACTGGTCCAGCAACGTGACGAGTGCCCAGCGCGCGGTTGAGGAATACGCGGCGGATGACGGCACGAGCGATGTGTTTGGTCCTAACGGGGCGTTGGTTCCTAACGTGGCTTTCGGTGCCGGTGGAACCACAAGGGATTTTATATTTCAGAATGTTAAACAAGCTACAGACTTGTTCATTATGGAAGTCAACAACCAGGGGCTTGGCTGGATTCCTGCTTTCTCTGCATATCCATATTCTGTTGGTAATAATGCCGGTGCTACAAATGAATACGGGATGCGGGGATTCTGGCTCAACGCAACAACTTTCCGGGTGCGCTTCGGAAACCAGGGTACTATTCCTATTCTGTCGACAGCAAATAACGGTGAATCAGCTTGGGCTACAGAGTTCGCAGCAGGTACTCGCTTTAGAGTGCGCAAAGTATCCGGCGGCGCGGCTGTGGGCTACCCTGTCGGGGCGAGAAACGTGGTCGGGGACACCACGGGCACGGCGGTTCCGGCTGGGTTTATTGGGGAACAGCAACGTGCATTCACTGCATTTGGTACTGGTACGGTATCAAACACCTACGAAGACCTCGCGACTATAACCCTGACTCCGGGCGTATGGGATATCAATGCCATAATTCAAGTCGGACTTAATGGTGCAACTATAACCGCATGGAATGGTTTCATTGGGACAGTCGATGGAAATAACTCAACTGGTCTTTTGGGCGGTGACAATACGCTCGAGGGTTCACTCCCAACTGCGGCAATAAACGCTCAGGCTACGGTCGCCCAGTATCGCGTACTCGTAACAACTAGTACTCCCTACTACCTTAAGTACCGCGCCGTTTACAGCGCAGGAAACCCAGGAAGAAGCGGTAGAATTAGCGCCGTCCGTGTCGGATAAGAAAGGAAACAACCCATGCAAGCATACATACTCCGCTCCAAGAACCGCACCGGCTACGAAGCCTACGAACCAGAGTCCATCAGCGCCTGGGGTGAGCAGCCTGACCTGAGCATGGCGCCTGTGGAGGCGTGGGAGGAAGTGGAAGACCTGGCTGCAGCCTACCTTGTGGCTCCTGAGTGCGTACAGATAGCTCAGGAGTCCGGCGGTGAGTAAGTCTCTGCTGGTCCTTCTCTGTCTAGCCCTCTCCGCAGGAGCCCTCTCCGCCTGCAGCGTCTGGCCTTGGGGAGAGAACGAGCGCACGCCCGCGCCCGCCTCCAGTTTGGAGCGGGCCGCGGAGCGTGTCGCACTAGCCGAGGGGGGATGGGCCGCAGTCGACCAATGGGGAGCGCCCACGAAGCTTCTCCCTAGCGGGAAGCCTGACACAGGGGATGCCCTGCTCTGGGCCGGCATCCTCTGCTCCTCCGGCGCCTTCGGGCGGCCGGGTTCCCCGTCCGACCCCGTTAAGTTTATCGCGAGTTGCGAGCAGGTTGAGGATAGCCAGAGCCCGGATGGCCGGATGTGGCGACATCCCTCGCGGGTTGGGCGCGACACCGTCAACTCCTTCTCCCGTGACATGGCCATGGGCCTACTTCTCGCCGTGCAGGCCACCGGGGACGTGGACATGCTCCAGCGCTGGGTTGACTACGTTGTGGAAAATGATGGAGCCTGCCCGGACGCCACAGACAATCGCTGTCAGATGACGACGACCATCTGGAGTCTCGCCCGGATTGTGGCCCCCTCCGTCGACCTCCACGGCAAGAAGGCTCTGGCACCAAAGCAGGTCCTTGCGGTCCTATACGCAGCTGCAGTTGGCGGGGAATCCGGCTACCCTCTCCACCTCATTGCCCAGCAGCTGATTCTACTTAAGCGCGCAGGAGAGAGCGGAGCGATTCTCTGGGAAGAGACCGCCAAGACCCTCTACAACCGCGAGCCATCCAACGCCCTCTTCGCCCACCTTGCGGGAAGGAATGATGTTGCGGTAGAGTTGCTCCTACAGCAGCTCCCGACTGACCGTCCAGCCGGGGCCAGCCAGTGGTCCTTCGAGCGCGAAGGCTCCAGCGAGGCTTGGCTACAGTCGATGGGCTGGGAATACGTGTGGCTCTTTAGTGAGGTAACTAGAAAATGAGTCAAGTTAGAGCCATGAAGGAGCGGATGCCCTGTAACAAGCCTCGCCGTGACGTGCAGGGCGGGAAGAAGAGCGTGGTCAAGGCATGCGAGAATGGCGAAGAGCGCATCGTCCGCTTTGGAGATGCGAACATGGAAATTAAGAAGGATGACCCGGAACGCCGCAAGAACTTCCGGGCACGCCACAACTGTGACGAGAAGAAGAGCAAGTTGACCGCAGGCTACTGGTCGTGTGCCGCCTGGTAAATAGGAGCCTTACAGCATGGATGCTACAGCAATCACGGCCCTAGTCCAGGGTCTCAGTGGCCCAGGGGCTAGCTTTATCCTACTCGGAGTGGTACACCGGATTCTTTAACCTGACAAAGTGCAGATGCATAAGCATTATGTGCCTCCTCCTCGGTATCAAAACTGCCTAAGCAAATTACTTTTCCGTTTACGTAGATTTTGGACCGCCAAGGCTTGCCGCGTCCCTTGACGGGTATTGCTCCCACTTTTCGTCCAGCCCGGTGGCGTTTGGCATTGTGCTGGTTTTGCCGACGGGTTACTGCACGCAAATTATCGATGCGATTGTCTAATCTGTTCCCATTAATATGGTCCAGCACCAGTCCTACATCCGGCCACGTCCCGTAAAACCACAGCCAGACAAGTCGATGCGCTAGATACCGACGACGAGCAATGCCAACCTCGCGATAGCCGTCTGTTCTTAAGCTACCAGCTACGTCCCCTACAGAGATTGTCTTATGTAAAGGTTTAACTTTCCAATACAAATTACCCGTTGTTTCACAATAAGAAAACAGCGCACGAACATCAGGAACAGACTCAGTAGACATAGGGCCTCCCCTGCACTAGACTATCGCAGGACAACACAGTTGTCCAGCTGTTTGATTGGAATTCTGCATCGACTGACTAGACAGCCTCGCCGATAAGGAATAGAGTCCCATAGTAACCAAGGAAGGATGCGGACATGGATGCGACCACTATCACAGCACTGACGCAGGCCCTAAGCGGGCCCGGCGCTAGTTTTACTTTATTGGCCATCGTGTTATATTTCGGATGGAAGCTGCTCAACCGCGTCATCGGTATGTTCACCAGGCACCTGGAAAGTATCGAGGGCAAGTTTGACAAGCTCATCGAGGTCCTGGGTGGACGGATGAGCCAAGTAGAAGCTAAGGTTGACGAGGTGGCTGAGGATGTGACCGCCATCCGCCGTAGACTCAAAGAACTAGCAGAAAGAAAGGAACAGTAACGATGTACATGAAGAAGATGGCTATGCCGAAGAAGCAGGAAGCTATGCCCCCTAAGCGTAAGCCGAAGGAGGAGGATATGGCCCTGGAGCTTGAGATTGAGGAAGGCGAGTCCGAGGAGCCCGAGATGGAGGGCGAGGAGCTTGACCTCAAGTCGATGATGGGCGAAGGCGAATCCGAGGAGGGCGGAATGCTCGCCGAGGTATCCGATGACGCGCTTATGGCTGAGCTGAAGAAGCGCGGACTCATGCCCGAGGGAGCTGCCGCTCCCGAAGCCGCCATGCCCAAGATGAAGTAACCCTTACCAAGAAGGACCTGAGCCATGGCCACACGTAGACTCGTGACGTCTGACCTGGTAGCCCAGGTCCGTAGTCTTCTTGACGAGGACAGCACCTTCGCCATCGACGACCAGCGCGACATCATTCCTGCACTCAACCGGGCGCAGGACACTGCCGCACACTTGCTCGCCAAAATGTACGAGTCTCCCCTGCTTGCCTACAAGGAAGTTCCCCTCGTCGGCGGACAGCAGGAGTACGATATTCCCGAGGATGCCCTTGAGGAGCGCATAGAGAAGGTCGAAGTCAAGCAGGGCCCGTACTTCTACCAGGTCCGCCGCATCGACTATCGGGACATCACGGACTACGAGACTTCGTCCCCCGTCGATACGCCCTTCTACTACACGGTGGTTGGTCAGAAGTTCCGGCTGACTCCCCCGCCTAACGGGACCTACCCTTTGAGGGTCTGGTACCTGCGTGACCCGGCACCTCTGGTACTGGAGCACGGCCGCATTACGCTGCTCGGTGCAGGTTACGTGAACCTTGAGTCACCACCCCCTGACACGCTCACCTCCAATTCAGACGAGCTGGAGAGCTACGTCAACCTTGTGGACAAGAATACGGGAGCTATCAAGGGAACTTTCCAGGTCTCTTCTGTGACGGGCCAGAGGGTTAACCTACGCAGCTCACCCACCCGCTCGGTCGTCCAGGACCGCCCCGTCTCCGGCGGGGGCGCCCTGGCGACCCTCGCTGAGGTGGACGACTACCTCAGCCCTGTCCAAGGCACCTGTGTACCCCTCCTCAAGAAGCCGGTGAGCAACTATGTGGTAGAGTACGCGGTGGCCGACCTGATGAGGAAGCTCGGCGGGGACGCCAACCTCGCGCAGGCCATCCTCAAGAAGATGGAGCAGTACGTCGAAAGAAGCTGGGCCGGCCGCGAACAGAGTCTACGTGTAAAGTCAACCAACCCATACAGCAAGTCCAGCTCCATGTCACGTCGGCGCTGGTTCAACCTGTAAGGAGCTGACATGCCATTGAAGAAGGGTAGTGACGACAAGACAGTAAGCTCTAACATCCGCAAGCTGAAGGCTGAAGGCATGCCCCAGCGTCAGGCCGTAGCCATTGCCTTATCCAAGGCAGGCAAGAGCAAGCCCAAGAAGGATGAGAAACGTGACTGACTATGTGAAGAACCTGAAGCAGAAGGCCATGGGCAAGCTCGACTCCTACCTGCAGAAGAATGTGGACCGGGCCTATGAGCTGAACGAGGCACTAGGTGACGTGGCTGCCGGAGGGGCTGCGGTCTCCTCGGCTGCTGCAGATACACTGCTCCCTGACAGCGCAACCGACTTACTCCCAGTTGGTAAGGTAGCTAGCGGAATCAAGCGGGCCATGCCTGCCCCTGTCAAGGAACTCCTCCGCAAGAACATGCGAGAGAAGGGCTTTGACTTGAAGAAGACCGAAGATGCCCTTGCTGACCTGGATAAGGACGACAAGTGGAAGACTGTCCTAGGGCAGAAAGCAGCTACATCTGGGGCGAAGACAGCCGAAGAGCTAGCTAATCCTGTACAGTTCCAGAAGCTGGTAGACCAAAGCAAGGAGGTAGTAGGCACGGTCAAGGGGCCTTACAAGCCTGATGCTGCTCAGTCCGCAGCTGCAGCTGCTGGAGGCCAAAGAGCTAGACAGGTGCAGGAGGCCGGCTCAGTCAGGGCTAATCATGTGCCAGACAAGAAGAAGCTCGAGGAAGATGAGCTAGCTAAACGGCTAGAAGAGCAGTGAAGCACGCAGGTAGGCCTGGTGAGCTTCCTGCTCCGTGTCGTAGTAACCGAGGGAGCGCTCCGTTCCTTGCACCTTTATTCGTGATTGCCACCGCTTACTAGGCTTGTGATAACTAGCACCAACAAGGCGGCCAGTGCGGTGTCTCTGCATATTCTGTCCATTCTGGCGTTTGGTCACCACACGTAGGTTGGCGAGTCTATTGTCCAGCTTATCTCCGTTGATGTGGTCTATCACACCGCAAGGCCAGTCTCCGTGAACCAGAAACCACGCGAGGCGGTGGGCTGTACGCCTCTTGCCTAGTACTTTTATGTATACGTATCCCGTACCGTTAATGGACCCCGCTGACATACCCGCCCGAGTTGCGTTTGTCCGGTCCACTCGCCAGTAGAACTGACCCGTCTCTGACTCGTAGCGAAGTAGTTCGCGGACCTGCTGCGGATTCATCTGATTAGCCTTCCTTTCTTACTGCTATGCTTACAGATTATAGCGGAGGCGAAAAAAGTAGCAAGCTCTTTCTCACAGGCCGCATAAGCAGGCTAGACTCCTCAACCCTGCACTGCTATCCTGTCCCACACACGGGGTAAAAAGTACATTAGTGCTAGCTAGGCCCCCGCTCAACCAACGCGACACTCCTACGCACAAGGGAGCCTCCATGCAGTACGTTTCTGTCTCTGAGAAGACGTTCGCCCGCGGCATCAACCAGCTTGCCGCGGAGGACTCCATCCCCGAGGGCTTCGTCGAGGACCTCGTCAACGCGGATGCCAATCCCGATGGCCTCATCGAGAAGCGCACAGGCTACGTCGGACACCTCGGCGGTCTGCCCCTGCGCGTAGTAAAGATTGAGAGACTACCTGGCCTGGTTAATAACCTGTGCTTGACTTTCGACGACGCGGTGAGCGTGAACGAGGGTCTGGACTTGGGCTCAGTCCCCGCTCAGCCCGTCGTCCTCTACGGAAAGACCTCCACAGCCGTAGGGCCTTTCTCCTCGTCAGGCTACATCTCTCGCTGGTACCCTACCTTCAGCGCCAACGCACGCAAGACCTATACGGCCAATACCCTCGCTGGTACCGTCGTGCAGACGGCCGGGGAGCATGCCTCCTCCTCGCCCAACATGCTCGTACAGGTGACCGAGTCGCTAAGCGCCCTCAACAAGAGCAACAGCCTCCTCTTCCAGGGAGGCACGACGCAGGGTATTGCTGTAGACACCACGTCGCGCGACATCACGGTCCAGTACGGCAACCTCGACCCCGCTGACGTGAACGTCTTCGTCTTCGTCAAGGAGATTCCTGGCGCGGGCACCGGCTACACGCACTCCTTCTCGCTAGTCGACCCGCCTGGCGATACTATTGTCACAAGCACAATTACCATTCTCGCCGCCACCCATGGCCTCAACTCCTTTAACATTATTGCTCAAGTTTTTCAACAAGTGACCGATATGAGTGGGACTTATCTCCGCCAGATTGTCCCAAGTAAGGTGGAGATAGACAGCTCGACCGGTGCAGTAACAGTGACCATTGAGCACGACGACGCGATTGATGGACGGGTCCAGCTCTACACCCCGCCTGTTGGTCAGCAGCTTGTAGGGGCCCTCCAGGGTTCTGGCACCACAACTGTGGTATTGCCAAAGCCGGACCTGGACTTCCCCCTCCTCCAGGTCTACCTGCGCTCCGGCTCCACGGATGAGTTGGTCATCCCAGACAGCGTCGAGACTGACGTAGACGCAAGTACCATCACCGTCACGTTCCAGAACTCTGGGGCCGAGCAGTACGTCATGCACTACGACGCCGTGGATGTCCGCGTCAACAAGCTCTGCGTGACCGACTCCGACACCGGCTCGCTGCAGACTGACTCCGAGCCAGAGGTGGTCGTCTACGGACTTCCACACGGTGAGGTCTACGAGTCGCAAGGCTCCGAGGCGCGACGCGACGGTTGGGTCCACCACATCGACTCATACGTTCGTGTGACGGCTGAGCAGACCACCCGTACACTTGTCGCTGGCCTCGGCTGGAACTTCTTCACCGAGCAGGCCCGCGATTCCGCACTACGCATCCCGCTCCTCTACCCGCGCCTTCGCTCCCGTGTAGACAGCGTGGCGACCCTCGCGCCGGCGTTTGGCTACCCTGAACGGACCAGAGGCCATTTCTCCTTCACCGGAGACGCGGAAGGCTGGACCAGCATCCAGTCTATAACTTACGCGTCAGCTGGACGCATGATAGTTACACTGAGTACTCCCGGCATCAGCGAAACAGGTACACCACTCCGCACTCTGCTCGCTAATCCCACCTCTGCAGTGGCAGATACGCTGACCGTGCAGGGAGCTGAGTTTAGTGCGCTTGACGGCGAATGGCCCATCTACTCCTACGCGGTAGGGGCTGACACCCTAGCCCTCACAGTACTGTTGGACGACGCCCACCCAGACCTCACGACGGGAGGGTCTGGGCTGGGTGGAGTCTTCAGCGACGTGCTCCCTCTCGACTCCCAGGCCGGCTTCCTCCCAGGCGACCTCCTCTACGCCCCTGCACTACCGGAAGGCTCTAGCCTCCGCGTCCTCGGGCGCATCGAGGCCGGAACCGATGTAGTTGTAGGAGACGTGAGTGAGCCCTACGAGTTGAGCGCAGGTCAGCTAGTGACGGGACAACACGAGGGTCGTATTTTCGGCGCGCGTAACCTCGACGGGACTGTGGTCGCATTCAGCGACGCATCGTTCCTCACGCCAGTGCGTACCGACGACATACGCTTCGTGCGAGGTGATGCAGAGGGCATAGAATACCCACATCCGTTTGCTATACAGCACGTACTGGGTACTTCAGTACCTCTTACTTCGTATAACGGCACCACGAAGGAACTGACCCTCGCCAGCCCTGGAGACGCTACGAAGTTCGCCGTCGGGCAGTGGATTGCCCTCGATTGCCTCGGCCGCTTCAGCTGCGAGTGTCAGATTGAAGACATCACTCCTACGGGTGAGTTGGTTCTGACCGGAGGTCCCGACGGCAGCTACACCCTGACGGGACAATCCATCCTCTCCGGACTTTCCTTGCCTACTTCCGTCACCGTGCGTGATGACTCATTCAACCGCAACTACTTCGTCGTCGACGGTAGGTGGCTTCCCATCGAGCAGCCTACCATCGATAACGCTGTACACACACTGGCGGCGGAGACAAGGACCAAGCACCTCACGGTCAATGACTACGGCACGCAGCCCTACGTACGCAGTACAACCATCGCCAACAACATCTACCTGACCAACGGACAAGACCCAGTCCTCAAGTACGATGGTGTAGGCATTCACCGCGCAGGCTTCTACCGCTACCAGGCGGAGGCTACCCTCACGCTTGTAACGCATTCCGGAGGAGAGCTAGAAGCAGACAAATTCTACAGGTACTACATCCGCTACGAGGCCATCGACCAGAACGGAAACGTTGTTACCTTGGCTGCTACCGGAAGCGAGGACCTACTCGTAGAAACGGCCAACAGCACAAAGGGAACCATCTACATTCGGTGCAATAACCTTCCGGACGTGGGCGGAGACAACTTTGAGTATGACCGTCTCTTCGTAAGCCTGTATAGAACGTCGGGAGCAGCAACAGCAGCGACTACTGGTACTCTCTACTTGGTTGAGCGCAAGACTGTCACGGCCGCATGGAATCAGCCGTATGTCTCCTTCGTCGATAACTACAGGGACAGCGCCCTACGGGAGTTAGACAACTTTGCTTCCATTCCTGGTACGACGGAGTTTGCTACCCTGACTGAGGGCCCACTGCGCGCTAAGCACATCACAACCCTCTCTAACGTCCTGGTCCTGGCCAATACTTCCTCGTGGCCTCGCGTGCGCATGCAGATTCAGGCGCAGTCCAACGCTGCGTACTCGGACCTTTCCGGCAAGAAATTCCGACTACGTAAGGACACCACGTCAACCGCTACCACGACTGACATGACCGGTGTAGTGAACTATGAATACGTGACCTCCGCAGGTACGGCTGCTTCCGCTACTGTCGCCTCTGGTGTAGCTACCGTATCGGTTACCGGTACGTGGGCTGCCGGGGACTGGATTTACCTGAGCGCAACCACGACGCCTAACAATACAGACATTCCTCGCCTTCGTGGCTGGTACATGATAGAGACAGGTGGAACCAACACCCTTACCGTCAGAGATGCCTCGCTCGCTAACGGGTCGGTTGTAGATACGCACCTCCGCGTATGGCATGCCGCTGGAAGTAAGAAGGATGTTCCAATTGTCTTGCTTGCCCTTGACCAAAACTGGACTGACTCCATTCCAGGCTCAACGCTCAACGACGTGGTCAGGCAGACCTCTATCGCCATTAATGCCTCCATGCGTGCAGTCAACCGCAGCGTGAGCGGGATGACTTCGTTCGCGCCATGGGTCATTTCCAATGGCGGCGGAGACTATACGCAGGGTGCTCTCGTCCTTGAGCAGCCCTACTATGCAGCCGAGACATTCTCCTTTGAGCAGGTCAGCGGCTCGGAGCCCTTCACGACTGCCAGCAACTACAGCTTGTTTGTCGAAGGCTTTGCGGTCACCGATACAACCAAGCAGCTTTCGCTCGTCCAGCGCTATCCTTCTCGCATCCACCTATCCAAGGTCAGCTACCCAGAGACCTTCTACTCCAACACACTCCATTTGGACGACCCGCAGCAGGGTGACTCGCTCGACATCAATGCAGCTGACGGCCAGGAGATTACTGCAGTCATCCCGTTCTTCGGTACGTCGACTGCGGGACAAGGCTCGCAGGATGCGAAGCTTGTGGTCTTCAAGACCAACTCAGTCTACTTCGTAGACCTCACTCCGCACTTTGTTGGAGAGTCTCCCACCTTCCAACTCATCCAGACCCAGGGCCTCGGCTGCGGCGCTCCCTACTCTCCGGCCTACGTCCAGGGCGGCATCATGTTCGCCAACGAGGCAGGCATCTACAAGCTGAGCATGGGCAACGACGTGACGCCTCACGGCCAGTTCATTGAGCGTATATGGAAGGGTGAGGTCAATAGAGACCAGTTGGCCGTTATGCAGGGCCACAACTTTGCAACCGGTCGGCGCTACAAGCTCTCCGTGCCTATGGGCGACGCTGTCGTCAACTCGGATGTACTCGTCTACAACTACACGGCAGAGAGCCGTGGCCAGTTTGGTAGCTGGAGTCGCTATGATGCACACCCAGCCACCGGTTGGTGCAACCTGCTCGGACGTGAGTACTTTGGCTCCACTTCTGGTCGGGTCTATACCAACCGGGCCTCTTCAACCCGCTTCGACTACGCCGACGCGGCCGAGCAGCCCATCCAGGCCGTAGCGCTGCTGCGCACCACGGACTTTGGGGATGCCTCCGTACGTAAGCGCCTCCTCCATGTCACGGCAGCCTACCGGGCCCCAAGGACCGACGGCCTCAACCTGAGCCAGCTTGGCACGGCCCTCTCGGTCGCCGTCGACCAGCGGGACCAGTTCACCTCCACGCAGCTCTACACGGGCGGCGGTAAGACTCAGGCGACGGGTCTCGGGGACCAGTGGGCAGTCAAGGGTGATACCCTCCGCTACTCCGTAGCAATCTCTAAGGCTAGGTACTTCCAAGTCCGTGTGGAAAATGCTACGCTCTACGAGCCCCTGGAACTCACCGGAATCACGTACCGCGTGGCCGGACTGACGACCCTGGGTACGAAGGAGGCAGCTGACAGTGGCAGAACCCCTTAATAGACTCATCAGCTCTACCCAGACCATCGGTGGTGCGGCCTCTGTAGCCGGCACCCCAAGCCCCATCACGCCTGTGGGTGCCACTGGAATCGGAGCCAACCAGGATGCCGCCAAGATGGCCGGCACGCCCAATCAGAAGCAATCCGCCCTGGTGCGCAATTTGCGCGAGACCCGCAGCGAGACAGAGCAGGCGGCCTTCCTGGGTATTGCTGCTCCTAAGAAGAGCAAGATGGTTGAGGACATGGAAAAGGCCGCAGGACTGACAGGTCCACTTGGCAGTCTCGCTAGGCGCTTAGGTGAAGAGAAGATTAAGGCAGTCACTGACGCTGCCGTAGCAACGGAGTTCCCGACGAAGGATTACCTGACTCCCGCGCGCATGCAGACAGTGTTTCCTGGCTTACCGCAAGCTCAGGCCGACGAAGTTAGTTCCGCCCTCGCCGTCTTCATGGACGGAGTAGACCTGAGCAAAGATGACCCCCGCCTAGTCAGCGCCACACGGACCCTCACCAACGCCAAGAAGGCCGACGGTAGTCCGCTCTTTCCGCCAGAGGTTCTTCAAAATCCGGACGCACTTCGCAAGTTGACGTTGCCGCCCGAGGCAATCAACATGACTCCTAGCGAGCTGGCCGACCAGCTCCTCTCAAAGGTCAAACCGGACATCAAGTTGGGTGCGCTTAGCAGTCCAGCCTTCCTGGAAGCCGTAGGAGGTCCCGGCTTCACTGAGGAGCAATGGAACAATCTAGTCACCACGGTAGGCGGGAACGCTAACATGTCATGGGGGGAGTTCCAGGGCGCAGTCAAGGCTTGGCAGACTAGTACCATGACGGACTATAATGCCCTACGGACGCAGGCTACCAGCTCCAATGAGAATGTGGCACAGGAAGCGCAGCAGCGGCTTCGTGAGTTGGGCTACTTTGGGGGCCAGACCTATGCGGACAAGGTCGCTAACCTAGACATCGACAAAGCTGACGACGTTGCTATCCCTGACATGGACGCCACTCTCGACGATGTCCTCAGTGGTTCTGCAAAGGGCAAGCAGGCTCTGGTGGACGTCCTCGTGCGTGCGGAGAAGGACCCCACTTACTGGGATAGTTTGCCAAAGAATCTAGCTGACGCACTCAAGGCGGCAGCGGGTCGGGCTAAGAGCATTGGACAGATTAGCGCCGACGAGGTAGCAGGGATTGCTGCCACAACACAGGGGGATGCAACTACCCGCAAACAGTACACGCAATACACGAAGGAGGACGGCACTCCGCAGGACTTCACGCCAAACCAAATCAAGGCGCTAGAAGCCATGGGCGTAACCTTCGACCCAAAGAATCCAGTTCCATCCTCGATGGTAGCAAATCCATTCTTCCGTATGCTCAAGGGTAACGCCTTCGGACCAAACACATCGAAGGTTGTCGGCATCCTTGACGAGGCCACTCGCTCGCCGGCGCTTGCAAATTTCCTAAAGACTGCCAGCGAGCAGCAGCTCCGGAACTCCCTCCTCATGACCAATCCTGAGTCATTCAAGGCTGAACTGATACAAGCTGAGCAGCTCCCTCGCAAATTACAACAAGCGCAGGCTGGAAATCCATCAGCACGTGCTGAATTGATTAAGGACGTCACATTCAAGCTAGGAATAACGGCTAAGTCAGAACAAGAGCTAACCAATCAATTGAAGCAGATGGTCGACGCCGGAGTAACCTCACTAGGACCAGTCAAACTAACAAAGCTAGACCGTAACGGAAAGCCAGTACC
>Ga0315905_10005531_pt1 | contig 12871 bp, 12 predicted proteins | sample LakEriMetagenome_5_FD_203522 | JGI IMG/M metagenome (GOLD analysis project Ga0315905, IMG submission 203522) | Freshwater fungal communities from buoy surface, Lake Erie, Ohio, United States - Buoy 4 MA121 | ecosystem: Environmental > Aquatic > Freshwater > Lake | place: USA: Lake Erie, Ohio... | reverse complement strand
GGGTTCAGCAACATTATACTAAGTTTTCATTTTACTTAAATTGAACTAATAGTGGAATTGTTTTGTTTAAAGTCATTAAATCTATTCCTAGCCGCATGAAGCAACTTCTTTTTATGATCAGCGCAGTTTTTACATTACCAGCAAATGCCCAATCCTTTGAACAATTTAATATAGAAAGAAATCAAACGGACCAGCGATTGATGATTGGTTTGGGCACTTGGTCAACTACCAATTTTATTGCTAGTGGAATTGGCTGGGCAACTGTTCCAAAAGGAGAAGCTCATTTTTTTCATCAAATGAATGTAATGTGGAATACCATAAACATGGGGTTAGCAATACCGGGATACTTGAAGGCTAAAAAGGCGAACTCTTCACTAACTTTTTCTGAAACAATTAGAACACAACATCAAACAGAAAAGATTTTTTTAATTAATTCAGGATTGGACATTGGGTACATGGCGGGCGGATTACTTTTGAGAAGTTCTGCCAAAACAAACGTGAGTAAAAAAGACCAATTCAATGGCTATGGAAATAGTCTACTCTTGCAAGGTGGATTTCTCTTTTTATTTGATTTTACCGCCTACATTATTCACAATCACCATTCTAAAAGATCTTTGGACAACCTGCTTAATTCAGTTCAGTTAAGTTCATCAGGTTTTGGGATTCAATGGAATTTAGATTCAAAATTGCTGTCAACAAACAAACGTAAATTGTAAGCCAACTGATGATTAAATATCATACATTAAACTAAAACCTGTAGGATTTTTTTTTAAACTTCCCGTCTTATAAACCTTTAATAAGATTATCGTAAACATCATTAAAAGACAACCCATTGGCAGTTTTTTGTTTTGATAATTGTTTCAATTCTACCAAGGCCCACAGGATAAACTCCATTAGAAAGGGTGTATCTAATTTAGAAACATTCGGTTGATAACGCGAGATCAATTTCTTGAGTGGTTCAATTAAATTTAAATTAGATAAATAGGTTTCTTCATTTGTTTCGTCTTCCAATTCAAATGCATCAACTTCAAAAAACCAGGATAGGACATCATCATATGGGGTAACTTGATTCTCCTTTTTTAGTTTTTCAATTTTCGGGAAGTAAGTCAAAAAGAGCGTTTTTGTTGCTTCACTTATCAGCCGATTGGCCACAAAAGAACTACCTTCTTGTTCTCCTTCATATACAAGTTCAACTTTTCCTGTAATGGATGGAATCATTCCTAGCAGGTCGCTGAATCGTACTGTAGTTTCTTGTTCGTTGTTAAGAATTGCTCTGCGTTCGGCGGTACTTATCAAATTTTCATAGGCAGTAATACTCATACGAGCACTTACCCCGCTTTTGTGATCAATATATTCACTTTGCCTTGCTTCAAAAGCTATTTGCTCCAGAATATCTTTCGCTAATTCAGGAACGTGAACTTTACACAAGCGATTTTCTAACTTTTCAGCTTCTTGTTCAGTAATTTTTTTGGCTGTTTTTATATCTGCGGAATAATGCGTTAAAATTTGAGAACCAATTCGATCTTTTAAAGGAGTCACAATGCTTCCTCGATTCGTGTAGTCCTCAGGATTGGCAGTAAATACAAATTGAAGATCTAACGGAAGGCGTAATTTAAACCCACGAATTTGAACGTCGCCTTCTTCCAATATATTGAATAAAGCTACTTGAATTCGCGCCTGTAAATCGGGTAATTCATTTATAACAAAAATACAACGATTGGCTCGTGGAATCATGCCAAAATGGATAACCCTTTCATCTGAATAATTTAATTTCAAATTGGCTGCCTTAATTGGATCAATATCTCCTATCAAATCGGCAATAGTTACGTCTGGTGTTGCCAGTTTTTCAAAAAATCGATCTGAACGATGTATCCAAATAATCGGAGTTTCATCTCCCCTTTCTGCTAGTATATCTCGAGCATAGCGACTGATTGGATTAAATGGATCGTCATTCATTTCACTTCCTGCTACAACAGGAATGTATTCATCTAACAAATTCACCATTAATCGCGCTATGCGGGTTTTGCCTTGTCCGCGCAATCCCAGTAAATTAAGGTTATGCTTGGAGAGAATTGCTCGTTCCAATTGTGGAATTACGGTATGTTCATACCCATGCATCCCTGGAAAGGTTTGAAATCCAGACTTTAGCGCTGCAATTAAATTGTCTCGAAGTTCTGTTTTAATACTTTTGGAAATATATCCAAATGTTTTTAAAGCACCGAATGTGTTAATCGTTGTATTCATTTGTTAATTAATTCGTTTTTTTCTATTTGTTTCGTAATCGTGAAAAATCATTTCACCTAATCCTTTGAGTCCCGTATAAAATGCTTTTCCTTTATTGGATTGAGTAAATTGTTCCACAAAAGATTGCAAATAAGGATCTTTTGCGATCATAAATGTGGTAATTGGAATATGCATTTTACGAGCTTGCGCTGCCATGTTGTAGCACTTTTCCACAATCATTTCATCCAGCCCGTTACTGTTTTTGTAATATTGTCCGTCCGGCAAACGAAGGCAGCTAGGTTTACCATCCGTAATCATAAAAATTTGTTTGTTTGTATTTCGCTTCCGACGAAGAATGTCCATGGCTAATTCCAAACCAGCAACAGTATTTGTGTGGTAAGGACCTACCTGTAAATATGGGAGATCCTTTATTTTAATTGGCCAAGCATCATTTCCAAATACGATCACATCCAAGGTGTCTTTTGGGTAGGAAGTGGTTATCAATTCAGCGAGTGCCATCGCTACTTTTTTAGCCGGGGTGATTCGATCCTCTCCATACAAAATCATACTGTGACTAATGTCAATCATCAATACGGTGCTCATTTGCGATTTGTGGTGTGTATCTTCCACAACTAAATCTTGCTCGGTTAATTTAAAATCTCCAATTCCATTATTTACTTGAGCATTTTTTAAACTCTCCGTAATAGAGATATTTTCAATGGAATCACCAAATTGAAAATCACGAAATTCACCAGTCAATTCATCGCCTTGACCACTTTTTTTAGACTTATGGTTTCCCGTTCCACTTTTTCTGATTTTTCCAAAAATTTGATCAAGCGCATTTTTACGTAATGCTCGCTCTGTTTTGGCTGTAATAGCCAATTGACCATTTCCATCCGGTTTAATTTCTTCCCGCAGATAGCCTTTCTTTTTTAAATCCTCAATAAAGTCATCCATGGTATATTCATCATTCGTTAATGAATATTCTTTGTCTAGAATATTCAGCCAGTCAAGTGCTTCATCGACATCTCCGGATGTATGTGTGATCAACTCACTAAAAATATCAAACAGTCTATCAAAAGGGGATTGTTCAGGCGCTTCAAATGGAGTAAATATATAACCGGACTTAAGCATGAATAGAAATTTAAATTAGAACAACAAGAGCTCTAAAAAGTTCCATTTGGTTTCTGCTAAAAATATAAACCTGAGATTCTGTGTTAACATCCAAGAATAATCATCACTAGAAATACATCGCTATTTCCAATTAATTCAGTTCAGTTCAGTATTTTTGTATTTCAAACTAATGCATGAATAAACTACTTCTCTCTTTATTTTTATTTACCTCCTACCTTACATTCGCTCAAAAGCCAACAAAACAAGATGATGGTTTAATCACGGGGAAAATCATTGATGAAAACACCTCAAAACCATTAGAATACGTGTCTTTCCGTCTTTTTAAACAAAATGAAAGTAAAGTTATCGCCGGAATTTTTTCAGATAATACAGGAAAAATAAACTTGGAAAATGTACCGCTAGGTTCGTTTTATGCTGTTTGTTCTTTTAACGGATATGGTAATGACACTATTCAAGATATAAGTATTAGTTCATCTCTTAAAGTTTTCAATTTAGGAACTCTAAAATTAACACCACTAACCACCAATTTAAAAGAATTTGAAGTTGTTGGCAACTTGGATGTTTTGAAAGCGGGTATTGATAAAAAAATCTATAACGTGGGCGAAGATTTGTCCGTTAAGGGTGGAACAGCCAATGATATTCTTACTAGACTTCCATCGGTTGAATTAGATCAAGAAGGGAAAATTTCACTCCGCGGTGAGGGTACAGTGACCGTATTAATTGACGGAAGACCAAGTTCAATTTCTGGTGGAAATGGCAGAACTCTTTTGGATGCTTTACCTGCAGGTTCAATTGAACGAATTGAAATTGTAACAAATCCCTCTGCGAAATATGACCCGGATGGAAATTCGGGAATAATCAACATTGTCTTAAAAAAGAACAAGTTGCGTGGATTTAACGGAGCTGTTTCGTCAAATCTGGGTACGGGTAATATTCGAAAAGGAAATGTAGCTGAAACTAATCTATCTTTAAGTTATCGAAATGGAGCCGTCAATGTTTATGGAATTTACAGTTATCGCTATTTAGACGGATTTCGAAATAATTATTCGAATATAAATCAATTAAATGCCGACGGAAGCCGCTTTATCTTAGATCAAGATAGAACTGGTAGTGATTTGAATGCAGGTCATACTTTTCGAACCGGAGCTGACTTCAACCTCAAAGACCGACAAACATTAGGGATATCTGCTACGGGAAGCATTGGCGTCAGAGACAGAACCGGTGATCTTTGGAATTCTGTTTACGATACGTTGAATAACAGAACAGCACTTTGGCAACGAACCAGTTACGATCCATCGCAACAACAAAACCTCGATTTTAATGTCAATTATCGGTATGATTTTAAAAAAGATCGAGGAAACTTTGTTTTTGACGCAACTCAATCTCTAGGAAGAGAAGGAATTCAAGGGTATTACCAAGAGAATTACTTTGAACCGGATTCAGTTCCGACGATTGGTAAAAATTCATTAAAACAACAATTGGACAATAAGGAAAAAAATAACATAACTACCGTTCAAGCTGATTTGACCTTGCTTTTCCCAAAAATTTCAGCACGAATGGAAACAGGAGTAAAAGCAATTCTTCGCGATCAGGAAGTTAATACTAATTCTGAAACTTTTGATTATTTACTGAATGATTACGCTCAAGATACTTTGGCGAATTTTCTTTACCAATACAAAGAACGCGTTTTTAGTGCCTATGGTGTTTTCGGGCAACAATTCGGAAAATTCAAATACCAAGGTGGACTTCGATTTGAACAAGCGTATCAATTACCAAATCTAGTTTCTGAAGGAATAAATATTAACAATCCCCCTTACTTCAACGTTTTTCCCTCTGTGCATTTGCGATACGAAATAGTTCCTAAATCCGAATTCAGCATCAGTTACAGCAAAAGAATTACTCGTCCTTCATCGGCAGATATGAATCCATTTACAAATTATTCAGATCCATTCAATTTACGAGTTGGAAATCCTTATTTGAAGCCAGAATATACAGATTCCTACGACCTAGGATATATACATGAACGCAAAAAATATAGTATTACCAGTAGCGTATATTATCGAAATTCAAAAGGAGTAATTAGCAGAGTGAAAGAATATTACGAGGATAACACAAGTGCTGTGACATTCATGAATATTGCCGAAACACACAGTTTAGGATCAGACATCGTAGTGAATATAAAACCGAATTCGTGGTTCCGAACATCACTTTCTTGGAACGGAAATTACATTTGGTATATCACGAATCAAGAATCACTACCCAATCGTGATGGTTATTTTCACAATTTTAAATTAAATTCTTCTGTTGAGTTTTGGAAAAAAACAGCTTCTGTGCAAGTCAGTGTTACTTATAACGGAAAACGCGTGACCGTTCAAGGAATTGCTCAAAGACAGGGCCCGACAGACATTGCTTTTGAAAAAAGATTAGCCAATGGAAAATGGACGATTGGAACGCGTGTTTCGGATGTTTTTAACGTGCAAGGATTCTATTTTAAAGTAGATCGTCCAACTGTTGAACAAACTTCAACTTTCAAATGGCTCACCAGAAGATACTATTTATCAGTGAGTTATAAATTTGGAAAATTAGAACTCAATACCAAAAAACTTCCGGGTGGAGACGGAGGTGCAGATATGTAAATAGGTACAATGAAGCAAGAAATTTGGTTTATTATCAATCCTAGTTCCGGCATTTCGAATAAAAAGCGAATTGAAAACCAAATTAGAAAGTACCTCGATTCGGAAAAATACATGTATTCGATATTTTACACAGATTATTCCGGACACGGCTCTGAACTTGCTAAACAAGGAATTTCAGAAAAAGTAAATGTAATTTGTGCGGTTGGCGGCGATGGAACCGTGCACGAAATTGCTACAGCATTAATTCAATCAGATGTTAAACTAGCAATTATTCCTTGTGGATCAGGTAATGGATTTGCAAGGCATTTCAACATTTCTGAACGCGTTAAAAAAAGCATCAAAATCATTAATCAAGGAAACTTTACTAGAATAGATACAGCAACAATCAATAATATTCCATTTATCCAAGTGGCTGGTGTTGGTTATGATGCAAAAATAGCGTTTGACATAGTAAATAATACATTCAGAGGACTATTCAAGTACCTATTGTTGATTATCAAATCCTATTTTTCGTACAAAGGAGTTTCTATTCATGCCAACGAAAAAGTTGATCGATATTTTATGGCCACTGTTGCCAATACAAAAGAATATGGAAATGGTTTTCAAATTTCACCAACGTCAAAAGCCGACGATGGAAAATTAGAGCTCGTCTTGGTCAAGAAGCCACCAATCTATGATTTAACTTGGATGACTCTTCGATTTCTACTAGGAACTTCAAGTTGCTCTAAATACGTAGAAACCATACAACTTGAAGAAATAACTTTTTCTACCGATAGTGGGCATTTCCAAATGGATGGCGAAGGATTCTTGAACAAATTTAGTGAACTAAATTTTCAAATTGTTCCAAAATCACTGTTTGTAATTCACCCGTAATTTATACATTTGACTATGCCATCTTACACTAAAATAATTACCGAACACATTGATTCTTTTAAGCAAATCTGCAACGATCGAGTGTATTTCGATTTTGAAAAACTTCAGGAGTACTCCCACGATGAAACTGAAGATTTGTCCTTTCCTCCAGAGGTTGTTTTAAAGCCGAATTCGGTGGAAGAAATATCCAAAATACTTTCGTTTTGCAACGAAAATAAAATTTGTGTAACGCCCGCTGGCGCCCGAACAGGATTGAGTGGTGGAGCTTTACCGATTCATGGTGGTGTTTTGCTGAGCATGGAAATGTTTAATAAAATTATAGAAATTGATGAAAAGAACCATCAGGTAATTACTGAACCTGGAGTTATCACACAAGTACTTCAAGATGCCGTAAAAGAAAAGGGGTTGTTTTATCCGCCTGATCCTGCGAGTAAAGGAAGTTGTTTTATTGGTGGAAATATTTCTGAAAATTCTGGGGGACCAAAAGCCGTAAAATATGGTGTTACAAAAGATTATGTGTTAAATCTTGAAGTTGTTTTGGCTGATGGTTCTATCATTTGGACGGGAGCAAATGTTTTGAAAAATGCTACTGGGTACAATTTGACTCAACTCATTGTAGGATCAGAAGGAACTTTGGCAGTTGTGACCAAAATTGTTTTAAAACTCATACCTCATCCAACGCATAATTTATTGATGTTGGTTCCATTTTTTGATGCGCAACAAGCTTGTGAGGCAGTTGCAGCCATTTTTCAAGCTGGAATAACACCAAGTGGATTGGAATTCATGGAACGCGATGCATTGGTTTATACGCAGAAATTTACCGGTGATTATAGTTTGCATGTGGCAGAAAATCATGAAGCCCATTTATTGATAGAAGTGGATGGATTTGACCCGGATAAACTCATGCAAGAATGCGAGCAAATTTTAATCGTATTAGAGAAATTTGAAACGGACGAAATACTATTTGCAGATTCAGAAGCGCAAAAAACCACCTTATGGAGTTTAAGAAGAAAGGCAGGAGAAGCAGTTAAAGCTCAATCGATTTATAAAGAAGAAGACACCGTGGTTCCAAGATATAATTTGCCCCAACTTCTGCATCATGTAAAAAGAATTGGTAAAAACTATGGATTTCAATCCGTTTGTTATGGACATGCCGGTGATGGTAATTTACACATCAATATTTTAAAAGGAGAATTATCGGATGAAAAATGGAACAATGAACTTCCTTTAGCTATCCGTGAATTATTCGAAAAAGTTGTAGAATTAGGCGGAACTCTCTCGGGAGAACACGGGATTGGTTTGGTGCAGAAAAACTATATGGATATTGCTTTTCCAGAAGTTTCATTGAACTTAATGAGAGGAATTAAAACTAATTTCGATCCAAACGGAATCTTGAATCCAGGTAAGATTTTCCCCAATGAATAATACAATTTTCAAAATATTCATTTTATTTACAATTTATTTTAAGATTAATAGCACTTTTTCCCAAAAAGAAATTGTAACTAACCAAAATGCTTGGGTATCCTATATAGGCAATCATAAACTTACTAAAAAAATAGGATTACATACAGAGTATCAATGGAGAAGAGAAAATGGTTTTCAAAATTGGCAACAGTCTCTATTAAGACTTGGCGTTGATTACCATCTTAATACTTCTTTTTCAATTTCCGGAGGATATGGGTGGATAGAAACTTTTCCCTATGGGGAACAACCTGTTTTGAATGAATTTAATGAACATAGAATCTGGCAACAATTCAACCATAAAAACAAAGTTGAAACTATGTTTAAAAATTTTGAAATCCAACATCGTTATAGGTTAGAACAACGCTTTTTAGATACATACTCGTTGAACAACGCCAATGAAATCATTCAAGGAAATACTATTTTTAGGCAGCGAGTACGCTATCGATTAATGTTTATGATACCCTTAAGTAAAAAGTTACTAGAAGAAAACACCTTGTTTCTTAATGTAAACAATGAAGTATTTATTGGGTTTGGTAAAGGAATAGCAAAAAACGTATTTGATCAAAATCGATTTAATGCTGCACTTGGGTGGAGATTCAATTCAAATTTTTCGTTTCAACTGGGTTATTTGAATCAATACATTATTAAAGCTGATGGAATTAAAGCAGAACGAAACCACACGTTGCTCATTTCCACGATCTACAACATAGACTTTTCAGAAAAGCAAAAACCCTAGCTGTTCAAACTAGGGTTTTCTACATATAAATCGTATGCTATAAATCCAATTGATATACTGAGGACAAGGACGTGTTATCACGAATAGTAATATCCAAATCATTGATTAATCCATCACGAATGTCGTACACCCAACCGTGTACATGTAGATTTTGACCACGTTCCCATGCTCCTTGCACTATTGAAGTTTTGGCTAAATCCAATACTTGCTCTACAACATTTAACTCAACAAATCGATCAAAACGCTTCTTTTCATCCTCGATTGCATTCAGCTCTTCATTGTGAAAGCGATATACATCTTTGATATGTCGAATCCAATTGTCGATCAATCCAACATGCTTGTTTGTCATGGCAGTTTGTACTCCTCCGCACCCGTAATGACCACAAACAATTACATGCTTTACTTCTAATACATTCACTGCGTAATCCAATACAGAAAGCATATTCATATCAGAGTGCACTACCATATTTGCAATATTTCGATGAACAAAAACCTCGCCTGGTTGAGCTCCAATTATTTCATTTGCAGGAACTCTACTGTCTGCACATCCAATCCATAACACTGGCGGTTTTTGGCCTGAAGACAGTTTCTTGAAAAAATCTGGGTCCTGATTTAACTTCGAATCAACCCATTTTTTATTGTTATCCAATAGTTGTTTATAAAACGTTTCCATAATTAGTTATTTTTAATATTAAGCATTTGAAAATCAATATTTTTATTCTTAGAACCAAATTTTTTAAATTCCTCCAACATCTCAAGTACATCGTGATCAATTGACTTACATTTAGATCCGTCAATAATCAATTTTGAGTGAGGTTTTGTGGCCAATAACATTTCCTGTATCCCACTTTTATTCAAAAATGTAACATCTTCAGACAAGGTAATTATCATCTCATCTTGTTTTTCTTCTTTTGTAAAATGATTTTTGTAGTTTGATTTTAATATATAAAAAATCGCGAAGGCCATTCCGATTCCAATTCCCTTCAATAAATCCGTAAATAAAACACCAAGTATAGTTGTTATAAAGGGAATAAATTGCTCTTGTCCCAAACGAAACATCTGCGTAAAAAGTGAAACTTTCGTTAGTTTGTAACCTACAAGAATTAATACAGCACCGAGAACAGAAAGAGGAATTAAGTTCAAAATCGCAGGAATAAATAGAATTGCTGATAGTAGAAAAAACCCATGAATTATTGTTGAAAGCTTTGATTTACCACCTGAATTAATATTTGCCGAACTCCGAACTATAACCTGAGTAACCGGTAATCCTCCAATAAGTGAACTTACGATATTTCCTATGCCTTGAGCTCGTAGCTCCTTGTTTTTAGGAGTGATATTTTTATCAGGATCCAGCTTATCCGTTGCTTCCACACTCAATAAAGTTTCAAGACTTCCCACAATTGCAAGCGTTATCGCAATAATATAAACGTTTGGATTTGATAAAAATCCAAAATCCGGAAACGTTAATAGTGAAGGTAATTCAGAGATTGTCGAAAACACAGGAATCTGAACGAGATGTTCTTTTGAAATCTGGAAATCTGGAAAAAAAGAATTAAAAGTCAAATTTAGACCCACAGCGATTAAAACTGCAACCAATGCACCCGGTATCTGATTAATGAACTTGATCTTTTTTATAAAAGGAAGATCCCAAATCATCAGTAAAATCAATGAAAATACACCAATGATTAACGACCCTAGCTGAATTCCATTTATTGCGTAAAACAATTCTGAAAGCGTATTGTGTCCATCTGATTGAACAAAAGATTCATCACCCATGAAATCTGCATCATAACCAACTAAATGAGGTATTTCTTTTAAAATCAGTGTAATTCCAATAGCGGCAAGCATTCCTTTGATAACAGATGAGGGAATATATCCTGCAATTACACCTGCCTTGAAAAATCCTGCTATTAATTGAAGAACGCCAGAGATCAAAACAGCTAACAAAAAGGCTTGATAACTTCCTAAGGTGGTAATTGAAGCTATTACAATTGTAATTAATCCCGCTGCGGGACCTGAAACTCCCAATTTAGATCCACTAAAAAATCCAACAACAATTCCTCCGACAACTCCGGCAATTAATCCCGCAAATATATTGGGTAATCCATCTATATCCTTAAGATTTGTGGAAGCCAAACCTATGCCCAGACATAGGGGTAAAGCGACTAAAAAAACTACTAAACCTGCTGACAAATCACTTCGCCAGGCTTTAAAAAAACCATTCATAACGATAAAATTAAATTAATACTAAGGTGAATTAACTTAATTTTAATTCTGGAGGGGATTCAAGTACCACTGGCACTTCTGATGGAATGTTAAATTGGTAAAGTAAAAAATTGTTTCGAGAAGAATTATTTAGGAAAACTAAACTTTTTGAATTATTCTCATTACAATAATCAGCGCTAAAGAACTTTTGTTCTTCCTCTTCTCTTTCTTCCGAATCAGATTCATTTGAATCTAAATCAGATATCTCTATCTTGAACGTTTCTAATTCTCCAATTTCGGAAAAACTATTTTTTATGAGCCCTACACAATGTAGAACAGCAACTAGGAAAAAAATAATTCTAACTAAATTTTTATATCGTTCCATTAGAAAATACTATACTAAATATAAAAGTACTCAATGTATAAGACAAATATAAAAAGATTATGTTTTAAATAGTTATACTATTTATTTTTGAGCATAAAAAAAGCCAGCTCAAGGCTGGCTCATTATTAAGATTATTTGATCACTTTATGTAGTCACCTACTTTGGTATTAGTCTCGATTTCATACAAGCTCAAAGTATTAGATTGTGTTCCTAAAACCAAATAATACCCTTTATTATCAATATAAGTTTCCATTCGATTTGAATTAGGGTTAATCCTTGCGGTAGCAGATTTAGCAGCAGATTTTTTAAATTTTAATGTTAGCGTATTTGCATTATCCGAAATTGTAATTTTTGAAAGTGGGTTAGCAGTATTAACCGGCGTCATTTTCCAAGATCCCGAATAACTGGATAATGAGGATTGTGCATTTATAACAAAAGAGCAAATAATAAATGAAATACTCAATAAAAAATTCTTTTTCATAATTGACTTATTTAACGTAATCACCATATTTTACACCAGTACCCGAAGTGTATCCCATTAATTGCCCATTCGCAGGTACAAATACCAAATAATAATCCGTTCCACTTACATTAAAATGCAATTTTCTCTCTTGTGGATCATATTTTCCTGGAATATTTTTAAGATTCAATTTCTTAATTGAAATTGACACTGATGTTCCATTATCAATAATATTCAATTTTGACAAATCATGACTTGCATTCATTGGTTTCATTTTCCAGGAACCCGCAAAAGACGCTTGAGTTGTTTGAGCAGAAAAGCTCTGAGATAGAAAGACAAATAAAATCATCAATCCAAAAGTAAATAATCCATGTTTCATATTTATAAATTTAAAATTAAAGGACATTCAAAAACAATTACCGTGCTAAAATTAATTTTATTAATTAAAAAAACCAAATTAATATTTTAACATTCAAGTTGATAAATCAATTATTTGTTGAGAAACTCCTAAAAAAGAATTGACTGTAGCATCAACTTTTGGTTTAATAATTTTAATCTGAAGTATAACGTTGGGTATAATATCCTCTAGGTCAGAAGCTGAATGGAATTCAAATGCCAATCCCTTGTTTACCAAAAGATCTGCCTCAGGGAACTTATTATGTTTAGGTCCAAATAAAACAGGTAAACCGAATGAAGCAGGCTCCAAAATATTGTGTAACTTCCCCGTAAAACCGCCTCCAATTATTGCAATTTCT
>Ga0315905_10005528_pt1 | contig 12875 bp, 10 predicted proteins | sample LakEriMetagenome_5_FD_203522 | JGI IMG/M metagenome (GOLD analysis project Ga0315905, IMG submission 203522) | Freshwater fungal communities from buoy surface, Lake Erie, Ohio, United States - Buoy 4 MA121 | ecosystem: Environmental > Aquatic > Freshwater > Lake | place: USA: Lake Erie, Ohio... | reverse complement strand
GGGCCACTGCTGGCGTGCTTAAAGACTGAATCACGGTAGCCAAAAGCGCACTGCGCAGCGTTGAGTGTGAATATTTGACCCGTGACCAAATCGAGTGCATCCAAAGCGTCAAACCGATCTTGAAGCTCAACACCATAAGCGCCAATGTTTTGGACAGGTGAGGCGCCCACAGAGCCTGGAATCAGGGCCATGTTTTCAAGGCCTGGCCAGCCTTGAGACAAAGTCCAGGCCACAAACTCATGCCAGTCCTCACCGGCTCCCGCCTCCACAATCCAGGCTTTCTGGGTTTCAGACACCAAGCGCTTGCCCGAAATTTCAACTTTGAGCACAAGAGGTTTCACATCGCCAGTCAACACAATGTTGCTGCCGCCGCCCAAGACACAGTGGCCTTCCTGCCAATTTTCCAGGTTTTTTTGCGCCTCAATGGCGTCTGCCTCAGAGCGAATTCGCACCAAAGAATAGGCCTTGGCCACTATGCCAAAGCTGTTGTAAGACTGAAGGGGTACGTTTTGGGTCACGTTCATGGGAGAATTGTCGCATTCTCTGACTTGATTGTTGAACCCCATGCCATCTTTTGACACCGTATGCGAACCTAACTTGGTTGAAGTAAAAAACGCGGTTGACACCACCGCCAAAGAAATTGCCACTCGCTTTGACTTCAAAGGCACTTCTGCCGCCATCGAATTAAAAGACAAAGAAATCACTTTGTTTGGCGATGCTGACTTTCAACTCACTCAAATAGACGAAGTGTTGCTGAACAAAATGGCCAAGCGCGGGGTCGATGTGCGCTTCCTAGACAAAGGCGACGTGCAAAAAATGGGCGGCGACAAAGTCAAGCAGGTTTTGAAAGTTCGCAATGGCATTGAAACTGAGGACAGCAAAAAAATTCAAAAGTTGTTGAAAGAAAGCAAGCTGAAAGTGCAGGCCTCCATTCAAGGCGATGCCGTGCGCGTGACGGGCGCCAAGCGGGATGATCTGCAAGCCGCCATGGCCTTGCTGCGAAAAGACATCACCGAGATACCCATCAGCTTTAACAATTTCCGAGATTAAAAAAATCAGTTAACTTTTCTTAGCGCCCAACTTTGTCTCAGTGCCTGCAAGCAAACGGTTCACATTGTCTCGGTGCCGCCAGACCAACAAAATACCCATGACACACAGCATGCCAAAAATGGCGCCGTTGAAATCCCACAACGGACCGTCGGCCGCCATCGCATAATAAACAGGCGCCAAAACAGCCGCCAACAAAGCGGCTAATGAAGAGTATCTAAAGTACCAAGCAATGCCAAGCCAAGTGATGGCCACAGCCAAGCCCAACAAAGGAGAAATGCCCATCAAAACGCCCAAAGCAGTGGCCACGCCTTTACCACCTTCAAATTTAAAAAAAACGGGGTACAAATGGCCTAAAAATGCAGCCAGCCCGGCGGCGGCTGCAACGCCTTCTGTCAAGCCGTAAGCCGCGCCATACTGAAGCAACACAGCCACAGGCACGCAGCCTTTTACCGCATCAAACAACAAAGTTAAAACCGCTGCTTTTTTGTTGCCAGATCGCAAAACATTGGTGGCACCTGGGTTCTTACTGCCGTAAGAGCGAGGATCGGACAAGCCCATGAACTTGCTCACAATGACAGCAAAACTCAAAGAGCCCAGCAGGTAAGCCAACACCACCACGCTCAGTGGGTGTTGCATGACATTCATTAAATTTTCAGCCATCAGAATCTCGATTCAATTTGACTCAAAGATCAGGTTGCAGGATCGCGGTGAATCAATCGAATTTCATCAATTTCGGCCAATACTTGGGTCGACAATTCGGTGCCCCACACTTTGACATCCTCTTCCAATTGCGCCACAGACGTCACACCAATGATGGTGCTGGCCACCGACCAACGGGTATAACAAAACGCCAGCGCCATTTGGGTGGGCGTCATGCCATTGTCACGTGCCAATTGGTTGTACAAACGCGCAGCGTCCAAGGTGCTTGGGCGTGCCCAACGTTGTTTTCGGACAGACTCATACTTGGACAAGCGACCCATGGGGGCGCCCTCTCCCTCCAAGCCGGTTAGATCGTATTTACCAGTTAAAGAGCCAAAACCCAAGGGAGAGTATGCCAGCAAAGAAACACCTAAACGATGGCATGTTTCATCCATTGCATTGTCAAACGTGCGATTCACCAAGCAATAAGGATTTTGAACGGTCATGGCACGAGGCAGGCCATGCTGCTCGGCCAATCGAACGAACTCGTGTGTGCCGTATGGCGTTTCGTTAGAAAGACCGATGTAACGAACCTTGCCCGCCTTGACCAACTTGGCCATGGCCTCGAGTTGCTCATGAATGGCAGTTTCAATGGCGGCCTTGCTGGGATCGAAATACATCGTGCCAAAAGCAGGCACATGTCGTTCTGGCCAGTGAATTTGATACAAGTCGATGACATCTGTTTGCAAGCGCTTGAGACTGGCATCGCATGAATTTAAAATGTCCTGCGCTGTCATGCCCGTGCCCTCGCGAACCCAAGGCATGCCTCTAGAAGGACCCGCCACTTTAGTAGCCAGCACCACTTTTTGGCGTGTGCCAGGCTTGTTGGAAAACCAATTACCCAGAATACGTTCAGTCGATCCGCAAGTTTCGGCTTTGGCCGGCACAGAATACATTTCTGCTGTATCCAAGAAGTTCACACCCATTTCTAGAGAGCGGTCCAAAATTGAGTGGGCTTCTTTTTCTGCCACTTGCTCACCAAAGGTCATGGTGCCTAAACAGATGGGGGTGACCTGAAGGTCTGACGTGCCGAGATTGATTTTTTTCATCTTGATTTAAAACTACTGGTAAAAAATGAATTGAGTCAGAGTGTAAAACCTATTTCAACGCGACTGATACTTGAAACAAGAGCGATTGACTGAATTTACATTTTGGCATTTTGACGAAACCGCTCCTCTTCTTGCAAACGCAAGAAACGGCGCTGCACCTTGCCCGTAGTGGTCATTGGCAATTGCTCAATGAATTCAATTTCTTTGGGGTATTCGTAGGGAGCCAGTAAGCCACGAACGTGTCGCTGCAAATCTTCAATCACTCTACTTTCAAAATGTTGCACATTTTTTTCAGAGGCTCGTTTTGTTACAAATTCTGGTGACAAGACCACATAGGCTTTGACCAAAGCACCCCGGTCGGCATCGGGTTTGGGCACTACAGCGGCATTCATCACTGCAGGATGTTTGACCAAACAATTTTCAATTTCCCCAGGACCAATTCGATAGCCTGCGGATTTGAACATGTCATCGGTTCGACCTTGGTACCAAAGATAGCCATCTTCGTCTTGAATGGCAACATCACCCGTTCGACACCAATGACCGGTGTATTTGGCTTGCGTGGCTGAAGAATTTTTCCAATAGCCTAAAAAGAAAACAGGATCGGGCTGACCATGCCGATCGAAACGGTTGACAGCCACTTCGCCCGCTTCGCCAGGCTTGCAAATTTGTCCTTGCTCATTAATCACAGCCACTTGATGACCAGGATAGCCGCGCCCCATGCTGCCGGCTTTAGATGGCCAAAACACTTGGCAATTGCCCACCACATAATTGATCTCTGTTTGGCCAAACATTTCGTTCACCACCACGCCCAACTCATCACGGCAGTAGGCAAACACGGCGTCGCCCACAGCCTCGCCCGCACTCATCAAACCCTTCAATACAATTTTGTAATGCTGACGTGGATGCGCTTGCGCCTTCATCATGGCTTTCAAGGCCGTGGGAAATAAAAAACTGTGCGTGATGCCATGCGTGTGCAAAATTTCAAAAGCAAGTTCGGGGCTGAAGCGACCTTTGAATGCCACAATGGGTCGCCCAAAATAAAGCGATGGCAACAACGCATCCATCAAGCCCCCGGTCCAGGCCCAATCGGCAGGCGACCAAAAAATGGCTTGCGATCCCTTTGGCAACGAGTGCTTTGAAAGATTCACCTCAGGCGATGCATGCGGCTCAAAGCCAAACCAATTTTGACTGCACACGAAGCCCGTTAAATTGCCAATCAAAGCTTGTTGAGGGATGAGTGCGCCTTTCGGATTACCCGTGGTGCCACTGGTGTAAATCAAGATGGCCGGATCTTCTGCTTTAGTTTGCACAGGCCTGAATTTTTTCTGTACCGACAACTTGGATGTTTGGAATTTCAATTCTTTGGGAACATTCAAAACCGATTTCAGCCCATGGCACTCCTTTTTCAAGGCCGTCAAGACAGGTGATGAAAGCTCATCGCAAAGCGCTACAGCAGCACCGCTGTCGTCCAACCTAAATGCCAAAGCTTCAGGCCCGAAGAGCATCGACAAAGGCATGGCCACCGCCCCCATTTGCAAAACAGCGATGTAGGCCACAGCCGTTTCAAACCGCTGCGGCATCACAATGGCAACGCGGTCCCCTTTTTGAACACCCAAGGCCACAAGGTGTGTGCTGAGCAGATTGGCTGCCGATTGCAATTGTGCAAAAGTCCACGCCAGCGGTGCTTGACCACCTGTCTGATGCTCCAAAATAGCAAGCTCATGTTGGTGCTGGGGTGAACGGGCCCAGCGGCCACAACAAACCTCTGCCATGTTGAATTTTGCAGGTACATGCCAAGCAAATTGTTGGTGGACCGTCTCGTAAGCGTCGTTCGGGTGACTGACACGCATTCCCTGTCTCCTTATGATCTTGAAGTATGTACCAAGTTAAACGCCACTCTACTAGCCATTTCGTCCCTTTGCGAGGGCATCAGTACCACGTACGTGAGTGGGGCAACCCCCAATCGAGCTTGCCACCCTTGGTCTTGGCACATGGCTGGATGGATGTGGCGGCCTCATGGCAATTCATGGTGGAGTCCTTGAGCGATGCATTTTTTCAGAGCCGACGCATTTTGGCGGCTGACTGGCGCGGCTATGGACTCACCCAGGGCCCTGCCACCGACAGTTTCTGGCTGCCCGATTACTTAGGCGATTTAGACGCATTGCTCCTTGAGCTGTGCCCCGAACAAAGCATCGATTTGGTGGGCCACAGCATGGGCGGCAATGTGGTCATGATGTACGCAGGCGCTCGCCCCGATCGCATTCGACGTCTGATCAATTTGGAGGGCTTTGGCATGTCAAGCACCCGCCCCTCCCAAGCCCCCGGCCGGTTGGGCCAATGGCTGGACGAGCTTCAAGCCTTCAAAAAAGGCGAGTTGGACCTCAAGCCCTACCCCGACGCAGCAGCTGTCGCCCAAAGACTCATGAAAACCAACAAGCGCTTGTCTCAAGACAAAGCCGACTGGCTTGCACAGCATTGGGCCCAAGCAGACGCACAAGGGCAATGGCGAATTTTGGGAGATTCTGCCCACAAAGTGGTCAACCCCTATCTGTACCGCGTTGATGAAGTGCTTGAAATTTACAAAAGAATCAAAGCACCGACCTTGATGGTCGAAGCCTCAGACGACTCTTTGTCACAATGGTGGAAGGGGAAATTCACATTAGATGAGTTCCATGAACGCCTTAAATCCGTAGCAGATTTGAAAATAGCCACTCTGCAAGATGCGGGGCACATGCTGCACCATGACCAAGCCGAGACATTAGCCCAACTTCTAGAGGACTTTTTGGCCTAATTGGCATCCCAATGGGCCCCTAAGCATGAGAAAATCCCTTCTTTATTAGATTCGGACACCCCATCTCATGGACGCAGAACACATCAATCAAATTGGCGCGAAACTGGCCGACCTGGCCGCCCGCACCGAAGATTTACGGAGGTATCTTTGACTACGATGCCAAATCAGAACGCCTAAGAACCGTCAATGCATCGCTCGAAGATCCCACGGTCTGGAACGACCCGAAGAAAGCGCAAGAATTAGGAAAAGAGAAAAAAGCACTCGATGGCGTGGTGGTCACCCTGAACACCCTCACATCCGAGCTCTCCGACAACAGCGAACTCTTTGCCATGAGCAAAGAAGAAGGCGACGACGCTGGCTTGCTCACCATTGAAGTCGAAGGCAATAAGTTGTCCAGCATTGTGGAACAGCTCGAATTCAGACGCATGTTCAACAATGAAGCCGACTCATGCAATGCCTTCGTCGACATTCAGGCAGGCGCAGGGGGCACCGAAGCTTGCGATTGGGCCAGCATGCTCATGCGTCAGTACTTGAGATATGCTGAGCGCAAAGGTTTCAAAGTCACCGTAGAAGATGAATCGGCCGGCGATATAGCGGGCATCAAAGGCGCAACCCTCAAATTTGAAGGCGACTACGCTTTTGGTTTGATGCGCACTGAAACAGGTGTTCACCGCTTGGTTAGAAAGTCACCATTCGATTCCTCGGGCGGACGCCACACCAGTTTTGCCAGTATTTTTGTGTACCCTGAAGTCGATGACTCTATTGAAATTGACATCAACCCTGCCGACGTTCGCACCGACACCTTTCGAGCCAGTGGCGCAGGCGGGCAGCACATTAACAAAACAGACTCTGCTGTTCGTTTAACGCACATCCCCACTGGCATTGTGGTGCAGTGCCAAGACGGCCGCAGCCAGCACAGTAACCGTGATGTCGCATGGAAACGTTTGCGTTCGCGCTTGTACGATTTCGAAATGCGCAAACGCATGGAAGCCCAACAAAAATTAGAAGACACCAAAACCGATGTGGGTTGGGGTCATCAAATTCGCAGCTATGTGCTCGATCAAAGTCGCATCAAAGATTTACGCACCAACGTTGAAACCTCTAACACTCAAAAAGTATTGGACGGCGACTTGGATGCATTCATTGAAGCCTCGCTCAAACAAGGTGTTTGATAGCGCAGGCCCTGCCAGCGCTTCAACCCAACCCATGGAGATTTTTTGTGATGCTTGAAGAACAATCAAAAACAATTCGGCGTGTTGAATACACTGCGCCTGCGTTTTGGATCGATACCGTTGATCTCACATTTGACTTGGACCCCACTAAAACACGCGTTCTAAACAAGATGCGCATGCGCCGCAACCCCGATGTGGCGGCACAAGCACTGCGATTGGATGGCGAAGATTTGAACTTGGCACGCGTCATGGTCAATGGCGCAGGAACCTCCTTCAAAATGGATGGCCAGCAACTGGTGCTTGAAAATTTGCCCGAAGGCAATGACGCCTTTGATTTGGAAATTTTCACCACTTGCAACCCTTCCAAAAACACACAGCTGTCTGGCTTGTACGTCAGCAATGACTCTTTTTTCACACAATGCGAAGCTGAAGGGTTTCGCCGGATCACTTATTTCCTAGACCGACCCGATGTCATGGCCAGCTACACAGTGACATTGCGTGCCGATGCAAAGCAATATCCCGTGCTTCTGTCCAATGGCAATTTAATGGAACAAGGACTCTTGGAAGAGGGACGCCACTTCGCCAAGTGGACTGATCCGCACAAAAAACCCTGCTACTTGTTTGCTTTGGTGGCTGGCAAATTGGTGGCTCGCGAGCAACGAATTGTTTCTCGCTCAGGCAAAGAACACTTGCTGCAAGTTTTTGTACGGCCTGGCGATTTGGACAAAACCGAACATGCCATGAACTCCCTCATGGCCAGTGTGGTTTGGGATGAAGCTCGCTTCGGTCTGCCTCTTGACCTCGAACGCTTCATGATTGTGGCCACCAGCGACTTCAACATGGGCGCCATGGAAAACAAAGGCCTCAATATTTTCAACACCAAATATGTGTTGGCTAACCCTGCCACAGCAACCGACGCTGACTACGCCAACATTGAGAGCGTTGTGGGCCATGAGTATTTTCACAATTGGACAGGCAATCGAATCACTTGCCAGGATTGGTTCCAACTTTCGCTCAAAGAGGGTTTGACTGTTTTTCGCGACCAAGAGTTCAGCCAAGACATGGCGGGCATTCAAAGTGCACGCGCTGTGAAGCGCATTGAAGATGTGCGTGTGCTTCGTACCGTTCAGTTTCCTGAAGATGCAGGTCCCATGGCACACCCCGTTAGGCCTGATAGCTATGTTGAAATCAACAACTTCTACACCGTCACCATTTACGAAAAAGGCGCTGAAGTCGTTCGCATGATGCAAACTTTGGTCAGCGTACCTGGCGACGAAGAAGGCAAACAAGGGTTTGCCAAGGGCATGACGCTTTACTTCGAACGGCATGACGGTCAAGCTGTAACGTGCGACGATTTTGCACAGGCCATCGCCGATGCCAACCCCAACTCACCTTTGGCGCAACTGCTACCGCAATTTAAACGCTGGTACAGCCAGTCGGGTACGCCTAGGCTGCTTGCAGAAGGTACTTTCGATAGCGACGCCCAAACTTTCACGCTCACTTTGTCGCAGTCTTGTGCCGCCACAGCCGACCAGGCACACAAAGAGCCTTTTGTCATTCCCGTTTCAGTGGGTCTTCTTGATGCAGCGGGCTATCCTATTGCCGTTCAGCTACAAGGCGAAGCTAAGACGCAAAGCCCTCAATTCAGCAAAACTTTGGTTTTGAGTGAAGCGACAAAATCCTTTGTATTTGAAAATGTAGCGTCAGCACCCACCCCTTCCCTATTGCGAAATTTCAGCGCCCCAGTCAACCTTGACTGCGAGCTCACAGAAGAACAATGGCTTACGCTTTTGGCCAATGACCCAGATGCTTTCAATCGATGGGAAGCTGGCCAACGACTGGCTGTTCAAGCTGCTTTGCGTTTTATTCGGGGTCAACACAACCCGAAAACAGAAGCTGTTTTAGGCAGCGATTACCTGCAAGCCATGCGCTTGGTTTTAAACCATCCCGATTTAGATTCCGCCTTCAAAGAGTTGGTCCTCACCCTGCCCTCAGAAACCTACATTTCCGAGCAGCTTGAGTCTGTAGACCCACAACAGGTGCATGCTGTGCGCGAGGCCATGAGGCTTCAGTTGGCCCTGTCTTTACAGTCAGAGTGGCAGGCCTGCTATGAGCTCAATCGAGTCATGGGTGCTTACTCTCCAGATGCCGGCTCGAGCGCCAAACGCGCCTTGTCGGGCATGGCTTTAAGCATGTTGTGTTTGGCAGCCGTGCACGAAGGTACATCCGTTTGGCCCAGCAAAGCCTTGCAAGCTTTCAAAGATGCTCACAATATGACCGACCGATTCAATGCCCTCATTGCATTGGTGATCAGTGGCCATGAATTGGCCACCCAAGCGCTGGCATTGTTCCATGCGTTGTTCAAGAACGAGGCCTTGGTGATTGACAAATGGTTTGGCTTGCAAGCCAGCGCGCCTGATCGCGACGGCCACATTTTGCCCATCGTACGTCAACTCATGCAACACCCCGACTTCAACCTGCTCAATCCCAATCGTGCACGCAGTTTGATCTTCAGTTATTGCAGCGCCAATCCTGGCGGGTTCCACCGAAGCGATGCCGCAGGCTATGTCTATTGGAGTGAGCGTGTCATAGAACTTGATGCCATCAACCCGCAGGTGGCTGCTCGCCTAGCCCGCGCCTTAGATCGCTGGAAAAAATTGGCAGAGCCTTACCGCCAAGCTGCCAAGGCCGCCATCGAACGCGTTGCCGCAAAATCGGACCTTAGCAACGATGTGCGAGAAGTTGTCACGCGCGCTTTGGCCGAATAAACCCGGAGAAACCAATGACCCAGAAAATATCACTGTCTCGCTATTTGGTTGAACAGCAACGCAGTAAGGGGCGCATTCCTGCACAACTTCGGCTCTTGTTGGAAGTGGTTGCGCGCGCCTGCAAAAGCATCAGCCATGCCGTCAACAAGGGCGCTCTGGGGGGCGTTTTAGGCAGCGCTGACATCGAGAACGTCCAAGGTGAAATTCAAAAAAAATTGGACATCATTGCCAACGAAGTTTTGATTGAAGCCAATGAATGGGGTGGGCATTTAGCGGCCATGGCCTCTGAAGAAATGGAATCCATTCACTTGGTGCCCAACCGGTACCCTCAAGGTGAATACCTGTTGTTGTTCGACCCTTTAGACGGTTCTAGCAACATTGACGTCAATGTGAGCATTGGTACCATCTTCAGCGTTCTTCAAAAACCAGAAGGCAGCGAAGGCATCACTGAAAATGAATTTCTGCAAACGGGTAGGCAGCAGGTTGCCGCAGGCTATTGCGTTTACGGCCCACAAACCACACTGGTTCTCACAGTTGGCGATGGCGTGGCTATGTTTACCTTAGACCGAGAGCAAGGCTCTTTTGTTTTAACGCAAGAGAATGTCAAAGTCCCAGAAGACACCCAAGAGTTTGCCATCAACATGAGCAACATGCGCCACTGGGATACCCCCGTCAAACGTTATGTGGACGAGTGCCTGCAAGGCAAAGAAGGGGTGCGCGGCAAAGATTTCAACATGCGCTGGATTGCCAGCATGGTGGCCGATGTGCACCGTATCCTCACACGCGGTGGCGTTTTCATGTACCCCTGGGACAAAAGAGAACCGCACAAAGCAGGCAAGTTGCGTTTGATGTACGAAGCCAACCCCATGAGTTGGTTGATTGAGCAAGCGGGCGGCGCCTCTACCAATGGTCGAGAACGCATTTTAGACATCCAACCCAAGCAATTGCACGAGCGTATCAGTGTTATTTTAGGCTCTAAAAATGAAGTGGAACGTGTCACACGTTATCACTTAGAGGCATGAAGTTTTTGGGTGCCGCAAATCAGATTCGATACAAAATGTTGGGACCTGCTCAAATTGAAGTGAACAACAAGTGCATCACATCCGCTTTGATAGACTGATGCTCTAGCGCACCAATTGGCAAGGCGCTTTAATTTGCCTTGCCAGCCTTTGCTCGTCACAATGTTGAATGGCTTTGCGCTCTGCAACGGCAGTTAACTTGACATACACAGAACACGCAAAAGCCATTTTGGCGTCGTCTGTTTTGCTGTCAAAGGCAGCAGCACACTGGCCAAACTTGCCCAAGCTAGGCTTATTGGCTTGCCAACTGAGTTGCAGTGAATTGGGCAACAATTCAGGCGCAATGTGCTTGCGCACGTCTTCTGCAAGGGCCGAAAATGGCAAAAGAATTAAGAAACCGACCCACATCGAAAACAGTTTCAGCCATAAATTTGTAGTCATGGGCTCATGCTACCCAAGGCTTTGAAGGGTGACAAGACCCATCAGCACAAGACTTGATGCGCATCAACCCACAATACCCCGTTTCCGCATTTCACTGATTTGATCTGGAGTGATCCCAAGGTCTAACAGCACTGCGTCTGTATCCTGCCCCAAGCTAGGCGCATTGCGTCGATGCTGACCAGGTGTTCTGGATAACTTTGGAACCATGCCAGGCACTTTCAAAACGCTGCCATCGCTCATGCTGACATCGGCCAACATGTCGCGTGCCATGTAATGTGGATCGGCCGCAATATCTTCTACGGTGTAAATGCGGCCAGCAGGAACTGCTGCTTGGTCAAGCACAGCAAGCACTTCAGTCACATTGTGTTTGGAAGTCCATGCACCAATGGCGGCGTCAATTTCTTCAACCCTCTTCACTCGACCCGCATTGTCTGTCAAGGCTGGGTCGGCTGCTAAATCATCCCGCCCAATGGCTGCCATCAATCGCTTGAATATGCTGTCGCCGTTTCCTGCAATCAAGGCGCATTTGCCATCTTTGCAAAGGTAAGCATTGCTGGGGGCAATGCCAGGCAGCGCACTGCCTGCAGGCCCGCGCACTGCGCCAAATGCACTGTATTCAGGCAGCAAACTTTCCATGCAATTGAAAACGGCTTCATACAGCGCCACATCAATGACTTGACCCAGCCCGCTTCTTTGTTTTTCGTGAAGCGCCATCAGAATTCCGATCACGCCATGAAGCGAGGCCAAGGTATCGCCAATGCTCACGCCCACGCGAACCGGCAAACGACCTGGCTCTGCACTGAGGTGCCGCAAACCGCCCATGGCTTCAGCCACAACACCAAATCCAGGCTTGTCTTTGTAAGGGCCGGTTTGACCATAGCCACTGATGCGCAGCATGATCAATCCAGGATTGAGCTCAAGCAAGGCGTCAGGACCCAAGCCCCAAGACTCCATGGCACCTGGCCTGAAATTTTCAATCAGGACATCGGCTTCTTTGACGAGCTTGCGCACGATGGCTTGTGCTTCTGGCTGCCGTAAATCAAGCGCTAAGGAGCGTTTGTTCCGCGATTGAACCTGCCACCACACCGAAGTGCCATCTTTGATGAGACGCCATTGCCGCAAGGGGTCTCCCGCACCTGGCGGTTCAATTTTGATGACCTCAGCACCAAAATCGGCCAAGGTTTTGGCAGCAAAAGGGCCAGCAATAAGTTGACCCAACTCAACCACCTTGAGACCGGCCAACGCCCCTGGGGAATGTTTCAAATCAGTTGTCACTTAAATCGGTTCTTCAATCAAAGGGGCTGAAGCCAAGGGGTCGTTGTTGTGTGGAGAATCTGTTGCATGCGTACCCAGTGCCACAGCCCTGAAAATTTCTCGCAGCATTTTCTTTTCGGGCAGCGTTAAGGCGCGCGTTAAACGATGGCGCATGCGAAGCAAAAGTTGACGATCAACTTCTTGCGGGATACCTCGGCTGATGTGCAAGGCATCGCGCAGTTCTTCTCGCTTATCCTCTGGCTCGTCATCCCACCAAGAAATAATGACTTCCGTGATAGATTCACGAACGACTTCAGGGTCTTCTTGCACCTGAGGTGCCACTTTGCCAACCGAGCCCTGCAGCATTTCCGCAAGAGATTTGGATTGAACAACAATTCGCCGATCAGCTTGGGACAACAAGCGCCCCCAACCTGGATCCGATTGGTGCAATTGCTGCATGTTGCTGGCCGCATCATCTGCCAAGATATGAACCTGCATGCCAGTCAGCTGAGCATCGTCAATGGCTGTTAAAAAACGTTCATCGTCAGTGGCCAGCAACACATGGTCGCAGGCCTTGCTTTCTGCAAGCCGACTCAAATCTTGACCGATTGACTTCAACAGTGAGATGCCAC
>Ga0315905_10005526_pt1 | contig 12878 bp, 19 predicted proteins | sample LakEriMetagenome_5_FD_203522 | JGI IMG/M metagenome (GOLD analysis project Ga0315905, IMG submission 203522) | Freshwater fungal communities from buoy surface, Lake Erie, Ohio, United States - Buoy 4 MA121 | ecosystem: Environmental > Aquatic > Freshwater > Lake | place: USA: Lake Erie, Ohio... | reverse complement strand
ACCTGTAGCCGGTGACGTGCTCTGCAGTGGCGCCGCTCTTGCGGACGCGCTCCGCTCCCTCCTCGCCCTCCGCGGATGCAGCCTGGGCAGCCGCCGCCGCAGCCGCGGCGCTGGTGCCAGCCGCCACGCCACGCCCGCTGGCCTGCAGTCGGCGGGCACACAACAGGTGTGCAGGCTGCCAGCTGTCCCTGTGTGGGTGCATGGTGGGTGCGGCGTGGCTGCATTGTGGGTGCGTTTGTGGGTGCACCAAGCTGGCCCCCACAACAGCGCAGCCCGCCTCACGCGCCCCAATCCCCTCCCCCATCGCCTGGAACAGCACGCCCACGCCCGCGCCCCCTCCCCCCAAAGCAGCGCACCTGCTGCTGCTGCACGGCAGGTGCCGCATCCTTGGGCTGCGCCCGCCGTTTGGCTGCCTTGTCGCCCGCCTCGCCCCCAGAGGCCGGCGGCGCCGCGCCGCCCGCCGCCGCCGGCCCCGCTTTGCTGGGCGTGGCCTGCTGCTGCGCCTGCTGCTGCCCCTGCTGCTGCGTCTGCTGCTGCCTGCCCTTCTTGCCCGCTGCCTTGTCCGCGCCGTCCGTTGCCTCCACGCGCGGCCGCTTGCGCCCCTTCCCCCGCTTCGCCTCGTCAGCGCAGCGCTTGACGTCGATCTGCAGCCACAGCCGCCAGACAGGCGCGCCGTCATCATGAACACGTGCCCCCACACCAAATCCTGCAGCTCCTTGCCCCTCCCTCGCCCACGCCAGGGGCGAGCGGCACGCGCGCCCCGCCGCCGCGGCTGCAGCATGCACATGCGCCACTGCGCACGCCCAGCACAGCTGGCCAGGCCAGAGCCCCACCCCCGCCATCTCTGGTGCCGGGGTAGGCAGTGGGAAGCTGTCCGGCTCGATGTAAATGGAGTAGAAGTGGTGGCGGCACTGCTCCGGTGTCTTCGTGCCCACATGGTCCGACACCGCCAGCCAGTTGAAGGGGCCTGCACAAGGCAGTCGCGTCACCCCAGGGCGGTGTGTCACCCAGCTCAGGAGCCCCCCTTGTCCCTGGGTTGCCCGCAGCTGGGCCGGCGGCAGCCGTTGCGGCAGGGTTGATTGGCAGCCATGCGCGCCCGCCCGCCCGCCCGCCCGCCCGCCCTCACCATAGATGTCGATGCCCTCCAGCAGCAGCAGCTCCTCATCCGCCTGCACGGCAACAACGGCCCCGATCATCGAGGTGTGCGGTGGTATGCATTGTGCGCGTGGGCGGCCCCCACAATATGCAGCCGCCCACCCCTGTTGCCTCCCTGCTGCCGGGCCACAGCACCCGCTCGCACGCCGCTGCCGCCAAGCGGCCTGCGGGCTGCGTCCCCCCAGTTTCGCTGCCACCTGGTGGCCCAGCTGCCCCCACAAGGAAGCCGGCCGGCGGGTGGGTGCCCGCAGCAGCAGCTGCTGCTGCTGCTGCAACTGCGGCGGCGGCGGCGGCAGTGGCGGCGGAGGCTCACCCCCCAGTCTGGGTGATACAGCGGGAAGCTGAGATTGTCCACCATGCGGTATCGGTGGTCGCTGCGGTGCCCCTGGATCTCCACGCCGGTGGCAAAGCACTCCAGGCACAGGTCGAAATCTGCGGCCAGGGCCAGGGACCGCATGTTGGGTGCGGTGCCGGGGGCGCTGCTGCAGCGGGCGCCGGTGGCGGCGAGGCAGCGGCGAGGCACGCCGCGCACAGCGGCGCGTCCCTCAGGCGCGCTGGTGCCGCCGCTCACCCGGGCAGTCGGCGCACTTGATGCGGACCATATTGCTGATGTCCTTCTGGCAGTAGTTGCAGTGGTACAGCGCCCTGCGTGCACCGGGGGGGGGGGGGGGGGGAGCAGGTTGGGGTGGTGCGTGCGCCGACGGGCGGCGAGGGCGCCCATCGCGTGTCGATCCGGGAACTCCCACCGCCGGGCGGCAGGAGGGCGGGGGGATCACCGTTTGCCGTCCTGCTGCTTGTTGAGCACGCCCAGCGCGGCCTGGCGTCGCTTCTTGCTCCTGCGCAACAAAATGTGCAGCAGAGCGCCCGCGTGAGGGGGCCCCCGGGCTGCAGGAAGCGCCCCAGCATCCCTGCTCACCTATCCATGACTGCTGATGCGCGGGGGAGGCCACCAGCGAGCGCGCCCAGCAAGGAAAACTCGCTGCAGCGGCCTCAGGCCGCGGATCGCTCCAGATCAAGCGGCAGTGTTACGGCAGCAGCCCCATACACGTGTGCAGCCACTGCTGGGCCGATGCGCGACACCAAGACAGAAGACAGGAGGACCGCGAGGCAGGATGCAGCGGCGTGTCAGGTGCAAAAGGTGCAACAAATAAGCGCTTACACACCGGGGGGCGCGCTTGACTGGTCACCCTGCAGCACCGGCTGGACCCGCCCTGACGAACGGGCATGCATAACCTGGCTGCCGGGGCACTGAATACACCAGCAGATCGTGCTACTTTTACATCCCTCCTGGAGCTGGCGCGGTTTGCAGCACAGTCAACAGCCCGGTCGTCCCGGGCGGCAACAAAATGCTGCACGCCAGCGCCCGCCTTGGCAACAGCAACACGCAGACCAAGCATGGCTTAGGGGACAGGTCGACCTCGTTTGGTTACCAGCCGCCCCCCGAGCGCACACAGCCTGCGCGCCAGGTGTATCAGTGGCTGGGCAGCCTGTCGCTGAGCATCCCGCTGCAAAGCCCGCGCCGCGACCTTTCAAATGGCTACTTGGTGGTGGAGATCCTGTCGCACTACTACCCGGTGAGCCGTGTTCCCCGCCGCGGGTGTGGCGGGCGCATGGTCTGCGATGCCCACCCGGGCGTCAGCGTCGCGCCCAGCGCAGACAGCGCAGCCCGGCGAGCCATGAGCTGACACGCCCCCCTGGCTTGCACGATCCAGGCTGACGTATCCATGGGATCCGTGGTGAACGGCAAGGGGCAGCCATGCAGGCAGAGCAACTGGGACATCGTGCAGCGGTGCTGCAGGTGGGGGCGGCAGCGCCGCTCGCCGTGTGGGCTGCCAGGCCGGCGCTCTGCCAAGCACCCCTGCACCCAGAGCCTAGCCGCTGCAACAGGAGGCAGGACCTGCAGCATGCTGCCTCGCCTGACGAGCCTCCGCAGCCGCTGATGGAGCAGTGCTCATCTCTGCCTGTGGCCGCCTGCAACGCCACAGGAAGCACGAGGTGGAGCTGCCCGCCAAGCTGGTGGCGGACACAATGGCCGAGGCGCATGGCGCAGCCTGCGAGCTGCTGGAGCACTTGTACGAAGTGCTGACGGGCAAAAAGTGAGTGCCACTCAGATGCAGGTTGTTGCATGCAGGTGCACGTTGGCGGTTGGGCTGGTGTCCAGGTGCTGATGTGCCTCCTGCTGTCGGCTGCTGGTGCAGGATCCAGCGCATGCCAACGGCAGCGCCGGCGGGCGGGGAGGGCGAACCACCCATGCAGCCAAACCCAGCCCTGGCTGCACAGCTAGCCATGGGCGAGCCAGAGAAGAGTGAGTGGCATAGCATAGCATTTCCACCTCGCCTGCAGCCGCCTCCCATGAACAGCAGGGGGCCTGTCAAAGATGTGCCCGGTCCCGCCAGCTGCTGCTGGTCTCGTTTTCTGGTGTGCCAGAGCGCCGACCGCGCCACCCAGTGACTCACTCGCAGCACCCGTGCTTGTCTGCAGAGGAGGAGGCGCCACTGATCAAGGCAGCGGGCACGGGATCGGGCAGCGGCGGGCCGCAGGCACCTGCAGAGTTTGGCAGCGTGCGAACGCAGCTAGTGGGCGACGCAATGGCGCTGCGCAAGAAATTCGCAGGCATGGCATAGCCGGGCGCAGCCAGCATCTAGACAGAGTGTAGCCAGCTAGCTAGACAGACCAGGTGCAACTTTCTGACGGGTGCCATGCATCAAGCAGCTCAGCAGTCAGCCTCCAGATAGAGCGCCAGACAGATGCGCAGACGCAAGCCACAGTGTGACATGTATCTGTTCACGGGTGTTTGTTTGTTTGTGGTTGCCAGCTGCGCAGGTATGTTGCAGCAGTTGTGGTGCAGTGCTCTGCGCTGGTGTTGACACGAGAGGCACAGTGCCAGGGTGCTGGCATGTAATCATGCTCCATCATGACTTTACATTGGTCCATGGGCAGGCAGCAGGCAATGGTAGGCAGTCAGCAGCCGCAGAGCATGCTGTGCCGTGCCGCGCCACACCCTAGTGATGTCCGTCCCAGGCAAGCACTTGCGCGTCCGTGGTGTCACAGCCATCATCAGCGGCAGAACATGCACCATGGGCATGTGGTGCAGAACGAGGGCCGTGTAAGACCAGTGCTGGGCTTGGGGCTGGGGGAGGCGGGCGTGGGTTTGGGTGCAGGAGCGGTGGTGGTAGGCGGCGGCGCTGGCGCGGGTGACACCTGCCCACGCAGCCTGCACAGGCATTGGGAGACGGGCCGGGGTGAGGCATGCATGGCCCTGCCTGCCAGGACTGCCTGGCAGACAGCTGGCAGAGGCACTACTGCTGGGCCAGACAGGCTGAGGCTGCGGATGCTGGTCTGCGGCGGCTGGCAGCCTCTGCACGGAGTGCGCCCCAGGGGCCCACCTGTTGGCGAGGGCGCTGCTCAGGTAGGCGGCTGAGGACGGATCAAACGTCTTGGCGATGGCAGCTGCCACAATGGCCCTGCGCACGTCAGCTGGAGAGGCGCCAGGGCGGGCTTGCAGGTACAGGGCGGCGATGCCAGACACCTGCGAGGCAGGCGCAGCAGGGCACACAGCAAGGGTGCCTCCTGTAGAGGTGGTACTCCCAGGACTGCGGGCACGCAGCGCTGAGATTACCCATGGTGCCTGCTGGTAGCCACCTCCTCAGCCAGGCGTGCTGCTCAGGGATCAACTGACTCACGTGAGGCGCGGCCATGCTGGTGCCGCTCATGGTGCGCTCGTCAGAGTCGGAGGAGACGCCGGCACTGACGATGTAGCTGCCCGGGGCAAACACGGTCAGGCAGCTGCCAATGTTGCTGAACGTGCTCATGGTGTCCCTGCAGCAGCCGTGGAGCGTGCGTGGCCGAGCATCCTCCCATCCATGCGTGTCTCACGTTATCAGCGCCATCCTGGGATGAAGCTGGCGAGCACGTGCTGCCTGGGCATGCAGTGCGGATGTGGAGGTGGCAGGCGGTGCTGCTGCTGCTGCTGCTGGAAGTTGCGCTGCTGGTGTCTCACTGCTCAGTGCTGGAGCCGACTACGATGGCGCTGCGAGCAGACGAGGGGCTCTTGGTGCAGGCGTCGCCGCGGTTGTCATTGCCGGCGGCCACGACAACAGAGATGCCAGCGGCTGCAGAGGCAAGGCCGCACGGCTTTGCATCACACCCTCTACAGCTGGTGTGGTCCCAGGGCATGGCTTCACCTGCAGCCTGGGCACTGCAACGCTCGCGCGCAGGCCAAGGTGCGCCAGGCACGGCACGCCGCTCACCAACCAGGTCTTCAACAGCGTCATTCAGCGACGCAGCACGCGGGCCACCCAGGGACATGGTGACCACGGCCGACTGGATGTTGTTGTTGATCTTGTAGTTTTTGACCCTGCGCGCCGCGCCGGTGGGGGGTTGCCTTTCAACGCCCGCTGTGCATCAGGCTGACCGGATGCGACAGGTTGGGGCTGTGTGGGCACGTCCAGGCGACCAAGACCGCGATCGATGCAACCCACCAGCGCATGCCGGCGATGATGTTGGAATAGGAGGCCGACCCATCGTCTCCCAGCACCTGCGCGCACGTGGCAGGCTCCGGCATGTAGGCCAGGTGCAGGAGAGGGTGCAGGAAGCCGGCTGATTGCATGTGCACCAACAGCCATGTCAATGCGGAAGCCCTGCCGAGCCCAGATGCACTGGCCCCCTGCTGTGAGTGAAGCGCGCGCGCCCCGAGCTCATCACCTTCACTGGATGGATGATGCAGGAGCGGGCAACGCCATACACGCTGCCGCAGGCCGTGCCCGCCACGTGGGTACCGTGGCCGTGCATGTCGTTGGTGGAGCCGCCCACAAAGCTTGCGCCTGCGACAGCGGCAGGCATCAAGCCCCGAAGAAGGTTTTTGGAGCGGTTGCCGAGCATGATACAGCGGCACATGCGCTGAATGACGCCGCAGACCTGCCTGGTTGAAGCAGCAACACTGCGGGCAGCCAGCGCAGCAACTGTGCCACGCTGCCCCCCCCCCCCCCACACACACACACACGCACACACGCACACACGCACCGTCGCTGACTCGGCTGCGGAAGGCCAGGTGAGATGCCCTGAGCCCAGTGTCCAGCACGAACACATGCACGCCACGTCCGTCCTGCAGAGCAGAAGCCGCAGAGTGGTGAGTGCCAGCGCAGCCGGCAGGCTCTGCAGCACTGCGCAGAGTTGGCCAGAGCAGGTGTCATGAGGGCCCTGGTGCGTGCACGCAAGGGCCTTGCTGGCTCACCAGGTCGCCGGGGCTGTACACGCCATCCAAGGGCAGGCCCAGCTGGTCCAGACGGTCCAGGCCCCAGGACCTCACGGACAACTGCACAGGTGGCGATGGAGGATGGACGCGTTCAGGCGCCCCTCACCCACGCCCGGCATGCAAAGCCTTTGCAGGTCTGGCAAGGCAGGCTAGCTTGCTGGCGGCAGGTGCCCCCAGGGCTCTTGGTCCGCCCACCTGGATGGTTGCCGTGTAGTCCTCAGCCATGCTGAGCTCCGTGTCGTTGGCAGGCAGCTCTGAGATGGGCAGGGCTGTGCCAATGAGGCTGCCCTCGTCGGTCTTCACATTGACTGGGGCCACCTGCAGCGCGGGAAAGAGGCGCCAGGACGAGCCAGGGGTGACGCAGTGCTGCGGCGACATCCGACCTGTGCGGTTGCGGCGTGTGCTCACTTTGGTGGCGTCCTGTGTGTTGTTGCCGTTGAGCTGCATGCCATCCGCGGCTGCGTCCTCCGGGAAGGTGGTGGCCGCGTCAGTCTGGAAGGACAGCAGCCTGCAGGGGCGGGGGAAGCGGCGGGGCCGTGGCTGCAGCTCTGCACTGCGCCGTGCGCAGGATGATCAGCAGTGCGCCACCGTGGCAGCGTCAGAGCAGACGGCAGCGAGCAACAAGGCCAAAGCAGCGGCGGGGAGGAGCGCCCGACCTGTGGTGTGTGTGGGGGAGGGCCGTGGCCTTGAAGTCGGCCTCAATGTACTCCGCTTTGTCGGTGAGCACCCTGCGCATGGCTGACAGGGCTGCGTCGCTTGCCACCTTGAAGCTCACAAACCTCCAGTCCACAGCCGAAGTGAGGCCGCTGGTGCCGGCCGTCAGCTGCAGGCAGACAGGGCATGGGATAGCAGCCGCATCAGGGGGTCATCAGCAAGCCATCGCCTGGGTGGCGCGGGCAGATGCATCTGGTGTTGCCATTCACACGGCCTCCAGCAGCCCGGCAGGCGCTGGCCGCTGCAGGTGTGCACGCACCCAGCTCGAGGTGGTGTTGTCGCATGCGCCAGCAAACCGCGGTGCGCCATCCATGGAGCCGGCCAGCTCAGCACAGATGGCAGCGACAGACTTGAAGCTCACGCCTGGCCTCAGGCGCATGATGTAGCTGCTGCGGCTGGCGACCCTCTGCAGCAAGGCCGCCAGCAACGTGCTTGTTGTGGCATTTGCGCCCGCCGCTGCTGGTTGACGGCCGTGCCGCTGCCACGCACGACCGTGCCAGTTTCCCTGGCTGCGACCCCACAAAGCCGTGCGCTGGCTGTGGCCCCACGCACAACGCCCGCTGCCAGCTCACCTTGGGCTGATCCCTGCCAAAGATGGGCATGCTGAAGGTGGGCAGGATGAGGCTGTTGGCAATGGAAGCGGCCTTGAAAGCAGACAGCTTCGAGCTGCTGATCAGCTTGATGTCGTCCAGCTGCAGGGTTGCAGCAGCGGGATTCCAGTGTGGAGCACGCAGCCAGGCTTTCCGGCCCACCACAGCTTCTGCGCACCCGCACACTCAGCAATGCACGTATCGCTGGTAGCCCCCTGCCCTTGGCACCTGGAGAGAGAAGCCGGTGCCGGAGCGGTCCCGGAAGACAAAGCGGCTGAAGGTGGCAGGTGACAACAGTGACTTGGCGTCGGATGCGTCCACCATCCTTGACAGTGTTACCTGCGGGCGTGCAAGCGGGTCTGCCGATCAGGAGCACGTCTGGGGCTGGCCAGGCAGCATGCTGCTGTTGACCCTCGCCCGGTCAGCTGCATTTGCTTGTGGGTGGCATTGCCCCACCAGCACGCACGTTTGTTGGGGTGCTTGGCCCCACAATCTCACCTGCACTTGGACCCAGCCATCGTCATCGCTGCCATGGACGAACACTGTGTTCTCGTCAAGCTTGTCACCCGTGGTGAGCACGACCTCCCTGTGGCGGCAGCAGGGGCACAGGCCATGAAGTCGCCAGCAGCCAGCGGGCGGGAGCGGGAGCGGGAGGAGGGGGGGGGGGGGGCACCACTGGCACCCGTGGCATGCGCCCCCATGCTGAGCACTGCCTGGCGTGCCTTTGTCACCTGCTGTACCGACGTCCCGCAGTGTCGTCCATGAAGAGAGTGAAGGAGGTGGCGCCGCTGCCGCGCATCCAGAAGGTCAGCGCACTGCAGTCAGGGCGCTGGCAACTTTGTGGGGGCACAGCCTTGGGTGCTGGGTGGGGGCCACCCTGGAGCATGCCGTGGGCTTGGGCAAGCTTCCCAGCTGCCGCTGCGCTGAGCAGCGCAGCACCAGCATCGCCTGCGTGCCTGCTGTGCGCATGGCATGGTGCGTGCAGGCCACCTGCTGACCACAACGCAGCTGGCATGGGCACGCCCACAGGACAGTCCCGGCACGGCGCAGGCCGGCAGCGTGCTTACTAGCTGGTAGTGAAGGGCTTGGAGGCCTCCAGGACGATCGCGCCCCAGGCGTCAACAACGGCCGTGATGCTCATCAGTGACGTTCTGCGGGCCTGCAGCAGGGTGGGGACATGGCAGCTCTGGCCCCCGAGACGGAGGGGGAGGAGCGCGCATGCGTCTGCAGCAGCAGCCCCGCCCCCAGAAAGCACTCACAGAGTCCTTGTCCCTGAAGGTGCAGTTGCTGCAGCCCCAGGAGGCCTCCTTCCAGCCATCAGCGAAGCCGTCCTTGTAGATGGTGGTGATCGGGGACTCTTGCGTGCCGCCAAGCGATGACAGCTGCATGGGGGCGACGGACCTGGGTCAACTTTGTGGGGGAAGTGAGGAGACATGCTGTCAAGCATGCTGCACACGCCGGCGCGTGGGTGGTGGCCACCCCAGGCACACATGCCGCGTGTCAGACTGGATTGGCGAGGCAGAGGGCGCGCCAGGGGCACCCACCGACGAAAAGGTGGACCCAAAGCCGCCCAGGCCTCCGCTCAGGCCTACCTGCGCCTGGCAGCCACTGATCGCATACAGAAACAGCAGCCAGGCTGCCGCCACGCGAGGCATGGCAGGCTGCGTCGCAGTCAAATCAAAGATCGCAGGCGGGTGCAGGGATAGCCGGCGCAGCAAGTGAGGGTGGTGTCATGTATTAAACGAATGCTCGGGCCGGGTCGGGCGCATTCATTGGGCACCAGGTTCCCGTTGGCGCGCACCCAGTTCCGAGCTGCGGCCGCCTCGCCCCGGTCGCATAAGCCGCAAAGGATGATGCACAGTGTTTTGGCTGATCACCTGGCCTGCAGCCCTGCCCGCGCGCCCGTGATCCACACCGAGCGCCAAACCATGTCTCAAGAGCAGCACGAGCAAAGCCTGGGGCTGGAAGACGGGCAGGAGGTGGACGACATGCAGCCACACGTGGAGCCGCCGCTGACGGCGACACTGACAACGGGCAGGGACGTGATGAAGGTCGGTGCGGGGTGCGCGCCCGCATGGCCGCTGCGCTCCGCCGCCGCCCTCCGTCGCTGAGCTCTGGCCGCTGCCGCCGCGTTGCAGGCCCGGCGTTCTGAGTTCCATCAGCAGGTGTGCGTGCGCACATCCGGTGACAGTGCCCCTGCGTGTGCACTCACATGCACCCGCACCACAATGCAAACCGCCCACTGGTGCCGCCCCAGCTCTGCTGATCGTGCGGGTTGAAGCAGCGGGGTCAGCCCACCTCGCCGCCGTCCCTCTGCTTCCGCTCTCCCGCCTGCAGGTGGACTCCCTGGAGAAGGCGCTCAACGACCACCTGGAAGGCTTGAAGCTGACCTACACGGCCTATCTGAACAAGTGCGTGCCTGTGACTTGCTGTGGGGTGGGACAGCAGGCCACCTGCCTGCTGTTCTGCTCACCCCACAAACCGTCTCCCGGCAGCCCTGCGGGGGTCTCAGCGCAACGCAGCTCCCCGCACGCTGCTCCCCCCCATGCAGGCTGCGACAGGAGCACGACGAGTACTGCGGCGCCACCCTGGATGGCTGGCACAGAGTGTCATCGGACACCATCGCCATTCAGCAGCGCATCGACTATGCGAGGCAGGCGGTCACCCTGCTCAGCCGCAGCGCCACCAACACCACAGGAGCAGCCCCCCTGGGCTAGGCGGACAGGGGCGCTGCCGCCGCCCGGGCAGCCGCTGTCCCACAGCACATTACATGCCATGCGCGCCCGCTCCTTCACGGCGTGGGCTTGCCATTGCGCTCCGCTGCCTGCTGGAAGTCAGCGGCTGCTTGGAGGGTGGATGCCACTCCGCACAACTGATCCATCACTGCTGGTGAGAAGGTGAAGGTGTCACATCCCTGTAAGCACCCCAGTGAGAGATTCGTCACAATGGGCAGCACCGTGAGCCGTCCCCGCCACCCCCCATCCCCCATCTCCTGGTCCCAGGACAAGCGCAGCTTCCTGGCAGGTGCTGCGCGGCTGGCTGTCGCCGGGCCCCTGGCTCTCACCTCAGCTTGCAACCTCGCCATCTCTGCCGCGTCCCTGATGCTGGCCACCAGGATGCGCATGCCCGAGCCCGTGGTCCCCACCATCTGCTGCATCTGCGCCACCTCCTCAAACGCCTGCACATCGAAGGCCCACACACCGCCGGCGCATTCCGCACCCCTGCATTTTGGGTTCCCATCCCATCCCAACACATCGCCCAGCCGCGCATGCAGCCGCAGGTCATGCAGCAGCCACGCTGGGGACCCGACCAGCGGCAAGCGCGGCTGAAGCGCCTCCTGCCTCGCGGCTCCTTGCCGGCCCTAGGCCACCGGGCAGCCGGCGCTGCACCCCCCTGGCACCGAGCCATGCGCCGAGCCGCCTCACCTGGATGCGTGCCCGCTGCTCCGGCATGCCGCCTGCCATGTGCGCATCGCCCATGCGCCCCAGGTATGGCGCCATGTAGTCAGCGCCGATCCCCTGGGCCAGCATGACCTGGGACGGGCTGTACACGCCTGCGGCACCCGGGGCAGTGGATGCTGCGCTGTGAGCTGCTCAGCTGCAACTCTCTGCGGCGCGGATGCCATGGCGCGCAGCAGCGGCTGGCGATCGGTGCTGCATGCGGGTGATGCCCTGGCAGCTGCAACTGTGACACCAGGGGGCGCCGGCACGGCGCACCCGTGATGGTGATGGACGCTGTGGGCACTGATTTGCGGATGCCGCTCGCTGCTTGCAGGCCCTCGTACGTGCATGGCACCTTGATCTGCAATGCGGGGTGCTCGTCGCCAGTGAGGGAGGAGCAGCCTCCACCCGGCGCATGTGCATGCCTGGCGGGCGCATCACGGCCGCTGATCTGCTGCTCAGAGGGCGAGCCGCCGCCCACGGCCCTGCATCAGGCAACGACCAGGTCGCGGCGCTGATTCACGCGACGATCAGGTCGCGGCGCGGGGCGCACCGTCAGCAGCTCGGGGTTGATGTCCAGCAGCCGCAGGGCTGTGGCCTGCATCTCCTGCGCTGTGCTGCCCCAGGTCTGCACCTGCAGCTCCGCCATGCCCAGCTGCCTGGCCTGCACGCATCACCTGGTCCGCCATGTGAGGATGGAGGCACGGGGAGGAGGGAGGGCTGGGGGCCCAGCCGCACCTTTGCTGCCAGCCTGGCAATCTCCTCGTGCGTGCAGCGCACCCCATCCTTCTCCAGGATCACGGGGTTGGTGGTGAACCTGTTGCAAGCGGTACAGGCATACCAGCTGAGTCTAACTCGATCCTGCTGCTGCTGGATCGAGCCGCATGCAACGGCACTCACCCCCAGATCGCGCCCGTCGCCGCAGCCCTCTCCCACTCGCTGATCCTGGCGGTGTCCAGGAACAGTCGGATCGATCCTTTGTTGGCGTCCACTACACTATCACGCACTGCCTGGCTGCGGATCCGCCGCACGGAGCCGCGGCCCTTCCGCCCGGCCTGCAGGGCGGGGCCGCGATCGAGCTGCATCGAAACTAGCAATACTGGGATCCAACCAATGGCATGTCTGGGGGGGCCGGGGGAGTTACAGCGCGAAAGGCTCCAGCATTAGCTGCGGCGTAGCTGCCCTCCACCGAGCGCCGCCTTTGCTCTGGCCTCGCTGGCAGCCAGCGATGCACGGAGGTTCTCCTCAGCCCTGCAGCTGCCCAGTCTTCTGGATCAGCCCGATCTTGCGCACCACCTCTGCAGCACTGGGCCTCTCCCGTGGGTTGCGCCGCCAGCAGGCCTTGATGAGCTTGCGCATGCTGCTCGGGCAGCTGCTGGGCAGCGCGTCCAGCGGCGGGCGCCGGTCGTAGTTGACCAGCTGCAGGGGGGCAGCAGAGTGGCGGTGGCAGGCAGGGGGAGCTGCAGCGCCGGGTGTGCCCATCCCTGCTCATCAGAGCTGCAGCAGCGATGCACCGCAGGCACTGAGCAGCATGCCAACAATTGCATTGCTCCGCGGTGCATGTGCTGCGGCTACAGGCACCGCTCGAGGGAGCACTGCACCTGGTTGACGATGGCCATCCAATGGAACCCCTGCCAGGGGTGCAGCCCGGTCAGGCCCTCCCACATGATGACCCCCAGACTGTACACGTCCGCCTTCTCACTCACGCCGTACTCATTGCTGAAG
>Ga0315905_10005524_pt1 | contig 12878 bp, 12 predicted proteins | sample LakEriMetagenome_5_FD_203522 | JGI IMG/M metagenome (GOLD analysis project Ga0315905, IMG submission 203522) | Freshwater fungal communities from buoy surface, Lake Erie, Ohio, United States - Buoy 4 MA121 | ecosystem: Environmental > Aquatic > Freshwater > Lake | place: USA: Lake Erie, Ohio... | reverse complement strand
CCGGTACCACGAGGAGATGTGCCGGCCGTCATGGGTATACAGTACAATTCATTCAACTTTAAAATATGGGAAACAGATCAACCCTGTACTCGGAGGACATTTTTGCTCTGCCTGTTGAACACGGCACCGCTTTCCCAGTTCACAAGCGCGGCAAGAATGATCGCGCTTGGTCATTTTCAATGCCGGGCCCTGCTTCCAACCTGCCGAGTGCAGTGTTGGACCGGGGATTCAGAAATATGCGTTTCCTCTCCAGGGAAGAACTACTCGCGATGTGGAGGGCCTGACGAATATCTGGGTGCTCACCATAACCTTGGTCAAAGCTTTGCGTTTCCCAAGCCATCTTGCGCTGCCTCCGCGCAGCAGGCGCCTGCTCAGGTGCGTCTGCCGGTAGCGTACCTTGAGACTGCGGCCGCTTCAAGCTCGCCAAGACTTTCGGCTCGATCCCGTATTCCTCTAGAATTTCTGCGCCTGTTTGTCTTACTGGCCGACGTGTGAGGTCTGGTAGTGACGTGGTGTAGGTCGTGAGGGCTGTGGGCAACCGCAATGCGTCTGGGGTTTCCCAGTTGTGAAAATCTGCGAGCAAAGCCTGAGAGCGAGCATCCCAGAAACCTGACTCAATTTCCTCGTTCGTTTTATACACTTTCTTTTTCTTCTTCGGCTGGCCCCGTCCAAGACCCGCGGACCCGTACGGCGGTGTGGACAGGCCCGATCGATCTGAGCCGTCCTGAGCACTGCCCGCCCCTGCCAAGCTTGACGTTGGATACGGAAAGGTCTTCGATACCAGCAGGGGCCTGTAAAGAAGGCCGTTCTGATTCATCGCAGCCACAGTGCGCGCTGCTGTCTCGTCGCGAGTAAACTGCGGAAGAGGGCGCGTCGGACCATGAACTCCAGTTCGCTTCTTGGTGTTGCGAATCAGAGCCGACTGAGACAGCTTTGACACACTTGCTAGCCTTTGTTGCAGGGAGTACTTTGCGATTTCTGCCCTCGCCAAGATCATTTCCCCCTTGCACCCATTGAATTTGAGCCCGCAGAAGCATCTCCATATCAGAAATTCCACCCAGCAAGGCAGAAGGTGATTGGCCACATTTCGCATCACAATTCGACGCCACGCACAAATGTGCCATTCACGCATTGTCCACACGCACATGACAAACGTGATGCGTGCTCGCAGCCGGAACGCACGTTCACGCTGCTCGCGGGAGAGCAGGGCGAAATCTGCCATTTTTTCAAACTTCAAACGGGATAAGTAGGCATCATGCGATGACGCCACCAAGGCTCGTGTCTCATCGAGCCAGAGATTGCTGCTGGTGTAGAATCTCCACCAGTAGACTGATTGTTTCATCAAGTTCATGTACACGAAATGTTTCCATGTGCGGTGGATCAGGAGTGAAACATAGTCAACTCTATCCTTGGCGTCCAAACTGTGCTGCATCCAGTAGCAAAAGGCGTGCCAGACCAGCCCAATTTTATGCTTCTTTTCAATCATCGCGTGGTAGCGCCCGTGGGCCAGCATCCGCACTGTATGATTCCGCCACGACCGGATTCTGGGATGGGTGTGCAGGATAAAGTAGGCACGTTTAATGTACGCCCGGGTGTGAACCTCCTCCTCCCATAGCTTCTTGACATTAGCCTTGATTATTAAGATGGATAGGAGCGCAGAGCGCAATTTGCTCCGCCCCACATGCCCACGAAACACCGATTGTAGACGGAGAGGTACACTGACATGCCTGGCGGGGCCAAGCGATGCTTCCTTGGCATTGACCCACGCAAGTTGCCGTTGAAAAATAAGACGATGCCGTGCTTGTCGACAGCGTGCTGAACACTGAACCTGCAGCGCAGAGACAAACCGGGCGTAGGCTTCTTCCATCTCTCGCTCCTGCAGAAACTTTACAATCAGCGTATTCCGAAGCACACGCCGCGACCGGTGGCCACGAACGACCTTTTGAAGCTTTATCCCCGCCACTTCATCTCGTAGGGGGACAGTTTCAGCCAACCTGAAATTGCCATGTGCCCCCGTGTCGTAGCGAAACGCTATGCCCGTTCGCTCCCATTTGACCTCGCACATGTCTCCTGTATGCCCGTCACCGTCGTGATCCTCTTCGTCGATCCATGTGATGACACCCGCACCCAATACACCGCTGGAGCTGACGCCAGAATCCTTCAACCACGCGGGAAAATCACGAATCGCCTCTTGAGAAAGCACCACACGCATACCCAGGCATGGATGAGCATCCAGTCCAACGATTGTTTCGTTATCACCCTGGCCTTCCCGGCGCTTGCGGTTGCCCATGAACAGAGCGAGTCGGAAGGTGCCCTCGTAACCCGTTCGGTAGTCACCCTTGACCCCTGTTTTCTGCCAGCGGACCTCGCAAATATCCCCGGTTTCCCCGTCCCCATCAGCATCTGTGGGATCTACCCAGGTGATTATGCCCACCCCCGGTTCCTCCCGCGTTCCACCTGAATCTTGCAAAAGCTCTGGAAACTCCTCCATTGCTTCGTGGCAGAAGACAACTTTCATGCCCTCAACCGGTATAACGTCACGGCCCACGAGCTTCTCAGACCCATCATCAGCAGTCCCTCGGCCCCTCTTGCTCTTTACCTGCGCAAGACGGAAATGGCCCTCGAACCCTGTGCGGTAATCCCCCTTCAAACCCGTTTTATCCCAGAGCACTTCACAGACGTCACCAGTCACACCGTCGCCATCGGCATCCTCCGGATCAACCCACGTGATGGTCCCTATACCCCCGCCTGAGTCCTCTAGAAGCTCCGGAAACTCCTCCAATGCCGCTAGACAAAAGATAACGCGCATGCCCTCTTCAGGGTGGACATCCCTGCCTACTATGACCTCACCAGTCATGTTGGGCCCCTGGTCTTTGTTACGGAATGTTGGCGTCGGTGGGCGCTCTTCCTCTTCGAACACAGGCGGAGGCGGCGGTGATTGCTTGTTGTTTTTCTTCTCCGGGGTCGGTTTGCGCGCGACCACTGCTTCGTCGGAGGACGCCTGCTGCATAAATGCCTGAAACTCGTCGAGTTGTGGCTCCTTGGGGTCGAGTCCGTGCTGCAAATACTTGTAGATGGCTAGCTGCTGTGCAGATGGCAGCTTTCCCCAGTCCTCCAGAATTTGAATACCAAATTCTACGCACGCGTCACGCAAAATGGAGTAGCGCCGCGTCAGGAACCCCCGGCGCAAGCACGCCTGCATGCGAGCTGCTGCCCCACGGTACTGGAGTGGGAGGTCCTTGTACTGTGCCTGGGCAAGCGCCCGACGCACCGCAGCCGTTAAGTAGCATCGCTGTTCCCGCGCAACGAAGCGTCTGCAGAAAGCCTGCAGCGGCACAGCAAAGCGGGCATCAACGACATTGACCACGTCCTTGTCTTCTGGGCGCTTGAACTGCTGGATTCGCCGTCGCATGTACTTCTTCCACACAGCGGTCCCCGCAATCTTTGCTGACGCTGTAGAATGCCTTTGCAGCGGCAATTCGTCCTGGTCCCAGGACGCCCCGAGCGGCTGCAGGCGCTGGTCGTAGGCCACATCTGTGAAGAGGCCGAGGACGTCGCAGAGCTCGTACACACGGGTGCACATGCGCAGCTTGGCCATGCCAGCTGTTATCATGTTGGTGCCGACTGCGGCCTCGGCTGCTGACTTCTCCTGGGCAAGATGGTTTTGGATGCACTCGCGCGCCTGCATCTGGTACAGCCAGAGCTCCGGCAACTGCCGGAACTCGGTGAGCAGGGCACATATTTCCGCGACCGTGCGCACTGCCTCAAGTGGGCTGCCCTTGTCCAGACTCAGGCGGAGCACGGGAATCGCAAACGGGCCAATGTCCCCATTCATCAGCTTCTGCGCCGGCGGTGGCGCGCCGGACGTCATTACCAGCGGCACTCCCCGCTGGGGGGGCACATCGCGCGGCATCAGCACCTGCTGCAGGCGGCCGCCCCCGCCGCTTCCGCAGCTTGCTCGGCGCGCGCCTCGCCCGGGGCGCCATCGCCAAGAGTCCCCATTTGCACTGAGTTCGTGTGACGCACATGATGAAATATTTCCTGGATGGGCAATGGTGGCGTATCTTGTGAGACATTTTTGTACTTCTCATAGTTACTTCATTTGTTATTTATATACAAATTCACAGCTTGTGACCCACCTTTTGACCCCTAATCCATCCTTTTCCAACAACCCAACAACCCCGACTGGTAATTTCTCCTCTGTGCTGGAAGAAGAGGACAGAGCCTGGTCGCAGACAGTTACTGTCTGCCTCAGTTGACAGACTGCGAGGTGACGGGCGATTGCGGGTGGTATTTGTGATGGCCGTACGGCGGTGGCCTAGCAGCATGACCCGTCCGTGATGATGCGCGCCAGGACGTGCCCCCGGTTTGTCGCGGCGAGGACTGTTGCGTCTGCGTACGGCGCGGGGCGCCCGGCCGCGCGCGGCCTCAAGCCGTGATGCGTCGCGCGGTCGGCTTCACCTTTACCGGCGGAGGCAAGAGCCCGGGAAACAAGGCCACGGCGCCGTTCCGGGTCAGCGAAATCTCCGAGGGCACAGAGGCAGCGCAGAAGCTGCTTGTCGGCGACGAAATCGTGCAGGTCGACGACTTGAAAGTAGACGGGACGGACATAGAAATGTCCGCCCTGCGCAGAGTCATCATCGCAAACCCGGCCCCGTCAGTGACAATGGAGGTGCGCCGGGGCGCCCAGTCGCATAGAGTGAGCATCAGCAAGCGCGCGCGCGTGGGCGCAGGAAAGCAGTTCGCGGCGGACGAGAGACGGGCACCTCTGAAATGGAGCGCCCCGACAGACGCGCCCAAGGAACCCACCAGCACGCCCTCGAGCAGCAGGTCGCGGGAGTCCAACTGGCATGACGAGACGGAGGTGCAATCGTTGCAGAGCAGCACGCGCGAGGCGGCCGCAAAGTCAATGCTAATGCGACGGAGTTCCTCATCTGCGTCGCTCGGATCAGGGCCATCGATCTCGCCCGCACCACAGCTGCCGCCAAGATTTGAGGCGCTGGCAAACGGGGGCAGCGTGCACATGCAGAATCAGGAGCAGCACATGACGAGTGTGCTCGAGAATGGCGAAGGCAACCACAATCGAAGGCCCTCGAGCCTGTCGCGATACTTTGCCTTGGGAGAGGGGGGCGCCGCGGGGGCCTGGCAGCCAAATTCTTGTTCCAGCAGAAGCGGAGGATTCGGCAAGGGCAGCGCGTCGGCGTCACCCCTTAGCACCCGGTCATCGAACACAACGATGGCTTCGCCCACAGGCGACGGGGAGGGGGCCTGGAGGGACAGCGTCGGCGGGTGCGGCATTGAGGAGCTGGAAAGGGGATTGAAAGAATTGCTGGATGATCTCACGGTGCAGTGCGAAAATGCGGATACGGTTGTGATCGAGCTGTCCGTACTGAAGAAGAAGATGTCTGCCACTGCAAGGTTGTTTCTTTGCTTTTCTTGCTTCTCCCCTGCACCTGCGTCTGGGTGCCACTGTGAGCACGCACGTATTTAGTCTTACTCATCGTGCCTTGCGCAGAAGCATATCCGTTCGCAACGGCTCAATTATGGACGAGTGGGATAACAACATGCGCATCATGCGAAACGAACTCTTCTCGATGTGCGGACTCTTGGCAGAAGCTGAAAGCGACCTCAAGGCTGCAATGGAGCGGGCAGATGAGCTTGTGCGACATGTCTCGACTGCAATTTTCGGAACGGCGGGCGCGAAAGACGACGACAAGGGGGAAAATGGCGCTGTGACTAGGGGCCGGGAGCAGTATGGCGCATTCAAGCTTGAGCTCGGCCTTGTGAGGCAGCGGCTGAAGAGAGCTGTGGCCACGTGCCAAAAGTGCATCCTGGCCGTGGAAGACGACCTGGACAGCATTTCAGATCAGGTACGATCCCCGGGACGACTGTACCCGCCGCGAGCCTCCCCGAGAATAATTGACATTTTAGGGCACCAGTCCCCACGACCCGCAACATTTACTCTCAACGGGCTACGTGTTGCGCTCACAAAAATTCCAGCTTCTTGTGCTATGGTGTTGCGCGCACGTCAACGTAGCGGGGAACAGTTCGTTATCGTGCGCACATGTCTGACTGCTTGACTTCTCCGTGGCAGGCACGCCTGTCTGACCTGCACATTGAATCTTTGCACCAAGACGACAGCTCGGTGCTGCGCAGCGCTGCACCGAAGTCAGGGACCTCTTCCTGCGTCAATGTCTTCCTGTGCTCTGGCGCAAGACTGTGAATCTATTTTTACAAACGTCGTGTTTGAAAAATGGGAAATGCATTTCCAAGATTGTCTCGCCGAGGAGCTGCCCTCTTGGCCCCTGATTGTCGAACAAATCCATTGCCTTTGCTGTTCGCTTCTCCAGTAGTATACTGCGAGCGCGCGCGATATGTGCGATAGTAGTATTTTCTGGCCTCTTTTCTTTCTTTTTGTTTCGCAAACACTTCATACAGAAAGTTCCACTTCATAACAGAAAAAATTCTGTATGAAGTTTTGCGAGCGAAAAAAAAAGAAAAGAGGCCAGTAACTACTGCCCCGCCGCCCGGCAGTTCACCGTGCACGGCCGTCTTGATGCCCGCGCCTTCTAGCCTGGTCCTACCCGCCCTCCCCCTTTGCGCTTGCAGCTGATGGTCGTGCGTGGGCCCCTTCTTGCCGCATCTCCCCTTTCGCCAACTTTGCTGCAACAAAGGCACATTTTAGCCTTCGCTTGCGCCGCTGGCCCTGTCTCCCCCCCGCCCGGCAGCCCTGCCTCCTGCGCTCCACGGCCTAGTCCTGCCCGCCCTCGCTCTTGCGCACACCGCCGGCCGTCTTGCGCCGTCCTCCTGCCGCCTCGCCCCGGTCCCGCCTGCTGCGTCACATACTCACACGCAGGTCTCCTCGGACCCGGCGCGCCATCCTCGGATCACCACTTTCTGCGCACGACTGGCTCACCTACACCACCGCTTCCTGACCACACCGCTCTCATGCTCAACCCCGCCAGCACCCTCTACTCCCCTTTCTTGGCCCCGGTGGCCTTCCCCTGGCCTCCAGTGCCCCCGGTTGCTCCGGCACCGACATCCTCGGTCTTCCGCCCAAGCCTGCCTCCCCCTTGTCCCCCGTTCCATACAACTCGTGGCCGCCTCCGACTCCCTGTCCGGACCCCGCCCCCCCTGCCTTCCACCTGCGCCTCCGTATATCTCCGCCCGCCCTCCCAGTCTCCCCCGCCCCTCAGGGGCGGGGAGAGTCGGCGTATATTTCCGCCCACCCTCCCCGTCTCCTCCGCCCATCAGGGGCGGGGAGAGCCGGGGCATATTTCACCCATTCCGGCCGACGGACCAGGATCCCACTCCACCTCTCCCTGCCTTTCACTCTCCTGAATGTTTGTGTTGTGGCAGGGGGCTGGGTTCGATTCCCAGGCGACTTTGTGTGTTGGACCTTTAGTGGGGCACCCTCCTGGTCTGTTTCTGGTTGAAGCAGCAGTGATGCCTCCCACCGCGGAGTCTACGGGTACTAGCACTTCAGGCGTTCATCGAGGCTCGCGGTGCCGTTCATGCCTTTCCTCTCTCCTGCCCTCTTCATTGGGTTTGGTCACTCCGGGGGAGCCTGTTGGTCGTAGCGACTTGTAGGGATGTGCTGGGCGTGGGGTCTGTGCTAGGCCACCATTCGTGACGGCCGCTTTTGTGGCGCCCCTCGTGTGGGCACGGGTGGTTAATAAAAATCCAGACAGACAGACTACTTGCGATTTGTCGACCCCACATACCACCCCTTCTCGTCACCTGTTCGGGAAGTACTGTAGCGCGTATTAGAGCTCATCCGGGTTGCTTTGCTTTCAAACCAGGGGATCGCATACACCGGGTGCACACGATGCTGATTGTCAAAAGGACGTAATGTATTCACTGACGGGGCGGCTCTTCGCAGCCCCATGGCGGGAAGATGCTCGCCCCCCCGCACTCCTTGCATTAGCTCCTCTCGCGCTGGTGCGGGCAGATGCTCGCCCCCCGGCACTCCTTGCATTGGCTCTCGTGCTGGCAGATGCTCGCCCCCCCGCACTCCTTGCAATGGCTCCTGAGGCGCTGGTGCGGGCAGCTCGCGCCCCCGCACTCCTTGCAATGGCAACAAGAAGGCGCTTAGCTCAAGATGTGCTTAGGTCCGGGGAAGGCCGGGCGTCGCCGCGGGCCGGGGGCAAGTGATGGAGACCGTGATTTTTCCCGTTCGTGGCGCGAATTACGAGAAGAAGACGACCGAGGGTTTCTGGGACGATTTCGAACAAGTCTGCCGCCTAGCATTTCGCCGGGCGCGCCATCTTTGCGGTTTACGAAACCCCTCCAGCCCAACCCACCTTGGAGGGACCCTTGCGCGTCGTTTTTGAAGTATGCCCATTGCGCGTTGGCTTTCAAGACTCGGGGAGCGCGGCGCCGCGGGGATGCAGACATCAGAGATTTGCGCTGCATTTTTGTGGGAGAAGAGCGTGACGGGGAAGTAATGCAGCTCTAATGCGCAAACTCACGGACACACACACACGCAGGAGATTGAGGGCCGTACAAAAGTCTGCGGCAGCACTGTCTTCCGCAGGAATGCTGGGGAAACGTGCTCTGTGTGCGCTTGCACTTCTGCACTGCCTGCCTGTGGCTCGCCCGCAGTCGCGCGAGCCACTGCGGCGCACGCGGACGCCAGAGTGTGCGGTGGAGGGCGGGGGAGTGCATGAGCTCGCGTGTGGCAACGGTGCCCTCGCTGCCTGCGTGCTCGGGGGCAGGTACCGCTTCCCGGCGGCTGCCATCGAGCAGCGCGGCGATATCAACGACAACCCGATGGTCAGGGGAGGGGAGGGCCTAGGGAAGCTCGTGGCCGCGGCCGAGGATGTGCGCGAGGGCGCCCCCGTCTTTCTGAAATGCTCGCCGCCGCCCGACGGCCGTGGCACGATCATCGGAGTATCCGCATGGCGTGGGGCTGAACTTGAAGACGTGCTGCACGACGCTCCGCACGTCCTCACCCCAATGTGTCGAATCCCGATGCGGCACGGGGGTGACTGCCGAGTGTACCTGCGCGCGCATCATAGCCTCTCGGACGCCATCACGTCCAGCGTCCTCTCCGATACCCAGCTCCTCCTTGCGCTCTTGCATGTGACAGAGGGGATAGGATCGATTCACGAGGCAGGGTACTGTCACCGCGATATCAAGCACCGCAATGTACTGGCAATCGCCACTCAAGGCAGGGCCTGGGCGGTGGCAGACGTTGATGCAGCTGCGCGTGAGGGCCAGGTGATACACGAATTCATGGGGTACCCTTGGTCCGTTTGGCAGCCAAATGTACAGATTGGGGCATGGCCGTCTGCGGTGCCTTCACCCGAGCACGCCCGCTTTCTCTTCCAGCTGTGGAAGAGACATGGGACAGGAGGAGGAGGAGGAGGAGGAGGAGGAGGAGGAGCAGCAGCAGCAGCAGCAGCAGCAGCAGCAGCAGCAGCAGCAGCAGCAGCAGCAGCAGCAGCAGGGCAAGGCAGGGGTCAGGGCGACGGGGAGAAGCATACGGAGGAGTTGAAGGTAGACGTTTTGCAAAGTCGGCGCCAGAGTGACATTAAAAAAAGTATTTTTTTTTAAAATATATATATATATATATATATAAAGTGCTAGGACACTGACTCTCCTGAAAGGGTAGCTGCGCAGGCGCAGATTCCCAAACGAACTCCCTAAAGTGATTCCACAGCGCAATTGTACCAGCGTGCTGACATTTGAATTTGGTTTCCCCCCGCAAATGTACCAGCGTGCGGACTTTTGAGAATCTCTTTCTCTCTCTCTTTCTTTTCCTCCCTCCCTCCCTCCCCTCCCTCCCTCCCTCCCTCCCTCCCTCTTTCTCTGGCAGGCGAGCTACACTTCAGACCTCTTTCAACTTGGCGTACGTCCTCAACCCTAGACCCCAGCCTACACCCAAACCCGAAACCCGAAACCCTGAACCCTACACTCCAAACCCCAAATCCCAAACCTGAAACTCTCGACCCTGAACCCTGAACCCTAAACCGGAACCTCAACCCTGAATTCTGAACCGTAAACCCTAAACCACAAACTTGAACTTTCAATCCTAAACCTAAACTAAACCTAAACTAAACCAGGTGCTGATGTACGAGGTAGTTTGCAGCGCGTCGGTGTTGACTGGGCGGCCAGGGCAGCAAGTCCTTCAGGATCTTGCCTCCCCGGTTTAGGGTTTAGGGTTTAAGCCTTCCCGGTTTAGGGTTAAAGGTTTAGGCCTCCCAGGTTTAGGGTTTAAAGTTTAGGCCTCCCTGGTTTGTGCGTGCTTGCACATATTCCTGTGTGTGTTTATCCTCCTCCTCATAGGACACATGTATCCTCCTCCTCATAGGACACATGTATCCTCCCTGGTTTGTGCGTGCTTGCACATATTCCTGTGTGTGTTTGTACCAAACCCTAAACCCTAAACTCTAAACTCTAAACTCTAAACCCTAAACCCTAAACCCTGTGCCACACACAGACACACACACACACACACACACACACGCACCACACACGCACGCACACACACACACACACACACAAGTAGTAGCTTCTGCACCGTTCAGTCTTTTTTTACTTCGCAAACACTTCATAACAGAAATTGTTTTTAAAAAAAATCCGGCGATGTAAATGACGAAGCAAATTTTCCCCCTTTTGTTTTGCTTCATAAGAGAGCTAAACCAGCACCCCCCCCTTACCTTCTCCCTCACCCCCGCGCGCGAACTCAAAACCTATGCTCCCCCCTTATATCCATCCTTCCACCCATACCTCACACACCGAACACCCGCCCACCCATTCCTCCACCCACATTTTAAAGACGATCCCAAAAAAACCCACCCTCAAAATCCCTCCGTTGCACGCTAAGCGAGAAGCGCGAGCTTTCAAAAGCATTTTACAAAAATTTCTTTAGTCCATAAGCAATATAAAAGAGACTAAAAGAAAAGACTCTTTATTAATATATAGGAAAATGTCTAAGTGTTCAAGTTGTAAAAAGGACTTTATACCCTTGTTAAAAAAATAATGGGTTACCATTTCAAAAATAATGGGTTACCATTTCACTTTATACCCTTGTTAGAAAAATAATGGGTTACCATTTCAAACATGTGATAGATGTAGATCTGATGGCAAGAAGTATAAAGACACACACATAAAGACACACACATAAAGACACACACATACAGACACACACATACAGACACACACATAAAGACACACACATAAAGACACACACATACAGACACACACATAAAGACACACACATAAAGACACACACATACAGACACACACATAAAGACACACACATAAAGACACACACATAAAGACACACACACACATAAAGACACACACACATAAAGACACACACATAAAGAACCAAGAAAAGAATACGATAGTTATCATAGAGAACTTATAATATTATTATGGAGAACTGATAATCAAGACATCCTTAAAGTTATTATAGAGAACTTAATAAAGACATCCTTAAAGAAAAAGCCAACGAATATTTTGAAAAAAATAAGGATAAAATATATGCTAAAAATAAATTGGATGGAACCACATGCGAATGTGGTTGAAGTACTTCAAGAAGCGATAAGCTACACAAACCAGGGAGGCCTAAACTTTAAACCCTAAACCTGGAAGGCCTAAACCTTTACTTCTTGAAGTACTTCTAGAAGTACTTCAAGAAGCGATAAGCGTTCGCAACATAAAAAATCATCATGGCATCAAAAACTTATGGAAGAGAAAAATAAATTAAAACGTGATCTAACAGATGAAGAATTATACATTTCAAAATTATCCTAAAGGCATTCTCATAACATCGTACAATGTAACTCAAATTTCTAATTTTTTTTAATTATTATATTATATATAACTATAATATAATAATGAGAAAATCTTCTACAGGTATATACGGTTCTACTGCTATTCTAAATAGCGACCATTTTACAGATTTATTTACAGACGTTGAGACTCTTAAAGAAACAGCTCCGACGTTAAATACAACATATTTACAAACTACAAACGAACACCGTGTTGATATATCGCAAATTAGATTAGATATATCACAAAATAGATTAGATATATCACCCAATAACTCAGACATAAGTCAAAATAAAGCTGACATATCGCAAACGCTCCTGCGCAAGGGCCTACGCCTGTCATGCTGCAAGGATACAACAAAATAGTTGTAGATATAGTGATGGTGTATCTATAATTACACAAAATTTTGGACCTCTAACCAAAATTAATCCGTCAATTTTACAAATTACATCTGATTATACAAATGATGAAACGATTAAGGGGGGAGTATAGTTTTTGAGTTCGTGCGCGGGGGTGAGGGAGAAGGTAAGGGGGGTGCTGGTTTAGCTCTCTTATGAAGCACAAAAAAGGGGGAAAATTAGCTTCGTCATTTACATCGCCGGATTTTTTTTTAAAAAAAATTCTGTTATGAAGTGTTTGCGAAGTACAAAAAGACTGAACGGTGCAGAAGCTACTACTCACACACACACACACACACACGTGCGCGCGCACACACACACAGAAATGTAAGGGCAGAATGTTAAAAGGCATGCGCGCGGATACATGGCAGGACCCGTTGGAGCTTCCCCCTTGTAGAAGGGGCAGTGTTGGTGGTATGAATGGCAGGGACTCTGCCAACGTGAATGTGAACCCGCACGTTGCCGTGCTCGTTCCTCTTTCCCGCGCGCTCATGCACAAGGTTTAGGGTTTTGGGTTCAGGACTTGAGGGTTGAGGGTTGAGGGTTGAGGGCCTAGGGTTCCTCATTAGGTTTTAGGACTTAAGGTTTAAATGCACATGGGTTTAGGGTTCCCGCGCCCTTGTGCACAAGATTGGGATAGAGGAGGTGAGAGGAAGAGAGGGAGAGCGGGAGAGAGGGGAGAAGGGGAGAGAGGGT
>Ga0315905_10005522_pt1 | contig 12880 bp, 10 predicted proteins | sample LakEriMetagenome_5_FD_203522 | JGI IMG/M metagenome (GOLD analysis project Ga0315905, IMG submission 203522) | Freshwater fungal communities from buoy surface, Lake Erie, Ohio, United States - Buoy 4 MA121 | ecosystem: Environmental > Aquatic > Freshwater > Lake | place: USA: Lake Erie, Ohio... | reverse complement strand
AAAAGCTAGCCCCGTGGGAACCCTATTACCCGACCCAACTGGGTTGGAATTTAGGTAATTTAGCCTTAATCAGTCAAGATCCAGCCCAACGCCAGGATTTTCTGAAAACGGCGATCGCCAGTTTTCATCGTAGTATTCAGGTGTCACCCCATCAGGAATTTACCCATAACAATGTTGGCTGGTTACAGTTAAATGGTAATCCCCCACAAGCCACTCAATCTTTTGCCAATGGCTCAAAATTAGTGCCCGCTAAACGGGGACTATTTTACAGTTTAGGAATTAGTTTATTAGCCCAACAAAAGATCGATTTAGCCCTGCAAGCCTTTACCATTGAATGTCTGCGCGATCCTTTATTTTTAACCAATCCCCTCTGGCGCGATCCCAATTTTGCCCGTTTATATCCGCCCTTGGTGCAAGCTGTTCAGACCCGTTTAGAGCAATTTATTCAAGCCCATCCCAATGATGTCGAATTTCAACAGCTATTACATCAAATCAAAGGGGGTTTATATTGGTGGCTCGGTCAGTTTCCCCAAGCCCAAACGGCTTTAGCTAAATTCGGTCTTCCCGCTAGTCAAGCGTTACTGAACTTTAGTCAAAAGCCCGACCCCAACCAAAGTTCCCTGGCCCAACTGCCTACCCCGGCAAACAAGGTGATTCAAGCCTGGCAACAACCGGAGCAACGGCAAGCTCTGATTACCCAAGCCTGGTTAGAAGCCACCCAAACGCCCATCCCAGAAATGTTAATGCAACAAATTTTGGCATCCATGGAAGCCGCCCCGGACTTTTATACCTGGTTGCGCGATTATGCCCCGGTGTTGCGCTATCGTCGGCAACGGCTTGGTTTCGGGGTTAGCCAACGACATATTGATGGCCCCAATCCAGAGGATTTTTACATGGTGTTGGAAAATTTACCGATGGTAACCTGGTTTCCCGATATGTTCCCCTCACCGATTTTGTTCCCCCCGTTGGATCAAGCTCTCCAACCTTTACGGGAAACCCTCTGGCAGGCGATCTTGTAGAGATCCGCTATGCGGTGCGCCGCTATGAATTAGTGAGTTAATTGATGCAAAACCTGCAACGTTCAATGCAGACAATGAAGGACCGAGGGACTGGGGAGTATCAGAATCAACGGTGTGTCGTACAACACAAAAAATCGAAAATATCTTAATTTGTTCAAGAGTGTTTAATCTACCTGGAAAAAAAGAATTACGTCAGAAGGAAACAGAAAAAAAAGTAGTCGTAATGGATGTGACGGAGAGTCCGATAGCAGGGGCTACGCATCTAAATTTAAGCTGGAATTAGGCTTGTTTTGTTGCTTAGACTACAGAAAAATTCCACATAAGTTATTTTTTTCTTGAGAATAAAAAAATTAGCCTTCAAACTCTCACCTTAAGAGTACAGAAAGAAGTTGCAGTTGTATGCAATCATTGAAAGGGACTCAGCGTGAGTTCTAGAAAACTAAAAATTGTTCAAGAACATAGTGAAAACTCGGCAAATGACATTTTTTTTGTAATGAACTATACAAATTTAGATGCGTAACCCCTGAGTCCGATAGAAAAACCGAAAGAAAGTCAGAAAAGTTATTATAGTGGGAAGCAAGGCGAGCATACATTAAAAACCCGATTAATTATTGACCTAAAAACCCTGAAAATCATCTGTCTAGCGAGTGGTAAAGGGAGAGTGCCTGATTTTAAGTTATTTAAAAATAGTGGAGTAAAGGTTGGAGATTTGATAAAAATCATTGCAGACAAGGGATATCAAGGAATTGCCAAAATTTATGAGTTAAGTGAAACACCGATTAAGAAAAAAAAGGGTAAAAAATTAACCAAAGAAGAAAAGAAGTATAACCGGTTGTTAAACCGTCTTCGAGTAGTGGTAGAACACGTTAATCGGCGATTGAAAATTTTCAGGATATTATCTTCAACGTATAAAAATAGGCATCGTAGGTTCGGTTTAAGAGCAAATTTAATAGCAGGCATTTATAACTACGAGTTAGAAATAAAAGAGTTGGAAGCCAAGAAGGATATGAAAACAGAATAATTTATTAAAGATAATTTATTCAAGTTCAGCTTTTAGATACAAGCTGAGCGGATTGGGGATGCCAATTTTTTGTTATTCTACTTTAAGAAATTATTTTGGCTTGATTTTCGATGAATTCTTTAACGTTTTTGATGGTCGGGGCAAATTTTCTCATTTAAACCCACATTCCGTACTCAACACAAAGAACTTAAATTAATACAAGTCAGCCTAAATTGGCAAAAGTGTTTTCCCGCAAAGGTTTCAGCAATCATAACCTGCTGATCAACAAAAACACACATCTTTGTACAGTGTAAATGCTCTAGTAAGTACACTGCCACGATACTTTTTCTTCTGCCTATATCTAGTGTCATGATGGTCAACAATGCCGACATATAAACCCTGTCCAACTTGAAAACCATAGTTTCAGGGTCAGTGCCTGGAAGCCTTGCCAAATAAAAGTTACAGCACTACAGAGAGCAACCCAAAAACTCCAGGTCTCTATCTAGAAGGGGTTTAGCGTCTAATTTTTAAATTATTTATTTTCTCCTAATTAGTACGGAGTATGGGTTTAAATTTATTTTCCATATTAACTGTCAAAAAACTTTTGCAAGAGGTCTCTTGCATTTTCGCCATCGACGTTCGATAGTGGCTCTATTCCTTTCAGCCTTCTTTTCAATACATAATCATCGCACATCATTGCCTTCACGCAACAAAGTCTGAAGATTGTCAAGGTTTGTAGACAAACTGTTCTCCCAAAATACCCTAAAATAATTTTCCTGTGGTATTATCATCTCTGTAAATAATTAACCCACTGTCCACTAATTCCTAAATCAAGTTTTGCAAATCCTGTTCAAGATTATCTGGCTCTACATTCTAAGCCTCCTTGAGTGCATCTGAAGTTTGGTCAACGCCATTTTGCAATACGTCTTGCAGCATTTCATAACCGATGGGATTCAGGGTATAAAATTACCTTTTTCTGGAATTCACTCAGTTTGACACAGGTTATTGGGGGATAAAGGACAACATCAGGGTTTAGGGTCAATATATGACTAAGCAATTGAGCAACCTTTCTAAGATAGCAATGCCTAAAGCTGGGTTTAGGGGATTAGGCTTTTTGGCGTTTGTACTTCTATTAAGTATTGTCAGTCCATCGGCAGTCAACGCAGAACAAGAAATCGCAGAACAAACATGTGAATCTTCTAATGATTGGGTGGACGTTGAAAAGGAGACTTATAGAATACTTTGTGAGTCTGGAGAGGCAAATTTATTAAAAAGCTATAATAAACGGTTCTTTGATGAGGATTTATCTGTTTATGATCCTCCCTATGGATTACGACCAAATATAAGTGCTGAATTTATCAAGAAAATTTTAACAGAAAAAAAGTACACTGACATTTTGCCGAAAAGTCTGACCATAAAGGGCTTTACTATTGATAGAGCATTAGACCTCAGCCTAGAGAAGATTGACAAAGAACTTAATTTTCTTGATGTCACTTTTTTGGAACGATTGAACTTTAAAAATGCAAACTTCCAAAATTCATTAAATTTTTATGGTTCAAGTTTGCATCAAGGAATAGATTTTGAAGACGGAAAAGTGAGTGGACAATTAAGCTTTAGCGGAAGTAAATTTGGAGATGAAAAAAATAAGCCCGAAAACAAGGAAAGGGTGGACTTATGCAGTAAAAATGTAGATCCTGAAGATGATAAACTCAGAAATCAGTCATTTACTCTAATAAACCTAAGAGGGGTGGATGTGTCGAAATCCCTTTTTTTTAATGGTGCAAGTATTATGTGCCGCACGAAAGACGAGCGTTTAAAGTTGCGAAATACTAACGTTCCCCTAGACTTAAAAAGATCCAAAATAGATGTCTCAGTTGACTTACGATATCTTGAGTTTAAAGAAACAAGTAAAGAAGAGGAAGAGAAACTTCCTTCAGTACGGTTGTTGCTTACCGCGTCGACTATCGGAGATTCGCTTTCTTTATCTAATGATAAAAATAACTTTAATAAGCGATTCTATTTTGACTTTGATCAAGTTAAAGCTAAGGCTTTGATTATTTATACTGATGGGGAACAATTTGGTGAGATCAATGAAACAAGAATTAATAAACTTCTGAACTTTTCAAATAAGCCACAACCAACTCCCTTGCCTGAAAGTCTTCCGGTTCTTTATGCACTAAACCTAAATTTAGACAATTCAAGTTTTAAAACATTTTTGATATTGCCAGACACATCAGATAAATTGCCTGCGATAAATAAGGGGGCTAGTGAAGAAAAGGTAAAAGAAAAAGATCGTGAGGCTTGCAAAACTTATTTTGATGGGCTCAATGTTACAAATCTTAATGAGAGTTCTTACAAATTTATTTTTGTGTGTGTTGACAACCTGTTTAGGTCAAGTACTAATCTTGCATTTGATTTGACAGAAGTATATAAACCGATCAAAGACAAAAGAGCCTGCAGTAAAGATGAATTAAAAAAATCCAATAAAAATAAACTAGAAATTTTGCGGGAGTATTTAGCATGCCTGATCAAGGAGCGAATTATTATTAACAAAGAATCTAATAAAAGACTACTTGAGCTTTTAAGCCCACTAGAAACATTGTCAATAATCTCTCAAAAATCGGGCGCACTCACTGTCCAGAGAGAAATTCAGTATAGACAAAAAAAATTAGAGTTTTTTATCACTAAAACAAATTTTGAGCTAGCAAAAATGAATATTGTTAAATTTTTCTTAAGAGATGAAGACGGAGAGTCATTTTTTAGAGAAATCGGTAGAGCTTATATATCTTTTGGACAATTAGTTAGCTTATCTTTACAAGATTTGATTAACGGATATGGATTTTATCGAGAAAACGTTTTTTTTATCTTATTTTATCTATTCACCATAAATTTCTTCCTAGCATTATGGATTAAACATAAAAAACAACAAACACTTGTGATTAAATCCCTATACTTAAAAACGAGAGAAATAAAGGATGAAAATTTACATAATATTTGTCCTGACAATCAAGCCAAGGAAGGTCTTGAGAGTATCAGAGAAAGTATAGATACAATAGAACGATTAGTTTTTCATAAAGCCAAAACTGAAAATGGAAAAAAATATTTTTATTTATATTACAAACTTAAAGATAACGGAGAAGGCTTCAAACAAATTAAATTAGAGACAAAAGATTTTGAGTATTTAATTAACATTCTGGATGAGCGAAATCCACATCATACAAAAGTTGGATTTTGTCGAGATTATTATCCGCGTGGGCAATGGTCTGTAGTCACTAAACCAATCTTTGCATATTCTTCTAAGGAAGAAGTTCAGACTCTTCTGATTTTTGGATTGAAGATAAAAATGTATAAAGAAATTACGCCGAATGAGATGGAAAACACTAAAAAATTCATGCAAACAGCCATAGTTTTTGCTGATAATTTAGTAGAAATAAATGAAATCTCATTATACTTAATAAATAAATCAATAGAGATTAAAGAAACGCAATTTGATTATCTTCCTTTGCCTATGAAGGTAATTAATTGGTCAATGAAATCTTTTTTTTCGCCTGTGAGAAATACGAGACCCTTACAGAAACCAAAGTCAGTAGTAGTAGTAGCGCTTCTGTCAACATTGGTTTTACTGTCTATCCCTGTATCTTTAGGGTTTTGTTTCTTGTTAAGTGGTTTGATTCCTGTGTCTTTGGGCAATTGGACAAGAAGATGGTTTGGGTTTTATTTAGGAATCAAATATTATTTTATATTCATAATTTTTGTGATTATTCTTATACTCGTCATTGATTCTTGGCTATTTTTTGAAATGAGTTATCAGAAAGAGACTGGTGGAAATCACTCATATATAACTAAAAAAAACATCGAGAACTCATTACTTTTTAGTCTCGACATACTATTGCCGGTTATTGAAATCGACAAAGAAAATCAGGACTTTATCCTGAATGCAGCTGAAGACTATAGGATTATCAGGACGATTTTCAAGTTAGAGAAAGTTGTTGGACCAGTACTAATCAGTTTGATATTACCTCTTTTATTTATTACTGGACTCTAGGCATTACTGGGTATTTACAAAAGCTTGTTTGCTTAAAGTTGTCTCTACACAAAGAACAGACCTACCTTATTTTTAAATTGTAATAAAGTAGGTCTAAGAAATAGGGTAGAGTTTTAGGAAGCAGTGTCTGCAACGAAACTGACTACAATTTGGCTTCGGCAAAGTCAATATCGGTCATAGTAACCGCTGGAAGATCCTTCTGTCACATTTCCTCCATAAGAAGCCTTAATGGTTGAAGAATTTCCAATTTTTTTTATTACTGGAGAATAATAAGGTTTGCGAGCTTGCTTTTCTGAATGATGTTCTTGAGTAGACATAACCGTAGCTCCAAGACTGGGTTTAGAAAGATAATTTTTATTTGGCTCGGTATATTCAAAATTATGGCTGAAAATTTGTCCGAATTACAAGAGCACGTGAAGAAATGGAAATCGGCACATTCTCTATACTGAACTTGATACCGTTATCATACTGAAAGTTCCTAGCGTTATTGCAATCCTTTTTGCTTGAATAAGGATGACCGTGGCAAATACGGATTCAGTTTTCTATCCTGAGTCAATCCGCAAATCTTCAGCCCAGGGAATAGGGTAACATCAAAGGTTGGGGATACCTCAAACTATTGATTGGAGCTAGATTCACCGTGGTTGCACAACTCGACACACAACAACAATACGAAGTCCAAACCCAGGCGATCGCCAAGGAACTGTTGGCCCAAACGCGGGAAAAACGATCTCTGTGGAACAAAATTGGGGATAACCTGCGCCTCGATGACAAGTTATTGGATTGGACGATGGGCCATCCGGGGTTACGGGTGCAACTATTTAAATTTATTGACTGCTTACCGGCGTTGCAGAGTAACAGCGAGATTGCTAACCACCTGCAACAGTATATGAGCGAAGAGGAGGTGGAGTTACCCGAAACGTTGAAAAAACTGTTGAATTTTGCCGATGCCAACTCTGCTCCGGCCCAATTGGCGGCGGGAACGGTGAGTAAGGCCACGGAACAGTTAGCGTTTAAATACATTGCCGGGGAAACGATCGCCCAGGTGATTAAAACGGTGGAACGGCTCCGCAAGGAAAAAATGGGCTTTACCATTGACCTGTTAGGGGAAGCGGTGATCACGGAATCAGAAGCGGCGGAATATTGGCAGAATTATTTAGATTTGATGGCGCAATTATCCCAACAGGCTAAATCCTGGTCGAAGGTGGCGCAGATTGATGAAGCAGACGGGGAGATGTTGCCCCAGGTGCAGGTGTCGGTGAAGTTAACAGCCTTTTATTCCCAATTTGATCCCCTTGATCCGGTCGGCAGTAAGGCGAAAGTTTGTGAACGGATTCGGGAGTTGTTGCGGAAGGCTCAGGGCTTGGGGGTCGCGGTTCACTTTGATATGGAGCAGTACCACTATAAAGACCTGATTTTAAATATTCTCAAAGAATTACTGGTGGAAGAAGAGTTCCGTTCCCGCACTGATATTGGCATCACCATGCAGGCCTATTTGCGGGATTCCGCAGCGGATTTGGAAGGGTTGATTCCCTGGGCAAAACATCGCGGTTATCCGGTGACAGTGCGGTTGGTGAAAGGGGCTTATTGGGATCAAGAAACGATTAAAGCCCAGCAAAACCATTGGCAAATTCCTGTTTACAGTGAAAAGTCCCAAACCGATGCCAATTATGAGCGCATGACCCGGTTATTGCTGGAAAATCACGAGTATCTCTACGGGGCGATCGGTAGTCATAATGTCCGTTCCCAAGCTCTGGCCTGTGCGATCGCCGAAGAGTTGAACATTCCCAAACGCCGCTATGAAATGCAAATCCTGTACGGCATGGGAGAACCCCTGGCCAGGGCGATCGTTAAACGGGGGCATCGGGTGCGAGTGTATGCGCCCTATGGTCGGTTATTGCCGGGGATGGCCTATTTGATTCGGCGCCTGTTGGAAAATACGGCCAATAGTTCTTTTCTACGCCAAAACCTAGAAGAACGGCCCATTGATGAACTAATTGCCCCGCCTCAAATTAAAGGCATCAATGATTTACCCACCAAAGGTTATGCCAACGCCCCCGACACCGATTATGCCGATGCAGACCTACGCCAAAAAGCGTTCCAAGCCTTGACCCGCGTTAAACAAAACCTCGCCCAAACTTATTTGCCCTACATCAATGGCGAATATGTGGAAACGGAAACCACGATTGATTCGGTCAATCCCTGTCGTCCCTCCCAAGTAATCGGCAAAGTGGGGTTAATCAGCGTGGAGCAAGCGGATCATGCGTTGGAAATGGCCAAAGCAGCCTTTCCGGCTTGGAAGAAAACCCCCGTCTCCGAACGTTGCCAGATGCTACGTAAAGCGGCGGATATTATGGAAGACCGTCGCCATGAGTTAAACGCCTGGATTTGTTTGGAAGTGGGCAAAATTATTCCCCAAGCTGATGCGGAAGTGTCCGAGGCGATCGATTTTTGTCGTTATTATGCCGATGAAATGGAACGGCTCGATCAAGGCGTTAACCTGGATATTCCGGGGGAAACGAACCGTTATTTTTATCAACCCCGCGGTATTGCCCTAGTCATCTCACCCTGGAATTTTCCGATGGCGATCGCCGTTGGCATGACCGTAGCGGCGTTAGTGACGGGGAATTGTACGTTATTAAAACCGGCGGAAACCTCAACGGTCATTGCGTCCAAAATTGCCGAAATCCTGATCGAAGCGGGGTTTCCCCCAGGGGTTTTCCAATACGTCCCCGGTAAAGGATCGGTGGTGGGTTCCTATATGGTCAACCATGCCGATGTCCATTTGATTGCCTTTACGGGATCGCGGGAAGTGGGTTGTCGCATTTATGCCGATGCGGCGCTGGTACAACCGGGACAAAAACACCTCAAACGGGTGATCGCTGAAATGGGGGGGAAAAATGCCATTGTCGTCGATGAAAGTGCGGATTTGGATCAAGCCGTGGCCGGAGCGGTCTATTCAGCCTTTGGTTACACGGGGCAAAAATGTTCCGCCTGTTCCCGCATTGTTGTCCTCGATCCCGTCCATGATGCCTTTGTAGAACGCTTTGTGGAGGCCACCCGTTCCCTGAATGTGGGTTCCACTGATGATCCCAGTACCCAAGTTGGCCCTGTGATTGATGCCAAGGCCCAAGCCCGCATTAAGGAATATATTGAGCAGGGTAAGGCGGAATGTGAGTTGGCGATCGCCTGTGATGCCCCGGATGAAGGCTATTTCGTTGGCCCTACGGTATTTAAAAATGTGTCTCCCCATGCCACCATCGCCCAGGAAGAAATCTTTGGCCCGGTGGTTGCGATTATCCGCGCCCGGGATTTTGATGAGGCATTGGCGATCGCCAATGGGACGGACTATGCGTTAACAGGGGGACTTTATTCCCGTACCCCTGATCACATTAACCGTGCGGCGGCGGAGTTTGAGGTGGGTAATCTTTACATTAACCGCACTATCACCGGGGCGATCGTTTCGCGGCAACCGTTTGGGGGCTTTAAGATGTCTGGGGTTGGCTCCAAGGCCGGTGGCCCGGATTATTTGTTACAGTTCTTGGAACCCCGCCATGTAACGGAAAACATTCAACGCCAAGGGTTTGCGCCGATTGAAGGGGCAGATCAGTAAATTTTGAGGGTATCTTGGTAAAATGATGATTATTCAGAAAAGCAACAACTAATGATGGAACCTTTTTTGATAAACTCTACTTTTCTAGATACCCTTGATTGAGGGCCATTTTGGGAATATGTCCAGATTTTTAGACAAAAAGCACTACATAGATAAACGCCTTTTGAGGAAGATTGAGGAAATGAATCTGCAAGGGGACAAACGCATCATCAAGACTCGATCGCGGGCATCTGCTATCGTGCCTCAAATGGTAGGTCATTCTATTGCTGTTCACAATGGCAGGGAATATGTCAGGATTTGTATTTCTGAAAATATGGTTGGTCACAAATTGGGAGAATTTACTCCCACTAAACCGTCCAAAGTGCATCATTTTTGTGGGTCTTCTGGAATAGCAGACTCTGAAGTTCGTGGCAAAGTTCGTCTTGGACGCCGCCAATTAAAACTTTCTCAGAATGAAAGCAACAAAATCCTAATTAGTCCGGCCAATACCTTGAATTCAATGGAGCATTGGGTAAAAGTTTTGTCGTCAGATGACGCTAACTCTCGCTTGCAAGCATTGGAAAAATTGATTCGTTTGGGTGACGACAGGGCAACACCAGCGATTTGTGAAGTGCTGAGAAATGATCCTGACCCCGATGTGCGCGGCTTAGCGGCAAAGGCATTAGGAGAGATTTTCAGTTAAATTATCAGACTGTGGTTATTTGTCGTGAAAAAGGTGGTAAACCCGAAATTTTTGAAAATGGCGGCAGAAAATTTATGTAGCTCCCTTTTAAGAGACGATAGTGTCGGAGTCCGACAAAAAGCAGCTTATTCGTTGGGAAAAAACCTTAGTCAGCTTAATGAAGAGACAACAATCTTACTTGTCATTCAATCATTAAGTACAGCTTTAAATAATGATCCTGATGACACAGTTCGTAAAAATGCAGCGGAAGCCCTTGGGAAACTAGGAGAAAACAAAACGATGAGTGGTGAGCGAATAATCAATACCCAAAATTATTACGAAAACATCAACACAGGTGGCGGTAACTTTATTCAGGGTGATTACATCAATTTCAGTCAAGATTTATCGGAAGCCGCATCTCAGATCCAAGAATTACTGGATACGTTACAACAAAAGGGCGTTTCTCGTGATGTTGCGGAGACACAGGTTGCTCAGGATATGGCAAATCAAGCTCAAAACGATCCGACTTTGAAAAATAAACTAATCAAGTGGGGACAGTCTCTTGGAAATGCAACGGTTACCGATGTTGCCAAGGGCGTTGTTAAAATGGCGTTACGCTCTGCGGGGCTTCCTTTACCTTAGCCTCAGAATTTTTTGTGCTTTTGTTGACAAGATCTCTGATAATGAAAATCGATGCATTACCCTGGCGATCGCCTCTGGGAAAGCCTTTGGCGGTTTTAAAATGTCGGGGGTTGTTGGCTCAAAAGCGGTTAGCCCGGATTATTTTTTACAGTTCCTAGAACTACGCCATGTAACGGAAAACATTCAACGTCAAGGGTTTGCACCGATTGAAGGGGCAGATCAGTAAGTTGATAAATTAGGGGAAATTGAGATTAATTCCCTCTACTAAATCTTAGGCAAATTTGATAAAAAGTCAGACTTGCTTTTAACCTGTATTATTTTTGCATTTCACAATGTCTGAATTAAGTCAGCCTGATAGAGTTGTCGCATTCTTAAGAGAATATCCAGATAAAAAATTTACGGCAAGAGAAATTGCCAAAGAAATCGTCCAACGGCATCCTGAAGACTATGTAGAAAAACGTCAAAATCCAAAATATTTTAATGATGTTGATAATTCAGAACTGATTAGGCAAGTGAGTGCTGAAATTGGTGCTTCAAAAAATAATCTTTTGAAAAAGGAGCCTTATCTTTCTTTACAGGATAAACCTAGGCCAAGAAAATATTGGTTTGACCCCAACAAATTAATCGTTAATAACAGAGAGAAAGAAAACTTATTTAAGGACGCTGAAGAAGAGGAAAATAAACTATTTACTCAATCTATTCTTACTGGACAGGTATTAACAGAAGAAGACTTATATCCATTACTGATAAATTATTTAAAATCAACTATTGGTCTTTATTGTTTAAGAATAAATGAAAAGAGATCAAAAAATAAATTGGGAGCGGGTGCAAATAAGTGGTTGCATCCTGATATTGTTGCGATGGAAACAAAGGATACAGGGTGGCACGAATCAATTAGGGAGTGCGTAAAACATGGCGCAGGAGGGCGAGTTCGTTTATTGTCTTTTGAAGTTAAAAAGAAACTGAGTATGGGAAATGTTAGAGAGTATTTTTTTCAGGCAGTTAGCAACTCTACATGGGCAAATGAAGGTTATTTAGTAACCGCTGAAATTGCAGATAGTAATGTCGAATATGAATTAAGAATGCTATCATCACTACATGGCATTGGAATCATTCTTTTAGATACGGAAAATCCGTCTGAAAGCGAAATATTTTTACCTGCTAAACCACGTCTTGAAGTGGATTGGGAATCAGTCAATCGAATTGTTAGCGAAAATCAAGATTTCAATGACTATATGGACAAAGTTAGTATTTATTATCAGACGGGAAAAATAAACAATCTCGGCTGGAATAAAATTTAATTTAATGTGATCGCTTCCTGTTAAGTAAGACAAAATAAATTCCCAGGTCAAACTAATTTCTCCAACAAATTAAATCATGAAAATCACCTATACTTATTGGAAAGAAACTGACGGTATGTATTTGGGGTATTTAAATGAATTCCCCGACCATTGGACACAAGGTACTGACGTGGAAGACCTGATCGAAAACCTTGCTGACTTATATAAAACATTTACCCAAGAAGATATACCTGGAATCAAGCGGGTTGCGGAATTTGAATTGGTATGAAAAGACGAGACTTAATCGTTCTCTTGGAAAAAGCAGGCTGTGTCTTAATCCGGCATGGTTCAAAACATGATATCTACCACAACCCCAACACCGGCAAAACTGAGCCTGTCCCCAGACATCGTGAAATTAACGAGCGATTAGCTCAGAAAATCATCAAAAGTTTAACTCAGGACAATTAGATGACCATACGGCGATTACGCTTATTATATGAATAAGCTTTTGAAGTAAGCTATGTAATGATAGTTTAATCATCCATCTTGCCCTATGAAAAAACGAGCCATAAGTGATGAATTGATTGGTCTTTGGCATATTTATGACATGGAAACATGGGATG
>Ga0315905_10005521_pt1 | contig 12881 bp, 11 predicted proteins | sample LakEriMetagenome_5_FD_203522 | JGI IMG/M metagenome (GOLD analysis project Ga0315905, IMG submission 203522) | Freshwater fungal communities from buoy surface, Lake Erie, Ohio, United States - Buoy 4 MA121 | ecosystem: Environmental > Aquatic > Freshwater > Lake | place: USA: Lake Erie, Ohio... | reverse complement strand
ACTGGCGTACTGCTGAACCCACAAAATGGCGATCGCTGCTGCTGGATGATTCCCAGACTGCGTTTGTGGACGGCCTCATCCAAAGGGGCTGGGTTCCCAAAGAATCTCTGCAGGCTGATGGTTTGCTCATATCTGCACTGAATCTAAATAATCCTGTGCCTATGGCTATGCGACTGCTGGAGGCAGGAGCAGGCTTCAAAAATGTGGTTGAAGACCTACTGCGCACCCCCTTGTGGATCAAACTCGTGTCATCCGAGGCGTGTATCCCGCTCGTCAAAGTGCTTATCCAGATTCCTGAGGTGGCGTTGGCTCCTGTTGACGTGTTTGTGGCCACCATCGGCGCGGCCCTCAAGTCCGAGGCAGGTGCAATCTCTGCATGCAATCTCATGGAGACGACTTGGAACAAGCTCGCTCAACTGGAGCCAGCTCAGCAGGACACCTTCAAGAGGAGTTTTGTGCAAGCCATGCTGAGACCCCCGACCTTTGACACACTTAAGGATCTGGAAAATGCCAGATTCTTTGAGTCAGAGCACCCGTATAGCCAAAACGTTGACGAGGTGATGCGCGTCAAAATCGAGGACGCAAAAACACTGTATGTGGCGTTCGACCCCAGCACTTCAATGGAAACCGGCTACGACTACGTTCAGCTTTTGACTGCAGAGATGAATGGGTTCTGGGGTGATGAGAAATACTCAGGCCAGGCTATCAACTTTCCCGGAGTTGCTGGAGGTAGGAAGCCCGTTTTGCGGATCGATGCCGAGGAATTTGTGGTCAAATTTCATACGGATCAATCCGGAAGTGACTATGGATGGCGGCTTGTCGTCGTGGAGTCACTGCCTCAGTCCCTATGGGCAGCCGTATTCTCGCTCATGCCGGTCTGGGAAGATCAGCATTTGAAGGTGCTGAATCTGATTTGTAATTACGCGCCAGAAATGAAGGATTCTGTGATGGCAAGCGGAGCGCTCTTGGCAGCAATTGAAAGTAGAAACCATATGCTTGCCGCGCGGCTGACAAGTTATCATTTTTGCTGCGAAATCGATGATGCTGTTGTGGACCACCTCTTGAAGCAACGCCCCATGGGCCTCACAATCTGGCAGGAGCTTGTGTCTTACTGTGTTGCGAGTGACAAATCTCCAAATAGTACTCTTCAAGGGTATACGCCACTTCGCCCCTCGAGCCTTCCGGTGTCGTTTGCGCTGAAAAATTCTGCAAGTGGTCAGTTTATCGGAGTGACCTACGATGAGTCAGGCAAATACCTCACAGACGGAGGTGAGGCCATCGCGTTCTCTGCGGACGTTCCGGATGTGGCCCTTGGAACAAATGGTTCGTACCTTCTGAAGTCGGAAGGCAAGTACCTCACACGGCCATGTGAGGCCCTCACTGGCTATGCCAAAATGTACCTCTTGGACTCTTATTCCATCGAGTCATGTCAGTTTCAGATGCTGCTCAAGGATGGAACCACAGATCAGGTTGTGGTGTACTCCTGCCCGCCCGCACACACGCAACTTCACACACCTGGCTACTTCAGGGCTGACGGTACCATTCAAAAGGTTTTGAAATCTGACCCGACGGTGTACACCATCATATCGCAAGGGGCCGCACGTTTCTATCCGGACTATCTCGCTTGGCGCCAAATTTGTGACACGATTATACAGCGCGAAGCAATGTATGTGCGTCCAGATGCTTTCTTATCGTTGCAGGGAATGATGAGCTCTACCGCAACAAGCTTCAAATCAAATCTTCTGAATAAATTGTGGAATTATGGATGCTGTAATTTCGCTGAAGAAGAAAAAAGGAGGAGCTGGTTGAAAATCATCGCGAGCGAACTTCAAAAACCGCAGAGCGTGCCTTTGGCTTTAGGGGGTTTAGAGTCACTGATGGAAAAAGATTCTTCCAAGGTGTCCTTCGACAAGGCTGCTTCCCTTCCGGGGGCTGTCGTAATTGAGAGCGAGCATCCGTACAGATCATGCCAGGACGAGGATTATGTAGTTTCAATTCCTGGTGCGACTGCTCTGTATGTTGCTTTCGACGAGCGCACACAGACCGAGAACTGGTGTGATTACGTGCAGCTTCTGAAAGTGGATGGCGCTAGAGTCCTCGACGAGACATGGGGACCTGAAAGATATTCGGGTAGTGAATCCTTCCCGGGGGTTGGAGGCAATGAGCCTCTTCGACTGGATGGGACGAACAAGTTCGCACTGCGCTTCCACAGTGATGGATCCTGCAATTATTGGGGATGGAGAGCCGTTGTATGGGCAGCGGAGATATCTTCGGTTGTGCCTTCGATTTGGCATGATATGCTTATGAAGGAACAAAAAGAGATCATATACAGCCTGTTGAATATAGTACAGAATTACAAGACTTGCGCTGGCCCCTCGGAGCAGGGATTAGAAGAGTACTCACGAGTGTGCGAGCTCCTGAATTTTGCAATTTCGCCGGACGTGATTTTCGACCTGGCAACGCACACGTCAGAGGACAGAAGGAGCCTCGCCAAGTTGCTCTTTGAGAGCTGGGGGGCACAGACGGTGGTGTCGACCAAACTCCGCGAAAACATGCTCGAAGAGGACATCGACGGAATATCTGTGATCAAGCGCTTATATTTCGGTTCGTACGATGACCAAATACTTGCACAACTGCTTTCACAGAAGGACGATGTGCTCAAAAAACATTTCTCCTCTGCCTCGAGCAATGCATTCCAGACATACACCACTTCCGCACGTGGGCAGTATGGTGCTCTAAATTGTGCAAACCAACTTGTGCAGACTCTCATAGATTCAAACGTCAAGTCTGGACAGGTGGTATCCATATCCTTCTGCACGCAAGACGGGTTGTTTAAGGTGATTGCTGTGGTTGACAGGCGCCTTCCGTCACGGGGTCCACTGAATCTCCAATTTGAATTCCACGAACTCTTCTCGGGGACATATATGTACTCCTTGAGCTGGGAAAGTTCTTTTGTCGAGGAAATAATATCAAGGCGCTGTGTGACGTATGAAGATCTTGTAAGCGTGTGCTGTGAAGAGTACGATGACGCGCCTTCGTCCACGTGCTTGCCCCAGCCGAAGTACTTCCTGATGGTCTGGACCTGTGTGCCGACGGCGCCAGAGTGGCGCTTGCCGAATGAGCGCCTAATCACCAGGTTGCGCACTTATTCCTGCTTCGCCAATGCAGATTCGCGTGACTACGCGCACAAATTGGCAAGACAACAGCGTGACTGGATGGTGGGAGCAGGCTTATCTCCAGACGAAGTATTGGTCTGGACATGCACCCGTGACCTGACTCGCCATCTTTATCCCGGGTACGGGGAACCCCAAATCCGCTTGACGTCGGTGTCTGACCACTTCACCGAGTTGAGCCAACCGCGCTCCTTCGTGGTCAAGGATGTGGATGGCCCGTTCTCTGGGGTTTCGGGTGTGTACGAATTGTCCAGTTGGACGACGCCTAAGAGGCGAGCTGGCGCCAAAATGGACGGCTACTGGCTGATTCGCAAGCCTGACGGCAACAAATGGGTTGTCAATCTTGACAACACGACGCTTCAATTTTCGTCGTCAGCCTCCTTGTGGTCCTACACTGCCACGTTCAAATGCAAGGGCGGAGCCGAATACGCCCTGGAAGACGTTCAATACGACAATTGCGGATATAGCACCCAAGGCAGCGCGTATTTCACCGACCTTCCCAAATCAATGACTCTCAGTGTCGACGATGGAGACATACTCACCTTCACCGCGCAATACAAAGATTGCTCACAGATCTGTTGGTACCGCGTACCAACCCAACCAGTCTATGTGAACAGGAAGGCTCAACAATACTCCATCCGGCGCATGAGCGTAGAAGGAAAAGTACGTTGGGCGATCGTTTCCAGCATGAGCAAGGCATCTGGTGAGGTCTTGTTTCTCGCTCCCGATCATTTTGAGGGTGAGTTCCGGCCACCGTTCTGCACCGACTGGAAAGACCCGGACCAGACGTACTCAGCCAAGACTGAGCCCCACAAGCCAAGGTACTTTGTTGATGAATCAAGATCTGACATGAGTTACAGTACTTGCTTGGAGACGAGAATCTGCAGCAAGGCCCAACGGTTGCCTCGCTCGTCGGGAAGCAGATCGTACGTGGCTCAGAGCTCGTCTGCCGGCATTGCTATGGCTGGTGGTCCAGATTACATCGCTGCGATCACCTTCTTGAAAGATTGAGTGTGCTCCTGCGATATTGTGCTCTCGATACCTCTACATTCACCGTTTGGCACGTCTTGAAAACGCTTGTTGCCCGTGGACTCCCGCAGCCGTGTGTGTGCCGCCAGAGAGAGAGAGAGAGAGAATGAGAGAGAGAGAGAGAGAGAGGCGCACCAGCTGCCATCTAGGCTGCAGAGGCACCTAGGGTAGCTTGCGCTACACCAGCGCACTTTTTGCATTTACACGTCACTCCTGCAAGCGTACATGTCACTCCTCAAGCGTGAGCGCAAGCAGCGAGTGCACGGTCGTCTGGGTGGTCTCACTGAACAAAGCTCGTGCAAGTATGCGCGGCGAATTTGCGCCTGCGCTGAGCGTCTTGTCCTAGGCGCGTCTTTCACCTGCGCCAAAATTTACCTCCTGTGACAGCGCGCACCAGACCATTGAGCACAGCAATGTGCATATAGAAATGGGAGCGCGTGTTGGTTGGGATGATGCCTTCATATCATTAAATCCTGCACAAGAGCCCAAGTGCACCATACACAGTTGCACGCTCTCAAGTCCTCTCTGCCCTCCCTCCTCATCCCCCATAGCAAACATTCTCGATTGGTTTCATTTTACGAACTCTGGTTTCTAACGGATCCGTTGCTTCCGCGGTTACAGTCAGGCTTCGGAGATGTGCGCTTGCAGCCAAATGTTTCAGATACTAAAACTCAATGCCATCACCATGCACGCCCGGCGCAAATTCGGGGAAGCCGCCGAGCGAGCGCATACGAGCCACAACACTGGTGCCGAGAACCAATCGAGGTGACCACTACATGCAGTGAAAGAGCCTGGGCTACATATCTAACCGCTAAACCTGCAGTTTTCCGCATCCTTCATCCACGAATTTTGTACGTGCGTTGAGTTCACATAACTTTCACATCTGCGCCCTCCTCACCTATGTGAGTGAAGTCATCTGGAACGATCCAGAAAACATGGTCTGAATAACTGCCTCCGAGCGCAATACGTCCTGTAAGAGCGTACACACTGTTCAGCTAGAATCCAGGTACGCTCGAGTATCAATGCAGGCAAATCGAGACTGAAATGTGCAAACGCTGTCACACAGGCAGAGGGAAAACAGAACGGAAACAGAAACAGCGATATCGATAGGCAGAGAGCACACGTACCAGTGAATTTGGCTAACAGACCGGTGAGAGCACCCGCGATACCACCCACGAAAAGGCTGAACCCTGTAATTAAGGCCTACGCAGGGTTTTGGGGTGTGAGTTTCAGTGTAGCCTCATGCATGAATAAAAATTTGACAGACATTCATGTGACGGACTGGGGTTATGAGGGAACCCTGCTGTTAGCAAAAAGTTAAAAGAAAAAAAAGGTAGGGAAAGGGTGTCTGCAGGCCAAGGAGAGTTTATGAGACTGCTGGCAATCAGGCGAGGGCGACTTTGGAGCACGGTTGAATCAGAGAGACTGAGGAGAGTGAAAGACGAAGGGTGGGAGGAAGCTATCCAGCAGAGCGATTCTGGTTTCAATGAAGCCACCACACCACAGCATTGCAGGGATCAGGGGCAGGATGTTTCGGAGGTTGACCTGGGTCGCGCTTGAGATAAACGTCCCATCATTCCCACCAGAATAATGGGGCATCACCTCTCGCAATTGTTCGACATTTCTCAAAGTTATCCAATTGTTGTCTATCCCCGCGAGTGTCACGGCCTGCGTGCATGTTTATACGCGCGCATACACGTTGTCGCGTGTCAGCAATGCAAGCGCAAACATCTTAGTCTTCAGGTGTTTCACGGCTGTGACTGGGAATGTGTCTTTGGCCTGTGACTATCGTCGCACACGCGCGCACATACAAACACATGCCTGCATGACTAACGCGCCCCACAGCCCAGGGAGAAGGTGAAGAGAGGTCACGCCCTGAGTATCCTGATCTGCAATTTTCGGCTGGATGAAACGGAAGGAGAGAGTAGCTACTAGAGTCCCCCCTGCTCCAACCAACATCATTCCTGGAGACGCGTGCACACCAGCTCAGGCACGCATTTGGGGGCGGGGAAGTGCACACGAAGCTAGTGGGTGCCGAGGATATGCAGGCGGTGGCCTCAGTTGGTCAGATGACAAACTGCCCCAGAACTAAGAACAACGTGCCCAAGAACAAAGAATAACGTTGTGAAGACACAGAGGTACAATCACGTACCAACGGGATCAATAAACATGCATGCTGGCGTAGATGCGGCGACTCCAGCTGCCAGGACGCCATCTTGCAAGTGCATGACAGTCGGGCCTTCCGGGTAAAGAAGATTGGCCCAGATGAAAGAGAACATGCCACCCGCCATAAGCGCGGCAAAAGTGCTCTGATTTTATGTTGCAAGTCTCGCGACGTGTCAGCACCCCGGCACACTCACCCCGGCACACTTACGACGCGTCCGCATGCGCATTGAGCTTTGCCCTTGCCAAAACGCGTGCAATTTTGTTTGTGCGCAGTCAGTATCACATGCACAGAGAGAGACAGACACAGGAGTGGCGAAAATTACCGTGGCAACAAAGACTCGAAGCACAGCAGGCGCCCAATATGAGTTGAACGACGGGTACGTGACAAACATGAACAAGGACCCCAAAATTGCGTAGTTGTTGCTCTGGTACCGGGGTGAGTTGTCTGGGTTTTCAGAAGGTCTTTTCCCCGATACAATCATTGCGCAACCTAGCCCAAACGCAGCACCGAAAATGTGGGTGGTGTACAAAGACCCCGTGTTGTCCACTCCCCCTCGGTAATCGACACACAAAAACTTGTTGGCACAATAAGCTGTCACGTTGATCACCACGATGAGCATCATTTGCTGTGGGTTGACTTTCCCCAACAACGCGCCATACGAAATCATGACGGCAACGACGCCGTACTGCCCCTTGATGAAATCTGAAATTTGCAACTGTAACGGCGTGTAGCGGGCCCCAGAAGACCCCGATGGGGCATCCAGCGAAACGCACGTGCAGGACAGGCCACGCTGAAAGTTCTCAAATTGCGTGAGCTCGGGGTTGTTGCCATACGGACATCCAACCTGAACGAACATGGACTTGAGCGCTTTGCAATGCGCAAGCGGGATCCACTGCAGCAGCAAGCAGCACCATTCCTGTGCCAGGCAGCCCATCAAGAAGGACATGCCTAATGACGTATATGCATACTTGCGGAGGTACGTCATGGTGAGACACATTCCGAGGTAAGTGTACATATTCATGTCGAACATAAACGGCAGGTCGGGCTGTCCATATTCGTATTCCTGTGGCGCTGGTGTTGGCTCTCGTAATGCTGCCTCTTTATCGGCCTGCGCTTGGCGTGCTTCGTCCAGCTTCTGCATTTTGCCTGTGGCATCCGAGCAGCGGGGGTGTCACGACCCGCACACGAGCGCGCATGCGGCACAGAAGCTCCCAGGCAGTCGACAACGCTGCGCACACCCTTCCGCCGACGCTCGCGCCAGCGCGTGTGCCCTGGTCCACGCGAATGCAACTAGCCAATGCTTTCTGGCTCTCACCGTAGCCCGCGTGGTCCGCGAGGTACCAATAGGCAAAAGTCACCAGCATCTGCACGACGCAGAGGCTGATGATAAAAATGTTGCAGCGCACCATCCTTGCGCACGGGCTGTCGTCCTAGAGCGTCGCAAGAGCTGCGCGGAGACGCTGTGAGGACACCCCGGCCACTACCCTATGGGTCCGTGTGTACTGCGTAGCGACCGGGTTACGCGCGCATCATGCGACGGCAGCGGAGCGCCCTCACTGCAACACTGCGCCGAGCCGCGTCTCCCCCGCCGTCCCCCCAGCAGCTGAGCAGCTGTGACCCCTCTGCACCGGAGGTAACTAATTGGAGCCCAAGCGTTACGGGGTGTTGATTATCTGTGTACACCGGATTTTTTCCTCTAGACGGAGGCCATGCGCCGGCTTCGCAAAGCGATCGTCGCGGTGCTATGCATGGGCGCCGTGGCGCCGTGCGCCGGCTTCAGTGCATCACTGCTGCCGGTGATGTCGCGCAGGTTTATTCCCCGGACTGCCAGCCTAGCGTGCGCCCGTGGCACGTCAGCCCCCAACTCCAGGGAGGCCCCCCTCTCCTCGTGCATCCCTGTGATTCCTACCCCCCCTTCACCGGCTCGCTCGCTCGCTTGCCGTGCAGACATTTTCGCAGCGGCAGCATGCCAGCATTTGCGGCTCGGCAGCGCTTGAGCATGGCCATCGACAAATCCGCCATCGAGGCGGCGGCGGCTGAGCGCGCCAAGGCGCGCGAAGCGTTGATGCAAGGAAAGACGAGGGCTCGTATGGACAAGCAGCGCGAGGCTAGGCTCGAGGAGAGGGAAAAAGACCGCCAGCTGGTCATGGGGGGCGGTGCCGCTTTCGTGGCGGGCGGCGGCAGCGGCAGCTACGGCTCGACGTTTGCCGAATTCGGCGCAGTGGGCCTCAACGCTGACGCTGTGTCCAACAATCTCAAGGTCATCGCGGCGGGGGGGTCGCCCAAGTTGCCCAACACGGTGGCCAAGGTCCTGAAAAAAAAGTCAGGGCAGCTGTCGATAGCTCTCGAGTATAAACGCCTGGGACCGGGTGGTGAGGACGATGAGATCAATCACGTCGATTTCCGCCGATACTCTGTCATGCTCCGCGAGAAAAAGCTGGATACACTTTTCGTCGACACCACAACACCGTGCGGCCTGGACGACTGTGCGCGCTTCGTCCAGGAGCAGGCGAGTGCCAAGGGCGGCTTCCCCGGGCCCGTGCCGATTATAAGTACCGGGGCCAAAACGGTCCTTCAAGTTGCCGAGGCCAAGGCTCTAGGGTGCCAGGGCGTGATGGTGGCGTACAGCAACGGGAATGGCGACGAGCTGGTCAAGGCAGCGCTGGCGCTGGCAATGGAGCCCATCGCCCTTGTAGCGACGGATGCCGAGGTGCAAGCAGCCGTTGCCGCCGGGGCGAAAATCCTCTGCACTGCTCCCTGCTCTAAGGACACGCCTCCGGGCGATGCTGCCGCTGCTGCGCGTGCGCTCAAGGAAAAGATGCCCAAGGACATTGTTGCAGTTGCCGGGCTTGATTCGCATATTGATGGGCCGCCTGCCGAGGTGTTTTCACCCGAGGTGGAGCAGACACAGATTGAGCTGGGCCTGGTCAAGGACAAAGATGCGTACAGCAACTTCTCCTACAAAGTGTAAGTACAATGCGTGTGAGGGGGGGTGGAATGTGTAGGTGTAGGAGGGTGTGCGACGCATAAAATGTATGCATGTGTGCGTGCAGGCTCAACTACGCTGCGGCATTACGCGATGTGAGCTCGGACGCGGGGCCCTTCAGCGCCATCATCGCGATGACGGCGGTGCAGAGTGCTGGCTTGCGCGTCGAACGCAACTACGGCACGTGGCTCCTCGAGAAACTACTGTCCAAGAAAAGCACGTCCTTCAACATCGGAGAAGGCACCTTGGGCATGTCATAGTCATTCACCGTCCGCCCTGAGGTCTGCAGTGAGGGTACACTGTGTAGACCTTTTGTCCCCCGGGGATTCTTGTTGATATATGCAGGATCCCCCAATGCTCCAAGCAGCACCCGATGACATAAATGTCATGGGGTAGCACGGTGGCAGGTTTCAGTCAGACGCTGGGTACGAGCCGCGCGCCGCGAGGAAGTGCGATACAGTTTTGAATGCAAGTTAACCTTGTCCGCAACTGCGCGTCTCACTGAATGAAACACAGCCCTCAAGAGTTATCTCGATGTAATAAAACACAGCCCTCATGAGTTATCTCCCACTGCACCTTGTCCTGTTTGCCCTGTCGTTCTCCCTCTCTCTCCCGTTCAACAAGCATCATCCCTCCAACGAATCTTCTACACGATTGACGCCCTCGAGGTTCTCGCGATTCTCGGCAAGCATTGCCGAGGCAGGACGGCTTAGGATAGCGCGTTTGCTTATTGTGAGCCGCAAATTGGTGTTGAAATTTGCTTTCCGGGGAAACAGTCTTAAGTTGGCACTAAGGCAGATCAGGCAATGAGTTTTGATGTCCTTCGCTCTGCGAGCACTGCCACCAGCTTGTTCGATGCCTCCTCTCCTACCCCTTGGTGGTGTGATTTCCGCTCCGGGGAAAGAAATTTTCCTTCCAACGGGGAAAGTGGGTAGGTTTTCCCCTCCACCACCTGGTCAGGGTCCCGGAACCCGTCTATCGCTTCGAGCATCTTATGCTCCCAATAATCCCCACGTGCGGAGAGCGATGATGATGAGTGTGACAATGAGCCCGAGGAAGGAAGGCCTTCCTCGGGCTCATCGTCATCGCTCTCCAAAAGTTCGTGCATTGGCCGAGGAGGACGCATCAAAGCGCCAGATAAGGTTTGGCTGTCGTGCACCAATGTAGCGTTTGACGGTTGGTGAAGCCGAGAAGAACTGTGGGCACACCAATGAGAGAGTGAGAGACTTCGAGAGAGCGAGAGGCTTCCTGCCACTGCTTCTTCTTTTCTGCCTGTTTCGTTGCCATCCTCACACAATTTCCCCATATCTCCTTCCTGGGCGACATGGGGCAGAGAGAGCAAGGCAGCCCGTTCCGGAGCCCATAACTCTATTTCTGCTTCGATCTTGACTTCTTCCTCAAGCGCCTTGTCATGCTCCACCACCAACGTCCTCAGTCTCTCACGAACCAAGAACCTGCAAGGCACACATGAAAACATTCAGTCTTGCTTGCCACCGTGACTCTCAGCCGGTTCGCTGCAAGAAGACGTGAGAAAAGGAAAGAGCGACAATGGGGGACAAATCAAAGGCAAAGACCCGGCCATGTCGTGCAAATCATTTATCTCCTCCTCCATCTTGGCCCTCGCAATATTGTTCTGCTCCTCCAGCAATCTGATCCTTTCGTGCATCGCTGCTTCGAGCAACCTGCTTCTTTCTTCGTACTCCTCTATCACTTTAACCGTTGCTATCCTGCTCGCCTCCTCGATGGACATAGTCTGCTCAAGCACACGCCTCTCCACCTCCCTCTCCGCGGCGATGCGCCACTCAACTATCTCTTGTTCTCTTCTCTTTTCCTCTTCCTGTCTCTTCTCCTCCTCAGCCACTGCCATTTGTATCCACTGCGCCTTGCGGTCCTCCCAATCCGACTTTTCTTGCTCCCACGCTTGTCGTTGCCTTGCGAATTCAATTTTCTCCTGGTCGACCTCGAAGATGGAACTAAAGGCCCGTTTGGACTTTTGATCATTTTCCCGCATCTGTGCACAGACAGGAGGCAGAGAGGGGGGAAGGGGGACAATTAGAGGGAGCAAACGATCCTGCGGTGCATGGATAGAAACGCCTTTTGCTGTGAACTCTGACGGGATGCGTTCAAATGCTCTTGTTGACACTGAAAGCAAGTAGCCACGTGAAGGGAAGAGAGGAGCACAATCTTGCTATACCTGAGCTTCAGCCTCCAACGCCATGTCCAGTGTCATTTCCCTGACAATGTGCATGCTTGTCATCTTTGAGCACTGTATCTGTCTCAATTCCTCTCTTGATGCCTCGATTCCTCTCGTGAGCATCTTCTAATCTCTTTTTTGTGCTTGACCCTGCCTCGCTCTCGCGCTCTCTTGCTTCACTGGCGCGCATGCACACACATGCTTGCGCATGAAGAAGCACACATAGTATTCTCTGACCATTCACATCTTGAAACACACACACACACACACACACACACACACACACACAACACGCATACCTCCTGTCGCGATCAACCATTTCGCGCTCCCACTCACTTCTCTCGTCGAGCCATCTCTGCCGCTCTTTCTCGAAGAGCATGCGCTCATGCTGGAGCACCTCTGCCTCTTCGCTTACCCCTCTTTGGGTCCCGCCATCATCCTTCAAGTCCTTGTCATTATATGACAATAACACCTGCACCTCTTTATCGCAGAGCTGTCGCGCCCGAGAGGTCGACATCGACGTGCAGCTATGCTGCACAGAATCGTCCGGGCTCAGGCTACGTTCTCGAGGGATGGGCGTCGTGCACGCTTTCACCTCACCAGACCCTGTCACGAAGCGCGCCTCCAGCTCATCAGCGTCTGTCGCTGCCTGCGTGTCCTCCCCGCTCAACTCGTCGCCCGAGAGGCGTTGCGCGCTTGCAGCGTTCAGCAACATATTTCGGTGCGCCTTGGCCAGCGCCAGGCGCGCAGCCGTACGCGCATCAATGACAGGCGCCTCCTGTTCTGGAATACACAACTCCAGGAGTTGAACGCAACTCATGGAGTTGCGCCAACGTGTGGAGCGCCTTCCACACAGAACTGTGAAACCGGGCGGAGTGCGAAAATTTTCGGCAGAAAACCCATCAACAGCCGTACCGGGTCCGAACAGATGCGGAATATTATGTCCTTTGACGCCCCTCCGAAAAAAAGTGCACACGTTGATAATAAACGGAACACACACACACACGTGGTGTGGTGTTTTGTACCGGCTGGAACAGACCTAATTTACTACACGGGAGTTCAGGTACAGGGTGGGGCGCAGTCAAAGTAAGTCAGTGAATTTTTTTGTTTTAAACGGATTAAAATCGAGCGACGATGGGGGCGGGCGCCGGGGGTGCGGGGGTATAGGGCGGGCGGCGCACCGCGGCGCGGACCCGGGGCACCCCTTGCGACGTTTCAAAGTACCTCTGGTGCGCCCTCCGCGCGCTCCCGGGTCTGCACCGCCCACGCGCGCCGCTCCCGAGCCCATTTCCCTGCCGCTCGCCCGCCGAACGCCTCCCCAGCGGCACGACC